>ULXN01051769.1_pt1 | contig 13430 bp, 11 predicted proteins | sample 1961311 | NCBI WGS metagenome assembly ULXN01 (sample SAMEA4835839, study PRJEB28245) | human gut metagenome | biome: gut microbiome; material: fecal sample | place: Denmark | collected 2008 | reverse complement strand
TCCGCCGCATCAATCATGGCCTGGGCAATGCGGTCTTTCACGCTGCCGGCGGGGTTCAGGTATTCCAGCTTGGCCAGGATAGTGGCGTTCAGGCCATTCCTGCGTTCGTAATTGGTCAGTTCCAGCAACGGGGTGCCGCCGATCAGTTCCGTAATGTTTTTGTAAATTCTCATGGCTTGTAGGAAAAGAGCGTTGTTGCCGTTAAATCGTTAGAGAATGGCGCGGAAGCCTTGTTCCAAATCTTCCAGAATATCGTCGATATGTTCCGTCCCGATGGAGAGCCGCACAGTGGATGGCGTAATTCCTCCCGCCTTCAGTTCCTCCTCCGTCATCTGGGAATGGGTGGTGGAGGCCGGATGAATCACCAGGGACTTGACGTCCGCCACGTTCGCGAGCAGGGAGAATAGTTCCAGGCTTTCGCAGAACTTGCGAGCTTTTTCCGCGCCGCCCTTGATTTCAAAGGTGAAGATGGAGCCGCCCCCGTTCGGGTAATATCTCTTGTAAAGGTCGTGGTTCGGATGGTCCGGCAGGGAGGGGTGGTTCACTTTTTCCACCTGGGGATGGGAGGACAGATAGTCCGCTACGCGCAAAGCGTTCTGCACATGGCGTTCCACCCGCAGGGAGAGTGTTTCCAGCCCCTGGAGAAGCAGGAAGGAATTGAACGGGCTGATGGTGGCTCCCGTGTCCCGCAGCAGGGTGGCCCGGATTTTGACGATATAGGCCAGATTGCCGCATACCTCCGCGAACACGGCTCCGTGGTAATTGGGGTTGGGCTTGCTGATGCCTGGGAACTTGTCGTTCTGCGTCCAGTCGAATTTGCCGCCGTCCACAATCACGCCGCCCATCACCGTGCCGTGGCCGCCGATGAATTTGGTAGCGGAATGCACCACGATGTCCGCTCCGTGTTCCAAGGGGCGGAACAGGAAGGGCGTGGCAAACGTGCTGTCCACAATGAGCGGGATGCCGTGGGCGTGCGCCACTTCCGCCAGCGCTTCCATATCCACAATGTCGCAATTCGGGTTGCCCAGGCTTTCCACGTACAGGGCCTTGGTATTGTTCCGGATGGCCCTGGAAAAATTCTGAACGTCCCTCGCGTCCACGAAAGTGGTTTCTATGCCGGCATCCGCCAGCGTATTGGCGAAAAGATTGTACGTTCCGCCATATACGGTGGAGGAAGAAACAATGTGGTCCCCGGCCCGGGCGATGTTCTGGATGGCATACGTGACTGCGGCGGCCCCGGTGGATACGGCCAGCGCGGCCGCCCCTCCTTCCAGGGAGGCGATGCGTTGTTCAAAAACATCTGCGGTTGGGTTCATCAGGCGGTTATAAATATTGCCCGGCTCCGCCAGGGCAAAACGGGCCGCCGCCTGTTCCGAGTCTTTGAAGACATAGGAAGTGGTGGCGTAAATAGGTACGGCGCGCGCATCGGTGGCCGGGTCCGGACTTTCCTGACCCACGTGGATCTGGCGTGTTTCAAATCGATGGTTCTTGCTCATGTTTTTATATTCCTATCGGAAAACTAGGAAATGGATAACGAAAAGAAAAGACCATGTCAAGCTCCGGGTAAAAAAAACGGGACATGGGCCGGAATGGGAAAAGGTGGAGAAATGTTCAGGCCCGCGGCCGCTGCTTAAATGCCGGCTCCGTAGTCGCAGCCGATTTCCTTCTGCTGCTCGGCCAGATCTTCCAGCGTTACGCGGCGCAAATAATTCTCAATGACTTGCTGGAGCCCGCGCCAGAAAGGCAGCGTGGCGCATCCTGCCGCCCGTGGGCACGGATTTTCGTGGGGAGCCGTGCAGGAAATAGGCAGAAGGGAGCCTTCCGTCAGTTTCAGGATTTCTTCCGTGGTGTATTCGCGCGGATGTCTGGAAAGGCGGTATCCTCCCGCCTTTCCCCGGAAGCTCTGGACAAATCCCGCTTTCAGGAGGATGGCGATAATCTGTTCCAGATAACGTACGGTAATGTCCTGCCTGGCGGAAATCTCCTTCAGGGAAACGTAGCCTTCGTTGCGGTGGTGGGCGAGATCAATCATCAGGCGCAATGCGTAACGTCCTCTGGTGGAAACCTTCATCATATCGGTTAAATAAACGATATTTCCGGATGCCCGTCAATAGGGAATGAAGGTTCCACGCGGAATGGCGGGCTTCTTCCCCGGTTGAAAGTTTAATAATTGTAATGGCGGGGAACCCGGGGGCCTATTCCGGTAAAAATTTCCCAGGAAATGGTGCCGGCCTTTTCAGCCAGTTCCGTCACGGGGATATGCGGCCCCATGATTTCTGCGGTCATGCCCGGTTCCGCGTGCGGCGCCCGGCTGACGTCCACGATGATTTGATCCATCGTCACGCGCCCGAGAAGGGGGCAGGAAACCCCGTCCACCATGACGCGGGCGCCCTTATGGGCCAGGGAACGCAGATAGCCGTCCGCGTAGCCTATGCCCACGGTCGCCACCCTGGTGGGATGGTCCGTCACATAAGTGCCCCCGTAGGAAATGCCGTGGCCTTCCGGCAGCGTGCGCACCACCGTCAGGCGGGAAAAAAGAGCCATGGCCGGCCTTAATTGAGAGGCCCATGGGGAGTCAATGGGGGAAAACCCGTACAGCACCAGCCCGGGGCGGCACATGTTGTTGGAGGGAATTTCATAATCCAGGGAGGCGGCGCTGTTGGCCAGGTGGCAATACTTCAAGGGCAGTTTCTCCCGGATGCGGGCGGCCATCCGTTCAAAGAGGGCGATTTGCCTGAGCGTGATTTCCCGGTCCTCGTCCGCGCAGGGCAGGTGTGCTCCCAGGCCTTCCGGATGCAGGCTGTCCAGTTCTCCCAGGCGGGAAAGCAGTTCTTCAAGCTGGTCCGGCAGGAATCCGCCGCGGCCCATTCCCGTATCCACGGAAAGGTGGATGGGCAGCGTCTTTCCGTACAGCCGCGCCAGGGAATTGTAATGCTCTGCCTCCTCCATGGTGGAAATGAAGGAGCGCCAGCCGTTCAGCACGATTTCCTCCCGTTCCTCCGGGAACGCGGGGCCCAGGATGTAAGGGCGGGTGCGGCAGCCCGCCTGGCTGATGCGCCGGGCTTCCCCCACATTGGCCACCCCGAAGAAAGCGATGCCTTCCGAATCCAGCGTGCGGCAAACCTGTTCCAGCCCGTGGCCGTAGGCGCCTGCCTTCACGACGGGCATGTAATATTCCCCTTTGGCCGCCTGCTTGACGACATTCAGGTTATGGCGGATGGCCCCGAGGTCGATTTCGGCCCAGGCGCGGGGAGGGCTGGTTGCTGGCATGGTTGGAAAATGGCGGAAAGGTTGGAAAAAGAGGGGCGCCGGATGCTCCCGGCGCAGGGGATTGTCCGTCTTTGGCCGCGCAATTCCAGACGGATTTTTGTCAGTCTTTCGAACTTTCAGAAGGTATAAAAACTGCCATGTGCTGAAACACATGGCAGTTTGATAAAAATGCTTTTGTTACCGGTGTGACTGGCTGGCAGTCAGGAAAATCGGTTTGCATTTCAAATTTTGTCTTGAATCCGTTGGGAATTAAAGTGATGTTCAGATGTTTTGTCAACTGTTTTTTTCTGAATGGAATAATTTTTAAAATACTTGATGGAATGCAATATTGGCATATAATATGAATTAAAGCAGTTTTTTTGTGATGTCGCGTTCTCTCACTTTTTCGTTTGATATTGGTTATGCATCCATTGGATGGGCTGTCATTGCTTCCGCATCCCATGATGATGCGGATCCCTCGGTTTGCGGTTGCGGTACGGTTCTGTTTCCGAAAGATGATTGTCAGGCATTTAAAAGGCGTGAATACAGACGTTTGAGACGCAATATCCGCTCCCGGCGCGTTCGCATCGATCGTATCGGCAGATTGCTGGTTCAGGCGCAAATCATCACGCCGGAAATGAAAGAAACTTCCGGGCACCCCGCTCCCTTTTATTTGGCGTCAGAAGCGTTAAAAGGGCATCGAACTCTCGCCCCGATTGAGCTTTGGCATGTTCTCCGCTGGTATGCTCATAACAGAGGGTACGACAATAATGCCTCATGGTCTAACAGCCTTTCAGAAGATGGCGGGAACGGGGAGGATACCGAGAGAGTGAAGCATGCTCAAGATTTGATGGATAAACATGGGACGGCGACCATGGCGGAAACCATTTGCCGGGAATTGAAACTGGAAGAGGGCAAAGCGGATGCTCCGATGAATGTTTCAACGCCGGCTTATAAAAATCTCAATACCGCTTTTCCCCGTTTAATCGTGGAAAAGGAAGTACGACGTATATTGGAGCTTTCCGCGCCTCTGATTCCGGGGCTGACTTCGGAAATCATGGAGTTGATTGCCCAGCATCATCCCCTGACAACGAAACAACGCGGCGTGTTGATTCATTACGGGATAAAATTGGCCCGGTGTTATCGTGGGAGTCTTTTGTTCGGTCAGTTAATCCCCCGTTTTGATAACCGTATCATCAGCCGTTGCCCTGTCTCGTGGGCTCAGGTGTACGAAGCTGAGCTAAAGAAAGGAAATTCTGAGCAAAATGCCCGTGAACGGGCAGAAAAACTATCCAAGGTTCCGACGGCGAATTGCCCGGAATTTTATGAATACCGCATGGCCCGGATTTTATGTAACATCCGTGCGGACGGAGAGCCTCTTTCTGCAGAGATACGCAGAGAATTGATGAATCAGGCCCGACAGGAAGGAAAGTTGACCAAAGCGTCTCTGGAGAAGGCCATCTCTTCTCGTCTGGGAGAGACAGAGACTAATGTAGCCAACTATTTTACTTTGCATCCTGACAGCGAAGAGGCTCTTTACCTGGATCCTGCCGTGGAAGTTCTGAAAAGAAGCGGCATCGGGGAAACTCTTTCTCCATCTGTTTACCGGCTTGCCGCCAATCGTCTGCGTCGCGGGAAGTCCGTTACCCCGAATTATTTGTTGAATTTGCTTAAGTCCCGTGGGGAATCTGTCGAGGCGTTGGAAAAGAAGATAGAGAAAGAACGCCATCAACAGGCCAATCGAAAGAAAGCCAAGAAGACAGATCCGGATTATGCCGCCACGCCGTTAAAACCCAGGTATGCGACGGGACGAGCGCCGTATGCCCGCCCCGTCTTGAAAAAAGTTGTGGAAGAAACCCTTGACGGGGAAGACCCGACGCGTCCTGCCCGGGGAGAAGCGCATCCGGATGGGGAACTGAAAGCGCATGACGGTTGTCTGTATTGCCTCCTTGACGCGGATTCTTCCGTGAATCAATACCAGAAAGAACGCCGTCTTGATACGATGACCAACAACCACCTTGTCCGTCACCGTATGTTGATTCTGGATCGCTTGCTGAAAGATTTGATTCAGGATTTCGCCGACGGGCAAAAAGACAGAATTTCCCGCATTTGTGTGGAAGTTGGCAAGGAGCTGACAACGTTTTCCGGCATGGGCAGCAAAAAGATTCAGACAGAACTGAATCTGCGTCAGAAAAGCCATACGGAAGCCGTCAATAAATTAAAACGGGATTTACCGGGGAAAGCGCTTTCTGCCAATCTGATACGCAAGTGCCGCATCGCCATGGACATGAACTGGACATGCCCGTTTACCGGTGAGCGGTATGGCACTCATGAGCTGGAAAATATGGAGATGGAACATATCGTCCCCTATTCTTTCCGGCAGTCTAACGCGCTTTCTTCTCTGGTTCTCACGAGGAAAGAGGTTAACAAGATGAAAGGTCAGCGTACCGGGTACGATTTTGTGGAGCAGGAGCAGGGTAAGCCGGTTACGGGACGAACGAACCTGCATATTTGTTCCTTTAATAATTATAGGGAATTTGTTGAGAAGTTGGACGACAAGAAGTGGCATGAAGATGACCGCAAGCGCAAAAAGAAGCGCAAGGCCTTACTGATGGTGAGGGGATTGTCCCATAGGCATCAATTACAAAATCACGATGCCATGAAGGAAATAGGCATGACGGAAGGCATGATGACGCAGAGTTCCCACCTGATGAAACTGGCATGCAAGTCTATTAAAACCTCTCTGCCGGATGCGCACATCGACATGATTCCCGGCGCTGTTACTGCTGAAGTTCGCAAGGCGTGGGATGTTTTTGGGGTCTTTAAGGAATTATGCCCGGAAGCTGCCGACCCGGACTCCGGCAAGATTCTTAAGGAAAACCTGCGTTCTCTCACTCATTTGCATCATGCCTTGGATGCCTGTGTGCTGGGGCTTATTCCCTATATCATACCCGCTCATCATAATGGTTTGCTGAGACGTGTTCTTGCCATGCGCCGAATTCCGGAAAAACTGATACCTCAAGTCAGGCCTGTTGCGAATCAGCGTCATTATGTCCTGAATGATGATGGACGCATGATGTTGCGTGATCTTTCCGCCTCTCTTAAAGAAAATATTCGTGAACAATTGATGGAGCAGAGGGTCATTCAGCATGTCCCTGCAGACATGGGCGGCGCTTTACTCAAGGAAACCATGCAGAGAGTGCTTTCTGTTGATGGAAGCGGGGAGGATGCCATGGTTTCTCTTTCCAAAAAGAAAGATGGGAAGAAGAAAAAAAATCAGGTAAAAGCAAGCAAATTGGTCGGAGTGTTTCCGGAAGGCCCGTCAAAATTGAAGGCTCTTAAGGCAGCCATAGAAATTGATGGCAATTATGGAGTGGCGTTAGATCCCAAGCCGGTGGTGATCAGACATATTAAGGTGTTTAAGCGAATCATGGCCCTGAAAGAACAGAACGGCGGCAAGCCGGTGCGCATTTTGAAAAAAGGCATGTTGATTCATTTAACCTCGTCTAAAGATCCCAAGCATGCAGGTGTATGGAGAATTGAATCCATACAGGATTCAAAAGGTGGCGTAAAATTAGATCTTCAGAGAGCGCATTGCGCTGTACCTAAAAATAAGACGCATGAATGTAATTGGCGTGAAGTAGATCTCATTTCTTTATTAAAAAAATACCAGATGAAAAGATACCCTACTTCTTATACGGGAACTCCACGATAAGGCATTTTACATGTCATACCATATTCTAAGCATAGATGCCTATACATGCCATCTGAGCTGCGACAAGGGCCAACTCAGATGCGCGGATGGAGAGAATTCTCCCCGGACGATTCCGCTGGAGGATGTGGGGGCTGTTGTGCTCAGTTCTTTTAAGGCGACGCTCACGAGCAATTTGCTGATAGAACTGGCCAGGAAGAGAATAGGATTTGTGCTGTGTGAAAGCTACAGGCCTGCCGTGCTGCTCCTGCCAGCGGATCGGTCTACGGATACCGGTCTGCTAAGACATCTGGCGGATATGCCGGCCCGTTTGCGGAACCGCCTTTGGCAAAAGACTTTGGATGCCAAGTGTGGGAATCAGACGGCTCTGGCCCAAGCATGGAATCCGCATCATCCCGCCATTGCGGAGCTGAAGAGAATGGCCGTGACGGAAAAGACGGCGAGGGAAGCAGAGTGCGCCCGCCTGTTCTGGAGCGTATTTGCGGATACATGGGCAAACTCCGATTTTCGCAGGGGACGTCATGAGGAGGGGTTTAATAACCTCTTCAACTATGCGTACGCTATTCTGTTGTCTTGCATATTGCAATATCTCTTTGCTCTGGGGCTGGATCCCTGCTTCGGCATTTTTCATCAATCCCGGGAACATGCAGCGCCTTTGGCTTATGATCTGATGGAACCCTTCAGGCCTGCCTTTGACGCCAATGTGGCCCGTTGGATTCATTTGTGCCTGCGGGAAGGAAAAACAGAAGAGAGAGCAGGAGAAATCACCCGTGAGTTCAGGCAACATATTACAGCCACCTTGCAGGCTTCTGTCATGTACCGGGATAAACAGCTGCCGTTGAAAGCGGCGGTAGAGGCCGTTTGCCGCAGTTTCCGCAAAGCAGTTCTTGCCGGACAATCCGGACCGTATGAACCATGGCTTATGACAACTATAAAATGGGCTGGCTAGTTGTGTTCTTTGATCTTCCCACAACCACGCCGGAAGATAAAAAAAACTATCAATATTTCCGTAAGGCTCTTTTAGAAGACGGCTATACGATGATTCAGTATAGCGTCTATGCCCGCGCGTGCGTTACTCAGGAAAGAATGGCTACCCACTCCCGCAGAATCCAGAAAATGATACCGCCTGATGGTTCTGTCCGCTGTCTTTTCGTTACGAATATCCAGTGGGATAAGATGTTCGTTTTTCATGGCAGGTCTTGTCCCCGACAGGAGGTTTCCCTGCCTCAGCAGATGCTCCTCTGGTAAAAATATCGGACGCCGTATTTTTTTATAAGTCGCTGAACATAAAAATAAGGCACAGTATCTATTGTACTGTGCCTTATTTTGGATTCAAGGCAAAACGCCATTGCGGCGGTTGACACCGGGATCTGAATTGTACTGTGCCTTATTTTGGATTCAAGGCAAAACTGCAGCTCATCATCACCTATGACCAGCCGGATTGTACTGTGCCTTATTTTGGATTCAAGGCAAAACAGAGTTGTCACGCTTGAGACAGGCAACGGAATTGTACTGTGCCTTATTTTGGATTCAAGGCAAAACCCGTCTTCTTATAACCGGCCACAATGGCCCATTGTACTGTGCCTTATTTTGGATTCAAGGCAAAACTGGAGCTGGATAACGCCGAGCTGCAGGCCGATTGTACTGTGCCTTATTTTGGATTCAAGGCAAAACGATGACCTTGACAAGCTTCGCGAACACGCGATTGTACTGTGCCTTATTTTGGATTCAAGGCAAAACCAACTTCCGCGGCATCCCCCTTTTCCCCAGATTGTACTGTGCCTTATTTTGGATTCAAGGCAAAACTAACTATCTTCGGGCTAGGGTCTGACATATATTGTACTGTGCCTTATTTTGGATTCAAGGCAAAACTAAATGAATTGCGGGATTTGAGCAATGTTTATTGTACTGTGCCTTATTTTGGATTCAAGGCAAAACCAGTGGGACAACTCACAGGCCCCAGAATCAATTGTACTGTGCCTTATTTTGGATTCAAGGCAAAACTAGTTCTGTTCGCGGAGACCATTTCCGATTATTGTACTGTGCCTTATTTTGGATTCAAGGCAAAACTAAGCTGTGCAGGCTTTCCGCGAGCGCCTGATTGTACTGTGCCTTATTTTGGATTCAAGGCAAAACTCGTGCTTTTCGCGGAGACCATTTCCGACGATTGTACTGTGCCTTATTTTGGATTCAAGGCAAAACCCAAATGGCAGTAACCGCGGCGTCTGGTAAATTGTACTGTGCCTTATTTTGGATTCAAGGCAAAACAATCCCATGATTCTGGGGCCTGTGCGTTGTATTGTACTGTGCCTTATTTTGGATTCAAGGCAAAACCTCAACCTGCCGCAACGATCGCCAAGTGCGATTGTACTGTGCCTTATTTTGGATTCAAGGCAAAACGGCTGACGGATACGCATTACGCCTATACGGATTGTACTGTGCCTTATTTTGGATTCAAGGCAAAACCTTTCTTTCGGTTGTGTTCCCCGCCCTACTATTGTACTGTGCCTTATTTTGGATTCAAGGCAAAACCTGACCCGGTTCCTTCCCTCCACCATCGAATTGTACTGTGCCTTATTTTGGATTCAAGGCAAAACTGGGGGTTTTGCTGAACGTCATAACCCCGATTGTACTGTGCCTTATTTTGGATTCAAGGCAAAACGGACCTCCTTGCTAATCTCTACACCCCAAAATTGTACTGTGCCTTATTTTGGATTCAAGGCAAAACCTGACCCGGTTCCTTCCCTCCACCATCGAATTGTACTGTGCCTTATTTTGGATTCAAGGCAAAACTGGGGGTTTTGCTGAACGTCATAACCCCGATTGTACTGTGCCTTATTTTGGATTCAAGGCAAAACTAAGGTGCGTTTCGGGGGTGTACTTAATTGATTGTACTGTGCCTTATTTTGGATTCAAGGCAAAACACAGTTGGAATAGATAGGGGCGTGTTTCCCATTGTACTGTGCCTTATTTTGGATTCAAGGCAAAACTGTAGTTTGCGAGTTCAAGAGTGGGGAATGATTGTACTGTGCCTTATTTTGGATTCAAGGCAAAACGGGGAACTTAACGGTTATACACAATCCTTGATTGTACTGTGCCTTATTTTGGATTCAAGGCAAAACTTCGGAGCCTTTCACACCGTTCTATTTCTTATTGTACTGTGCCTTATTTTGGATTCAAGGCAAAACTGTAGTTTGCGAGTTCAAGAGTGGGGAATGATTGTACTGTGCCTTATTTTGGATTCAAGGCAAAACAACATTGTCGAAGGCATCTGGAAACAATTTATTGTACTGTGCCTTATTTTGGATTCAAGGCAAAACGGGAAGGCCCGCGAGGAGTATCGCGAGGGCATTGTACTGTGCCTTATTTTGGATTCAAGGCAAAACCTCGTATCTCCGCGACGGGGAATGCCAATCTATTGTACTGTGCCTTATTTTGGATTCAAGGCAAAACATTGTTGTTTGGTTTATTGTTGCGGGTTGCATTGTACTGTGCCTTATTTTGGATTCAAGGCAAAACTTTTAGCAATAGAAAGCAAGTTGTCAAATATTGTACTGTGCCTTATTTTGGATTCAAGGCAAAACATACTTTCGTAGGGCGGCGTGATTATTCTGATTGTACTGTGCCTTATTTTGGATTCAAGGCAAAACAAATGCGCCTCCGGTCTGATGGAGCAGGGGATTGCTCCGCCTTTGGCCGCGCAATTCCAGACGGATTTTTGTCAGTCTTCCTTTAACGGAGCGGGAGAAACAAAGCTGTGCGTCCAGAACATGGCGCCGGTTGCGGAGGTGATTCCGTCCATGTTAAGATAGCGAGCCAAAAGCAGGGAGGGGGAGGAGTGCCCCATCTCCTTCTGAAGAAGGTTTTGATTGCAGAAATGGGCCAGGTGGTAGGAGGCGTAGGTATGCCTCAGCACGTCCTGCACCCATCCGCTTTTTTTCAGGATGCCGGACCGGCGCCTTACTTCCCTCCATTTCTTTTCCCAGTTGGGCGGGCAAACGGGACGGGAGGGGGAGCAGGCGGAAGACGTCCGGCTGAGGATGGAGCCCAGCACGGGAAGGATGGAAACATGGCGGCTCCCTCCTGTTTTGGTATGGGTGGGCGCCAGTGAAACCAGGCCGGATTTCAGGTTGATGTGCTTCCAGGTCAGCCTTTTGACTTCGTGGGGGCGTATGCCCGCGTACAGCATCAGGGCGCAGGCCGGCAGGCATGCCCCGTGGAACAACTGTTCCGCGGTGTGGAGAAGCCGTTTTGCCTCGTACAGGGAAAGGGCCCTGATGCGTTTTTCCCTGAGGATGGGGGGAGGAACCAGAAAGGCCGCGTTTTTACGGCACCACCCGCGCTTCAGGGAAAAATTCAGGATGCCGCTCAGGATCAGCCGCCCCTTGTGCCGCTGGCGGGGAGTGGAAAAGCTTTTGCGGAGATAACGCTCGCAATCTTCCGGCGTGATGGAACGGACCTGTTTTCTTGCCAGTTCCGGGCATTTTTTCATCATCCGGGCAGCCATATAGCGGATTTCCTGCAGCGTGCGGGGCCGGCGATGTTTCCTTGCTTCCAGGCTGGCGCGGACAGCCTGGGAAAACGGCACGCTTGTTTCCCTGTCGGCAAGGGCCTCTCCTCCCAGCCGTATGCATCGTTTGGCCCGGGTTATTCTGTCGCCTCTTCCGCGGCTGGTGTCCAGGAGGTCCTTTAGAAGAAGGAAAGCGTCCATGGGAGGAATGCCCAGGGAACGGATGAGGAGGATTCCTGTCTGATCCGTGTCGGTGGGGAAAGAGGAAGTCGGTATGTTCATGAAGAACGTTGTAGCAGAGGATTCCCAATCCGTACACAAGTCTAAAATGTGATGATAACAGCTATAAAGATCAAACAGGAACGGAAAAGGAAATGAAAGATGATAAACAATGATTCATAAAAATATGTTAGATTTTTTTCTACATTATTCGATATAAATGTACGGATTGGGAATCCGTTAGAACAGGCAAAAAATGAATGTTTCTATTTCCTTATTAATCATATTTGGAACAGTCTTTCTGGTGGGAGAACATGTTTTGGCTCGAACTTTGGAAACGGGAAGAGCGGGTGGCTATTACACTCATTCCGGGAAAGGGGACAGAAGCGCCAGAGCTAGGTTTGAACGGTTCAAAAGCAGAAAAACGCCTACAACTAGAACCAGCATAACCCCGATTTCCGTTTCAGACCAATATGGGAACAGGTATCGTGGGGATTTAATTACCAGCACTTATGACCCTTCAGCCAAAGCCAGGGCGGGAGCTGCCGCCTGGGATAAACGTCAAAGCGCCAAAGCCAAGACAATCATCAACCAGGCGGAACATGAAGCCCAGTCAAAAATTGCCAGGGAAGAAGAAGCTCAGGTCTTTCGCGCATCTCTGTCACGCCTTCAGGAAGCCGTAAAACAGGGAAAGGTGGACAAGGTTCTTGCAGACAAGATGGTAAAGGTTTTGTCCCTGCGCGTCAAACAGGGAATAATGGATAGAAGGGAGGCCGCTGGCGCTATTGATTATTTGATTCTCAATAATAAAATTAATATTAAATAACGGAATCATCAGGATAAATGGGTGAAAGCTGGTATAAATATTGATTGTTAATGAGTATGCTTCATGCAATATTAAGTATTTTGGTTGGAGCGCTGGGAGGGTTGAGCGCCAGGGTGATTTTTTCTTTTGCGGCTTCCGTCGTCCTGCTGCCCCTGTCTTTATTCTCTTCAAGAAGGGAAACTCAAGTTTCTACAGTACAAGCCGCTTTGGCTTTGTGCTTACTGGTTATTGCTGTTTCCCTGTATGATTTTGCAGTAATAAAAAGCTGGAAAGGAATAGTGGAACATTTGACGTGGGGAGACTATATAGGAATTGTTGTTTTCTGTGTATCTTCTGCCTGTATTCCTGACAGCCGTGCAGCGGACATGGCAGGAGACTGCAAGTATAACAGTATGATATTAAATGCGGGCGTTTATTTTTCCTTATTTATTCCTGTAGGTTTTTTATTGATGGACTGTTCTGAAAATATGTGGTCTTACTTATCTTTCATCATCGTCTTTCTGCTGTTCTCGTTTTTCCTGATAGATTTTCATTGTTCTAAAAAAAGCATGAAACAAATATTTGCGGATGGAAATAATTATCCGGAAATAGAGATAGAGAAAAAACGGTGGGCAGGAAGAAAATGGCGGATGATTGCAATCATCATTTCCGTATGTTTTTTAACGGCTTTTAGTGTTGTACAGCTATTTAATGGAAAAAAATACGCCCATGAGAACGAGACAGTAGAACTGGATCATACCCGCCTGATGGATTTGGGGGAGCAGTATTTGAATAAAGGAGATGTGGAGAGAGCTGTCTCATGTTTCAAAAAATCGGCGGAGTTTGGAAACGCGAAAGCCCAGAGGAGGCTGGGATACTTTTATTTTTGGGGAAAAGGAATCAGGGAGGACAAGCGGGAGGCGGTGAAGTGGTAC
>ULXN01030062.1_pt1 | contig 13577 bp, 19 predicted proteins | sample 1961311 | NCBI WGS metagenome assembly ULXN01 (sample SAMEA4835839, study PRJEB28245) | human gut metagenome | biome: gut microbiome; material: fecal sample | place: Denmark | collected 2008 | reverse complement strand
AAGCAACAATATGTAAATGATTTAACTTGCAGTGATGGAAAGTCTAGTATATCCTTGCAAGTTTGATAACCTCATAACAAATGTTTTTAATATTCATGTTTTCGAAGTATACGTTTCCTAATTTATAATTTTCAGTAAAAGCTTTAAAGTATCTTGATTTATTTAATGTATTTAACAAAAGTGTGTTAGGTGTGTGGTCGTCTTTAGTTATTGCGTAAATTAAATTTTTAGAAGTGTCAATATCTTTACTCACCCACATTTTACCTTGTTGGTATGATATCCATACACCAAAGGAATTACCCTTATAGATAAATGTAAATAAGTAATTACATTTACCTTTTTTCTTTTCTATAAAACTTTTGTTATCTCTCAAAAACTTATTTTCTATTGCATAATCACCATAAGGTGTATTTGCGATTAATTTTCCGAATCTAGTTTGTTTCTTTTTTTGAATGTATTCTTGATTTTGTACTAATTCAATTAATACATCATTTTTACAGGTGATGTTTTTACCATAAGGTAATTTTAACTCAAAAAATAAAAAGTAAGGGTTAGTGACTGTTAAAGCGTTAGATAAAAAGAAAACTCTTGCATTGTCTCTTGTGCGGAATACTGTTTCAAAAAGATCAAGAAAATTAGTTACCTCATCTGGGAGGTAATGATGTGCACCTTTATCTAAAATAAATTCGTCAAAAATTATTGTTGTTACTTTAGGGAATGCTGTTGATTTTTGAATTTTTGCTGTGGACAATGGCATATAATAGCCTATTGTTTTACCATCTTTTTTAAACTCACCTTTATTAACAGTAAATTGACTATCTGGGTATTCATGTTGGATATCATTGAAAAAAGTTTTAATTTTTTTAAATTCGTCTTTAAAACGTCTTACATACACAAATTGTTCACCATTTTTTATTGCTCGATTTATACAAAATTGTTTTGCGCCATATGTTTTACCACCACCACGGTTACCAATGATAAAATTAAATAATGCATTGTAACTTAATGATTTATTAATGTCCCAGTACATTGACATTTTAGTCTCACCTCTTATAAAATAAGGGAGTACTATGGTTAGTAGATAAGCAACCACGCCAAAAAGAGTGTAATAGGCTCTCCACCTTTGGTTATTACATCTTTATCCACTATTAAACCATAATATCCCTTTATTATATTATATCATATTTTTTCCAATTTGTCAAGTAGTTTTTTTGCTATAAATTCATTGTAAAAAGTTCTGGCATTAGTATTACACCACCCTCTACTGTTTTTGGTCTTAATTTTCCCTCAAATTGCGTTCCCTGTTTAAAGTTATGCCACGTAACATACTTATAACATTTATCAGGCATGCCTGCACAAGTAACAGAGGGTGGGAAACCTGTTGAATCCTGTTGAAAAACATATAATTTATTATTAAATTTATTAACAATAAATGGTTTAATCTCATTAGGTTTATTATAAGGGTTATAAATAATGCCCTTTTTAGTCCTCATAAATTTAGCTTTTTTTAATTTTTCCTTTTCTGTTTCATTTTCACTCACATATAAATTATCGTTTAGTAATATATTATATTCGATATATCTTTTTGTTCTTAAAAATCTTGCTTTATAAAATGTTGATTCGTGTGCCCATGCACCTAATTTAAAATCATCTATATCAATATACTTTGGTATATCTGTACCTAACATATGTATACTATCAGTATCGGAATATAGATATCTGCTTTTACCTGTTTCTTTAATTGATTTTTCGTGTATTTTTTGTGACGTTGAGATAGTTTTATATCTTGCATATGCTGTTATAAATGTACCAACAGGTATATATATTGGCTCTCTTAATTCTTCTGGTAAAGTTTCATATTTAACTATATTTTCTGGTGATAAATATGGTTTTTTACTGCGTATGTGCGGATTGAGTGCAAATTTACCATAAAGATTATTTAGCATTAATTTAGCAATAGTTCTTAAACCACTATTTCCTAATTTTCCTGCATTAATTTTAATGTCTGTCCATTTATCAATATATGACTTAAATAAATTATTACTACCTTTAAACATGTAACCGCCCATATACTCTATGCAATAAACATCATAATGTTTAAAAAATAATTTTAAATCTATGTTTGTTAAACATAACTCTGGCATCTCCATACCGCTGTCTGTTAAATATTCCGTAGCTATAAATTGTGGGTTGTGTTTAAGCTGTATTGTAGGTATGTGATTTTTTTTTAATTTAAATGCACATCGTAATTTTTGTACATATAATGGGTATGCCTTATTTGTTTTATATTTACCCTCAAAAGCTATTGGTACACCATAGGGCATTAACTCATTATACATAACAGATGGGTATAAACTATTAACATCTAATACTATACCTTGTCCAACATTTTTTCCTGTGTATTGAGGGTTAGCGTAGGTAAATCCACCTCTATATGACATACGTATTTTGGCGTCATCTTCTAATGTTAAAGGCGGAAACATTTTTTTAAAATTTTTACCCATTAATTGCTTATACTCTTTTAATGCACAACTGCCTATTGTCATTTTATTTAGACCTAGTTTAAACATCTCATATAATGCCATTGCCACTATTTGACAATCATTTTTTAAATAATCAATCTCATTTTGTGTTATTTCGCAATCTTTATTGTGTCGGTCGTAATCAATTTCACCCTTTTTAATTGGTAAATTAAAAGAATTAGCAATTTGTTTAACACTAAATCCGGGGAATAGTTTCATTGCGTCGTAAATTGTCACCTTTTGCACATGTTTACTATAACTATCTTTCCTAAAATAAATTGTAAAACAATAAAATTTACCATCATCTGATATAATAGTTGTAAAACTATTATTTGTAGTATCTTTTTTATCCTTAACCCATTTGTAATTATTTGATAGTAAGTGGTGGAGTATAAAATTACCATCAAATTTAAGGTTAAAAAAGTATAATGTATGATTACCGCTTATTTTACAGTATTGTAACAACTCATCTATTGTAGACCCGTGTATAAAATTATCTGGGTTGCCTACCTCAGATAAACCCCAAATCCAAACACTTGTTGGCTCGGTTGTAGTTGTTTCAAAATCTGCTGAAAAAATCACGGTGATTTGTTGTTGTTGTTAGTCTCCACCTCATTAGCTAATTGTTTAAAAAAATCATGTAATGTGTCATAAATATAATCTGCCTCTTGTGGCTCATAAATAAAATCAATGCTTGCTACCTCATCACCATCATAATAACATTTAGCAATTTTATCTAAACCAATTTTAAAAAACAAGCGTTCCATTTCTTTAACCTGTTCTCCAGAAAAAACTGTTGCAAAAGACTTAAGCCAATATTCAGTTACTAGTTTATTTTTATTTTTTTGTCCATTGGCGGAAATAGAATATTCTACTCGTCTTGCAAAATTCCTAAAATCATTTAAAGATTTTGCAGAATTAGCATTAAATTTTATTGGTTTTAATGATTCTCTTTGTGCCATTCTTGTCCCTGTAATTTCTTGTCCTGCGTATTTAACAGGCGCATTATCAATTTGTTGTTGGATTTTTTTTCTTTTAGCATTCTCTTTTTTAACGTGTTTTTCTGTGACAGTTTTTTCCCATAATGTTAAATCAAACCCGTTATCAGTTGTTACAGTTTTTTCCATACCCCTTTTTGAAAATAACTGTAAGTTTCTAATAACTCTGTTTAAATCATGTCTATTACCGATTTGTTTTTTTAATTCTTTTACATAAACTCTTTCAGGCATACTTTTTTTGTTTTCAGGATTTTTTTTATTAACATAGTCAAGTTTAGCATTAAAATTTTTAACTGCTTTTTGGAGTTTTTTTAAGTCTGCATTATCCTCAAAAACTTTTTTATAACTCATTTGCTAACACCATCCAAAAAAATCTCTACATCTGTTATATTTTTAAATTTTACGCCCTTATCATTTATTATTAAAAAACCCCTTTGCTCAATTTGTTTGTAAATATTAACACTTGCAATATTTATACAATTTTTTATTTTAAACCCAAAACGTTTACTTAAGCTATTTATTATCCGCGTTTCTTCTTCTATTAAACGCTTGTGAAATTTTTCTAAATGATTTTGACTGGAAAAAACAAATTGCCAATTTGTTATAGTTATGGCTTTATAGGGGGAAATATCTAAATTATACTCAATATTTGCACCTCTTGTCATTGTATCACCTCATTTAAAATTGTGGCACTGTTAAAGTGCCACAATGATATTAAACAACATCAAATGTCAAAATATTTTTTTCTGCCTTTGAAATTTGTTTTATTTTAATAGTTATTGGTCTATCCCATTGGTTAGGCTCACCGTAAACGTCAAATAATTTTTTAAGACTATTAAAAATACCAATTGATACACAAGCATATCCGTTACTTTTATCATCAATTAAAACTATTCTGGGACAAGTTATAGTTTCGCCTGTTTGTGGATTTGTACAATTAACAACCTCACAAAAAACATGTTTTAATGCAATTGTCTCATTAATACAATCTTTTAATCTTTTTGACGCATTATTTTGCACATTAAAAAGTGTCTTTTTTTCCTCCGTAGTATTTGCTGACATACTACTATATGATAGTGTTCTTGAGGTTAAATCAACAATAAAATTTTCACCATCCACATTTTCTTCAATTTTATTCGTTAATTCGGTATCTACTGTTGTAGATAAATCATAATTTGTATTATATTCCATTTTTAACTACTCCTTTAAATCTTAACTTCAACAGCTTTTTCCAAAAAATCTTCTGCTGTCATTCTGTATTTTTTTTCCTTAAAATTTATTTCTTTTATGACAACTGTTTCATTTTTTGGCAATTGTAAAATTTGTTTTACAATTTTAGGTGCTGTTTTAGATGTAACAGTGTCAAAAGTTTTAACCTCCTGTAAATTTGTTGTAACTATGTTACCATTTACAACTTTAATTATTGCTGACTTAATGGTGTACTCTTTAAAAATTTTAGTAATTGACCTCAAAATAATCACCACCTTAAATTAGGGGTATTAACATCTGCATAATCATAACTTGTGTTTATTACCTGCTCATAGTTATTATTGTACCCCCAGATTAAAAATTGCGTACTACTCATTTTTACACAAACAAAATGTGTTAAATTTTTGTCATTATCTGCCACCCACATTACAATCCTATTAGGGGATTGTTGTAAAAGTGAGAAATTAACGATTTCCAAATTTTGAACATCTTGTATGTATTTTTTCAAAACTGAATAAGGACTATAAAAAGTATTCATCATTTTACCTCCTTTATTATTTTATAAAATTTTACCTCCTTTATTTATAATATTGACATGGTTGCCCTCATCAGTGGATAAATACCATTTATCCAGACGGAGTAAATTACTCCGTTTCGGCTTTAGTTTCTATTTGTTTTTAAAAAATCATCTAATTTTGATAAATTTTCTTTTATTGTTTTACTTTCAAAAATTTTACAATAATCGTTATTCCCCATTCTTACATGATACTCAAAACATGTGTCATGTAACACTATAAACCAATTTTTAAACAACAATACAATTTTATCATTGTACACATATGTCTGTTTATTATTTATACCAAATTTTTCAGTTACATATCTGTAAATTTTTTTCTTTTTGTCCATCGTGCACTCCTTTTGACGTGGTTATTATGAGTGGAGTAAAAACTCCACCCTTAATTACGGCTCATTTACAAAAATAACATTTTCATAATAATTTTATAATCCTCTGTTCTTTTCCTAAAATCACTATCGGTATCGGTATCAATTGCATTTCCTGCACCATCTTCCCACTCTTTAAAAGCTTCATTTAAAGTTAAGTTTTTGTCAAGTTTTTCCATTTCAGGTAATAACACTGTTATTGCCTGCTCCACATTTTGTGAAAAAATCGTGCCAATGTACTTGTTATCATTATCAAAAACCAGAAAATTGAATGTGGTTTTTTCACCGATAACGTAACCGTCCTTAAAGTTAAAATTTGCAAATGATTCGATTGTTCTTAGCATTTTTACTACCTCTTTCATAAAATAATTTTTATAAGGTGGAGAACCTTTCCTTTACCTTATGTATATATTATACCACATCTTTTTTGATTTGTCAACACTTATTTGCAATTTTTTAGCTTAAATAGACTTAAAATTTGCACGAATTTATTTGTATTTTTTGTGCAGATTTGACAAAAACGAATAAAAATGATATAATAAAGAAGGGTGATTTTTATAAAATTTGAATTATTAAAAGAACTAATTAAAAGAGTACTGAATATAAAATCTATTATGGCTTTTATACTCACTCTTACATTTGCTATTTTAGCTATAAAAAATATTATCACACCTTCAGAATTTATGACAGTTTTTACGGCTGTCGTGGTTTACTTTTTTGTCGATAATAAAAATAATAACGGAGGTAATAAAAATGAATAGTCCTTATATGGGTAATTTTAAGGTAACACAGGAGTATAAAGGAGCAACTCATGATGGATTAGACCTTGTCGGTATTGACAGTAAGGAGATACACTCAACAGTTAATGGAGTTGTGGAGTTTGCAGGTTGGGAAAATACTAGTAATCATAGTCAAGGTTTCGGGCAATATGTAAAAATAATTGACAATACATCGGGCTATGGTTTTTACTTTGGACATTTGTCAAGCATTAAAGTTAAAGTTGGACAAAAAGTTAAAATAACCGATGTAATAGGTATTGAGGGTAACACTGGTAATAGTACTGGCAGTCATTGTCATTACTGCATACGTAAAAATGGTAAAGGTACACATATTGATGTGTCGGATTACTCTGGCATACCTAATAAATTAGGTACATATAACGATGGTTACACATCAACAACAAAATCAAATGAGTTAACAGTAACATTAACTTGTGACGGTAAAACTTATAGTGGCACATTAAAGGGTTAAGGAGAGTATATTTATGAGTATGACAATTGAGGAGTACAATGCAATAACAAAAGATTTACTTGCTAATGTATCAGATGTCGGCAAAGTAAGTCAATATTTAATGCAATTAACTGATGATTATAGTGCAACATTAGCAGAATTAGCTACTGCTAACCAAAGAGCAGAAGAATTAACAACTGCTAATGAGTCTTTACGTAACGCAAATATGGAGTTGTTTTTAAAAATAGGTAAAACAGACCCTACCTCAAAGGGTAGGGAAGATGAAGATGAAGATGAAGATGAAGAAAAATTAAATTTTGATGATTTATTTAACGATAAAGGAGAGTTAAAGTAATGGCTACAAAAGATACAATTGTAAATATGTTAAATACAATAAGGGCAAATGGTACTCCGACATATCGAGAGCGCATACCACAGGCAACTATAGATAACATTACGTCTGTTGCTAATCCATTAATGACATATGCTGATTCACTCAACGAATTTTTGACAACATTAATTAATCGTATTGCTTTTACAATTGTACGTAATAGAGATTATCATAATCCATTAGAGATTTTAAAACAGGGGTCAATGCCACTTGGTTTTGATATACAAGAGATTTTTACAAATCCCGCAGAAGCTCAAGCCTATAATGTAAAATCAACTGATTTATTAGCACAAACAATACCAGATGTAAAAACATGTTACCATAGATTAACACGTAGAGATAGATATAGTGTAACTGTATCTAACGAGGATATTAAAACTGCTTTTACATCATATGATAATTTAGGTAATATGATTGACAGTATAGTTAATACATTATATAGCGGTAATTATGTTGATGAGTTTATATTAGCAAAACAATTATTTAGTAACGCATTAGAAAATAATAAATTAATACCTGTTGTGACAAATGATATAAATGATGAAACATCAGCTAAAGCATTTGTTAGGACTGCAAGACAAATGTACCGCAATTTTTCTTTCCCGTCAAGTAGTTGGAATTCATGGAGTATTTCGGGCGGTACAGGTAAACCTTGTATAACATGGTGCAATCCAGAGGATATAAGATTAATTATCACCGCAGAATTAGAGAGTTATTTAGATGTTGATGTTTTATCCGTAGCATTTAACATGGATAAAGCCCAGTTATTAGGTCAAACATTGGTTGTTGATGATTTTGGTACAATGTCAGATGGCACGCAATCTAAACTGCACGCGGTAATTATGGATAAGGCATATACGCAAATCTGGGACAATGAAAGAATAATTAAACAATTTGACAATGGGTCAAATTTGACGATGAACTATTATTATCATGTATGGCAAACTTACAGTGTCTCACCATTTGCCAATGCGGTAGGATTTGTAACGGAGTGATTTATTATGGCTTTTACACCATCAACTAACTTAAGACTTTTAAATGTACCTTTAACACCAGATGGTAAATATACCATTGATTTTAACTCAAAAAATGAGCAGTTTAATTATTTTATTAGCAAAACTGTTAAAAATGTTAATGATTTTACATATCAGCGTAAAGATAATATCATTAGGATTAATGCTGAGATTGATACACTATATAATTGTAATTATGTTATGTATCAAAATAGTAATTATACAAATAAATGGTTTTATTGTTTTATTACTGATATGGAGTATGTTAACAATAACGTAACACACATTAAAATTGATACAGATGTTTTCCAAACATGGTTGTTTGATTTTGAGTTGCAACCATCTGTTGTTGTTAGGGAGCATGTTATTAATGATACCTTTGGCAAAAATACTTTGCCCGAAAATTTACCAATTGGTGACTTAAAAATTATTAATAGTACACCAATAGGCGATAATTTATCAGCACAAACAGCTCAAGAATTTGATGAAAAGTATTATTGCGTCGTTATGACGTCGGAAATAATAAAACATATATCAAATAATATGCCAAAAGTTGATAGTTTTGTTGGTGGTGTTACGAATCCATGTTATATGTATGCAACAGATTCTACGAGTTTCCACTATTTTATTGATAAAATAAATGATAACGGTCAAGCAGGGGCAATCGTATCATGTGTTGCTATTCCTAAATTTTTTTGTAAATACCATAAAATTGATGAAAATGAACCAGATAACCCTAATCCACCTATTACATCTGATAGTAATTATTTAGGGTCACCATATAACACTAATTTTAGATTAGTTAACGTGTATGGGTATTCTCCAGCTCATGGAGGTCAACATGATGGTCAAGATTTGACAGCGGGCGATTATGCTAATATTTATGCTACTTGTGCAGGTACTGTTGTTTATAGTCAATTTAATGAGGGCGGTTTTGGATATTTAGTTGTAATACAAGATTTTGTTGATAATGAGTATTTCCATTTTTATGGTCATATGGATTCAAAAAGTCCATTATCTGTTGGTGACATTGTTTCAAGGGGTGCATACATAGGCGTACAAGGTAATACAGGCGATAGTACTTTTAATCACCTACACTATGAGATATCAAAGGGCTTTAATACAAGTGATTGGAGTTATGGCAGTATTAATCCGTCAGAATTTTTGAAAGCAAGGTATCCTAATGAAGAAATATACCCGAATGAAGTAGGTGAATATTAATGAATCTTGGTTATATAACTGATTTAAATATTGATAATTTTACAAGAGGGTTGGAAACAGAAGTAAATAAAAATTTAAAAACTATTGATGGTTATACACCTAAAAATAACAAGTGTTTTATTTATCCATATAATTATTTAGAGTTAACTAATAATAGTGGTGGTAAAATAATTATAAAATACGAGTTATTTGACAAGGTAAATAATACAACTGCTAAATTTAGTTATTACCCCGTTGTATCATCAACGCCTAATTTATTTGTCACTCCACAAGATTATTTAGGTGCAAAAAATAATTTTGATTACAGTATATCCTATGCAAATTTTCCGCAACTGCCGTGGAATTATGATTTATTTAAAAATTGGTGTGCATTAAATAATAACTCACTCAATGTTAATTTTGCACAACAAGCTATATCAATTGGTAGTGCTATTGCAAGTAAAAATCCGTTATCTGCTGTTAGTACTGCAACAAGCATTATAAGTGATATAGCAGATATGGCAGACAAAAATAGTATACCTCCAGAGACTAAAGGCAGTGTACAAGGTAATGCTTTAATTTATTCGGGCGGTGCGGGAGTTTTTGCACAACAAAAATGTTGCAGAGCAGAGTATATCAATATAATTGATAATTACTTTACAAGATTCGGCTATGCAGTTAATTGCATTAAAAAACCTAATTTTAAGACAAGACCGGCATTTAACTATTTAGAGACAGCTAATATTGACATTAGTGGTACATTTCCCCGTGAGGATAAACAAAAATTATGTAATTTATTTAACAATGGAATAACTGTATGGCATAATCCCGAACAATTCGGTGATTTTGATGTAGCTAATTTTCCGGAAATAAGGTGATAAATTGAAAGTTAACATTAACCCTGAATACAGAAATTTTGCTAATGTTGCAGGAAAAAATAATGCAACTTATTTAGACTATTACGAGAGATTGCGTCTATTAGCTTTATCAAGATTTCAATGGTTAAATTTGCCTAAAACAATGGACGAAAGATTTTTAGAACGTACTTTGTATAGTTGTGGTTTAGGTGCATTTGTATTTGATGATGATTTAGGCTTTATTAATTTAAAATGTACACCATCAAATAGTTTAAATATTTACGAAAATGCCACAGAATATACATGTTTTAGCCTTACATATAATAAAAAATTTAAAGAAGATGACTTAGTCTTAGTTAGAAACAATCTTGATAATTTGCCAACTGATATGACAATCCAATTATTTGCAGAAAGACTAGCAAATGCTGAAAGAATAATTGATGTTAATATTAATGCACAAAAAACACCTGTTTTACTCAAATGTCCAGAAAATTTAAGACTAACATTAAAAAATTTATATATGCAATATGACGGTAATGAGCCCTTTATTTTTGGCGATAAGGAGTTGGATATTGATACTCTAGCAGTTTTAAAAACAGACGCTCCATATGTGGCGGATAAAATCGCTGAATATAAGCGTAATTTGTGGAGTGACGCATTAACATTTTTAGGTTTAAATAATGTAGCAACAGAAAAAGGGGAAAGATTGATAACTGATGAAGTTAACGCAAATAATGAAATGGTATCTTTATCCGCCGAAACAATGCTTTTAACGAGGAAAAAAGCTTGTGAAGATTTTAATGAAAAATTTAATATGAATATTGATGTTAAATTAAGGACGTTTAATAATAAATTATATGATAATAATTATACACCTGAAATGGACGGTGAATTAAATGAGTAAATACACAGTTGAGTTAAGATTTTTGATTGAAAATAACTTTGACCTTGATTTAAAACAATACCCAATATTTGATGAAAACTATAGAGACATATTAAATAATAAAATTATAAAACACTTCTATTTTCGAGAAATTGGATTTGAAACAGCTGAACTTTTTAAATTTTATTTAAACAGAACAATGACGGAAATTATGCCTTTATATAATCAATATTATAAGTCATGTTTACTTGAGTTTAACCCGCTATATAATGTTGATAAAACAGAGACATTTAAAAAAGATGTTGATGATAATATTGTTTTTGATGGTTGGAGTACGGATAGTGCAGATACAAATCAACAAACTACAGATAATAAAACATCTAACACAAACTCTAATAGTACATCAGTAACAACAGGTAATATTAAAACTGATACAGATAATCTTGATGTTGGTAGCGATACTCCACAGGGTATGCTTGCAATTGGTGATATAAAATCACATACTTATGCGTCAAAAGCACAACTTACAGATGGCACACAAACAGTTAATTATAATAATTATACTGTTAATAACAAATCAACAAGTGATACAACAGATAATGATAAATTAATATCGACTACTGATTATAATGACATTAAAGCTACGGGTACAAATCAAAATCAAAATACAGTTGAAAATTACACACGCCATGTATTAGGAAAATCTGAGGGTGAAACATATTCAGAAATGCTAATTAAATTTAGAGATACATTTATAAATGTCGATATGATGGTAATAAATGAGTTAAATTCGTTATTTATGTTAATTTATTGAGGAGGTAAAAATGAAAATTTTTGATAATGAAAAAGAACAAAAAAATTATTTTGATGAAACAAAAAATAAATTTTATCAATCAGGTAAAACATTTTTTAATATTTCTTCTGCAACAATATTGATTGCAATTATTGTTGCAATAGTAAAATATATTGTGGGAGGTATTTTATTATGAGTGAGCCATTTAATAGTCAAGCACCACATTTTTTAACTAAAGTTAAAACATATTGCAATAAAGTCCTGCCTTTGGTTTTTGATAATTCATTGTCTTACTATGAGACACTATGCCATTTTACAAATAAATTAAATGAGATAATAAAAACGGTCAACGCACAAAATCTAAATATAATAGAATTTACCCACATGATAGAAGTGGAAATAGAAAAATTTGAAGCATATATTGAAAACCGTATGGATGAATATGAAAATGAACTAAAAAAACAATGGGAAGAATTTAAAGCTGAATTAAATCAAGCTTGGGAAGATTATAAGACGGAAATTAATCAACAATGGAAAGAATATCAAGACAAAATTAACGGTGAATGGGATAACGAAAAAAGAATTAATGAAGAATTTAGAAATAAACTGTTGACTGAATGGGAAACTTTTTCAGAAGAACTTAAAAGAGATCAAAATAATTTTGAAAATCACATGGTACAACTTTTTAACGATTTCACGAGCGATGAAAGCACTGCAAGAACAGAATTTGAAAAAACTTTCCAACAACTTTTTGAACAGTGGAAAGTCGACACATTAAATGCTTTAAATAATGGTATAAACACATGGGAGAGTAACACACAAACTACTTTATTACAATATATAGATAGACAAATGACCGAATATCAAAATACTATAATACAACAACTAAATAAAAGTGACGAAAAATTTACGAAAGAAATCGAACAAGAAAAAACATTAAGGGAATCAGCAGATACAAATTTACAAACACAAATAAATCAGCTAACACCAGAGGGCAGTATTAAAGCTGATAATATTGACGCTGATGGTAATACACAATTATATATTGTAGATAATGACACACAACAAAGGCAAGATATTTTTCCTATAGTTAAAAATAATGACAATAATGGAAACATAACATATTTAAATCGTGAAAATGGTGTAGCTGTTAACACAGCATATTTTTACATCGAAAATAGTGTTAACTCATTTATTATAGCTAATAACAATAACTTAACTCCAGATACATTTATAGATGACGGTATTTTAATACCTAAAAATTTAATTAAAAATTTAGGTGAATATGACACACCCGCAAAAGCATTGTTATCGTTATCAATTACATTAACTCAAATAACTAACACAATAATTAATGCAATCGTTATGTTAGTTTTAGGTAGCAATGTTAAATTTGTTAATTATAGTGGTGTTGACTATTTATCAATACCATTGCTATTAAAAGCTAACTTTAATGACAACTCCACCTCTATAGGTACAGGACGTCTTAGATATATGATTTCCATCACTGCAAGTTAAATCATTTACATATTGTTGCTT
>ULXN01059683.1_pt1 | contig 14296 bp, 21 predicted proteins | sample 1961311 | NCBI WGS metagenome assembly ULXN01 (sample SAMEA4835839, study PRJEB28245) | human gut metagenome | biome: gut microbiome; material: fecal sample | place: Denmark | collected 2008 | reverse complement strand
GCCATACCCTTATACTGACATCATGACCTTGATTGTAACTACAATTATCATTCCTATAGTGCTTATAGCAGCTATACTTAAGAATATCTTAACCCATTTAAAGTCACAATCCCATATAGTTAGTAACATAGCTATTAATGCAGCCACAAATGCAATGACTACAGTAATCATTAATGCTGTTTCCATATCAATCTCTTACTAAGTCTATCCAATTAATTAGGATATGATACAACCACCTCATAATACGTAATCGCAATAAGTGTCAACAAAATCCTTAGCTTCTTTTAAACCACATTTAGCAGATTCTTTTACATGCTTAACTGCTTGTAGTTTGGAACCAGTCTGCACAAGCTGTTTCATCTTAAAGAAGTCTTCACATGACAAATCAATTGTGTTATTCCAACGCTTCTTATAAGCAAGCATTGCGTTATTGTACTCTTGAGGATGCTCTGTCCAAGTAATTTGTTGGTCTAAAATAACTGTACAAGTTCCGTCAAGAATGTCATATTCTCTACTCTCTACAGTAAATTTGCCTTCTTCTAGAACTACTGTAGTCCACACAGGTTTGTCAATACAGGTTTCTTTAACTAAGTTAGATTTACATCCTCCTAGTCCTACTAAGCACATCACCAGCCATATTACTATCAAAGTTGTATGTCTGAAAGTGTTAGCTGGTGGTCTCATATCAACAATTGTCGGCATCTTCTGTCAATAATTTAGTTGCCTTATCCATTCCTAACTCGTAAGCTTCAGCAATTAATACTGCCGCACTTGCTATAGAAAGCTTACCACCGTTGTCCTCTGCTACGTTAGCTGCACTTTCAAGTAGCTCACTCAAAGTTTCTACCATAATTAAATACATTTAATAGTTAATAATCTAGTAGGGTAGGTGAGACTCGAACTCACACGCCCGAAGGCACTTGGGCCTAAACCAAGCCTGTCTGCCAATTCCAGCACTACCCCATTGTTACTTTATCAAATCGATAAATTCATCTTCATGTCCCTTATAGTATCGCTGGAGATATGCAATATACACGGCTTCGTCCTTAACTATTTGAGGGAATTTGGATTCAAATTGTTCTACTTTCTCTTCTCCTACTATACTTACATGAAAGTCTCTAGGTGTAGTATCCACCTTAGTTGCAGACATTAATAAGACTAATAGGAATATCAATAAATGTTTCATTTAGTTGTTAATAAAAGGAGAGCGAGATTGCTCTCGCCCTCCAAGGTTTATTTGTTGTCCTTCTTCTCCGTAGAATAGTCCTTACGGTCGAGTTCCCACTGATACTCACACATCTGAGTGATTGCTTCAAGCTTCTCTGTACCCAGAACGAGTTTGAGAGCATTTACCAATCTTTCAGCCGGAGTTTCCACAACAGCTTTCTTGGATGCAAGTCCAAGTTGACGTTGATAAGATTCAACGCTAGCTTTGATATGGAACGATGTTACATGGGTTTCTTCCGTAAAGATAAGTTTGGATTTGGTTGATTCAACGATTTCAGCCATAAATGCCGGAGCAATTTCAGCTTCTTGAATGTAGTTACATACTTCACTCAAATCATCGTCGATTGTATATCCTTCTTCAGCGGTGAAGGTAGAACGGATGAATTTCTCCGCAGTTTCAGCGTCCAGGCAGTCCATAGTAATCACAGAGCCGATTCTCTTACCTCTCAAGAAGGTAGGTTCAATCAATTCAATGTGATTAGTAGTGAACAAGGTGATTACGTTCATATCTTTGGTATCACCACCGTCCAGAGTATTCAGGATGTCTTGCATAGCAGCATCTCTGTTACCTCTAGTTACTTGGTCAATATCTTCAACAAATACGACAACACCATGACCCGAACGGTCAACAACTTTACACATGCGCAGAGTTTCTGCAAGAAGAGAAGGATTCTTCAAATACACGAATGACCAGCCGTTTGTTACAGCATCTTTAGCCAGCTTAAATGCCAGCAAGGTCTTACCTGTACCATATTTACCTTCCAGCAAACAACCATACTTCAATGGAATACCTTTAGCCAGACATTTCTCCGGATACAAGATTCTTGAACGTAGCGGTTGCAATTCAAATTCAGTCTTCTTAGAAAGAACCATGAATTGTTTCTCGATGCCGGCAAGTGTCATGATAGTAGGTTCAGACAGATTGCTGATTTCCAGTGCTTGATTCTTGTAGATAGATTCTGATGCTAACAGCTCTTTAGTTCTGTCAACAATATCATCAATCAATGACTGGTATTTGAACTGGCATTGTCCTTTAATAAGGAGTAAATGACGGTCATTGTCATAGTTGATGTTGATTTCAGAATCTTCTCCCAATTCTTCAAGGCTGATTTTACCAAACGGAACCTTGGTACGAGAACCGTCTGCCAGAACAACGTCTACGGTATCAATATTGCTGTTTCCAGAAGGACTGTTATCCTCCTTACTAACGGCAGAACCGAAGATTTCATTGATTGCTCTGTTCAACTGATATACACCGTCTGGTTTCCAACAAAGCAGCGAGTATTTGAAACTTGCCATTTTCTTGGACTGTTTGATTTCACCTTCGATGAATCCCAGAGCATCAGCATACTTCACGTTGCTTTGGAGCACTTCAATCATTCTCTGTTTCTGAGTTTCCTCGTACTTGTTAACTCTCTGCTTAATAGCAGCTGTAGTTCCTTGCGGAATAATGTTCTTTGCCATTACTTAATTAGGTTTATTAATCTTATTTACTTCTTTAATGATTGCTTCACAATTCTCTCTTGTTGTAGTTAAACAACCAAGTTGAATAATAGAACCGTCTTGAGTGATAGTCAGGTTCTTCTCTTCGATTGTTTCCCTACATAGACCTCCTCTGATAATTCTTTTAATGAGTGGAAAGGGTAATATAGTATTCTTGCAGAATATCATATTCTTGCCTTCCACATAAATGACATCGTAGCCGTCAATGCTACCTACTACCGTACTCATTCGATTCAACTATTAACTGTGTGGGCCCGGCCGGACTTGAACCGACAACCTCCTGATTATGAGTCAGTTTCTCTAACCGATTGAGATACGGGCCCCGAACGCCCATGTTTACTCACAATTAACAGTTCTCAAAGAGTAGTGTTGTTAGTGACTTCATGATAAATTCTATTTTAAACTGAAATAATTAGTAGTTGGGCTACCAGGATTCGAACCTAGGCTACAAGAGCCGAACCTTGTGTGACTACCACTACACCATAGCCCAGTAAAAGGAGTCCGAAGACTCCTAAACTAACTTATCGAATATCATGGGCTGTATCGACATCCATAAGTTCGCTAGCATTTCTCGCTCTGCGTCAGATGCCTCATCCCAATGTGATACGTACAATTTCTCCGTTCGTTCATTCCTATAAGGAACTTTAAATGAACGGTTAATGCATACACTGTGTGCAAATAGGTCTTTGTCGAAATCAATAGCCCTAAGCGTCTTCTGGAAATCGTTGAACTTATTATTAGGGTCATCGACATCCCTAACAGACATTCCAGAAGGAAATGGGCCGTTACCATGCCTTGTTATATAAGGACGAGTTACATAACAAGTTTGGATTTCTTTACGTATACCTGCTTTCCGCAACAGCTCGTAAGCGTTTTGTGAAGTTGTATTAGACGGAGTGCAATAAGGCATTATGCCGAATCTTTGGTCAAGCAATATTCCCTGTGAACCTTCAAACACTAGGTTGTCATAGTTTAACAAGCAATCTTCATTAACCGTACCTGTATGTAAGAAATAAGCATGTGCTAACCTACACCAGTTGTCTAGGTCTATCGAGGGATATTTACTAGACATGTTGTAATAGTTATCCACTATGGCATTTAATTTCTCACGTAGTATGTAAGGATTCATACAATCTACAACTGTTAAGCTGTATCCTGCCTTAACTCGGTCCAAACAAGCTTTAAACCCTGTACCTACAGTACCATGTCGTAAGTTCTCTTCATTATTAACTTGGGAATAGACATCGAAGGGAATTACAACTTGGCAGTGAGGGTGATACTGAACAATGGGATGAACTCCCATTTTAGCTAAGTCTGCACCCTCTAACATAGAGGTAATTGGGTCTACAGTACAGTATTCGGACCAATACGTCGGCACTCCAAGTAAGGTTCCGCTGCCAAAGTTACTAAAGGTGTGCATCATGTCTCCATGCTTTACAGTATGTCCTACTTGATGTCCACCACTAAACCTGACTACTAATACAGACTCTCGCTTACCTATGTACTTGTTACATAAGTTGTGAACTGTCTGTCCCTTACCTTCGTCTCCAAAGAATGTTCCTAATACAATACTAATCATTTCAGTTTAATAAAATTTGTCATTACTATCAGACGGCACATCCTGCCATTCCTGACTAACAGAAGCACTAGGAGCTAAGCCTTCAACAGGCTCCTCATAGTTCTCTTTAATTGCGGTGACAATCACCTTGTCTACTTCTCCAGATGCACATGTCAATACATTCTGTCCAAGTAAAGTCTTCCAAGATTCAGCAACCCTTGAGCCATGACTGGCATTAGTAATGTGAATGTGGAATACATGGTACTGTTCCTTTGCTTTGTCAAGAGCTTCTTGACAAGTAATGGTTTTAGCACCTTTTTGATACCCTAGAACACGTTCTAAGTAACACCCCTCTACCTTATCGAGATTTGGTTCATCTCCAATAGTAAATAGGAATCCCTTAGTGTGTCTTTCAAACCAGGAATCAGTTTCAGTATGATAACCTGCCACAATATGAGCTAGTAGATAGCTTTCGCCTCTATTACCTCCTCCTCCACCTTCAATCACGAACGATTGTAAAGTGTCAAGAATTTTAGCTGTATCAGACTCAAACTGCCCAATTTGAATTGGATATCGGTCATAAACGTGGTCCCCAACTGCCATAAACATGATTTGTGGGTCACGCACACCTAGTTGAATGAGAGAGTCCATAATCTTAGGGAACTGGTCTCTAATCATTTCATAAGGTGTGTCCATCATTGAACCAGTAACGTCTAGTGCAATGATTATCGGAGTAGAGAAAGGATGTTCTTTAGAATCACGAGATTCACGAACACCCACGTTAACCATTTCTTGCCTTATCTGCGTGTTATACTGCCTAACATTGTTGTTAAGCGATGCAGCAGTATTACATGCATTAATGGCATGGCTACTAAAGAGTTCGTCCCTAGTAGAAGTGTACAAACCTCTACTGCTGGCCTCTACATTATAAGCCATTCTAGAATAACTACCTGCTCCCATAAATTACTCATTTACAGTTGCAGCAGCGTCATCTTTCACGTCATCCAAATTAATGGATTCTGATGCATCAGCGGGAAATTCTTCTGCATCGACTTGCATAGCCAGAGCAAGCTCAATCTTTGCAACACGTAGTTTACGTGCCAATTCATGTCTTGTTCCTACCCATTCAGCCGGATTCAGTCCTTCTCCCGGATTCAAAGAGTCTCTTGATTTAACAGCTAGGTCATTGTGTTTGTTGATTTCTCCCTGAATGCGGAGTACTTTCAACTTACAATCCTGAACAAATCTGTCTTCCTCGATTTTAGCCAACTCATACAGATTCTGTGCTCTTGCATCAAGTACACTTTGTCCACTCTTACTTAATTTCTCTTTAAAACTGCTCATTTACACTTACATTTAACATGTTAAATTCAATAAGCATCTCTGTGTGGTAATTTATAATCTAACTGTAATCATCTAGGATTACAATCGAGCCACCTTAGGGACTCGAACCCTAAACAGCCGCATTACAAGTGCGGTACTCTACCAATTGAGTTAAGGTGGCATAAACAGGAGACGATGTTACCAAGTGTGCTGACATCTCCTTTGTAAATCAAAGAAAGCGGTGCATACGGGATTCAAACCCGTGGTCTCCTCATAGACAGTGAGGCATCCTAATCACTGAACGAATGCACCATGAAGCTTGCTTAACCTACCCTCTAAACCTATGCTTGGACTTGCAATCAGTTATTCAGGTATTGTCCCTTCCCGCTAGCTGAGTCATTCTCTTACTGTAACCGTGTGTCCAACTCACAATTACTATTCAGATGTGCCAAATGGGACATGGCAATTCATAGAAAGTGGGTGCTAGCCGTTTCTATCCCACCATTGCGTACTACAGTGCTAGCTACCGTCTAAGCTTCCATCCCTTACGTTGCCTTAGAGTGTACATGATTATTATTGCCTAACCAGTTACCTGATTGGAAGGATTATGTACGAGGTACTGCCAACGGGATTCGAACCCGTATTTTCAGTGTGAGAGACTGATTACCTAACCCTTAGTAGATGGCAGTGTGTTAAATAGTCGTGAGTAGTTAATTGCAACTATGACAAAATTAAGATTAAAGTCAAAGACCAGCCTATTGCTATCTAGGGCAAAGTCAAAGGAATTTTGTAACTTCGCAATAGACTGACAGGGTTTGAATTAATAATACTTAATTATGCTGGAAATCGTCCCTGTATGAAATACAGAACACGATTAATTTGTCGACAATGCATCGACTAGAGTCTTTGATGCAATTCATACTACTCACGCAAAGCTATGTTAGAATCCAATGAGATTCAAGACTATAGCACCTATTTATCTGGATTGGAAATCTTAGTTAGCAATTCATAAGTTGCTTGTAACTCATTAGGAATTACTATCTTAAGTTCCAATAGTTTCTTACGTTCTTCAACTTTCCAAGTTTCACATTGTTGAGACAGGGTTTTGGCATCCAAATTGAATCTATCAACAGCTTGTTTATAAGCCTGATTGACTTCATATTCAGAATCCTTTACCATTTTATCAATCTTAAACTTAATCTTATTAAGTCTGGCTGATATGTCTCTGTGTTTCTGCTGTAATGCAAAGAATGTATTCTCTACCTTATCGCTACTAACAGACGGGTCATACGAGTACACGATTGTGTCAGTACCAGAACCTTCAACTTTAGTAGGATTAGTATAGGCATCCATTAAAGCTCTACGGGCATTTGCAAACGGACGCATCGGATGAATATACTTACCAATGGCAGATGCTTCTGCTTCTAGTCTGTAATATTCCATACGTTCTGCAATGCTCAATGAAGCAATTGCTTCCTCTTCGGTAAGGATATGACCCTTAATCGGGGTGTCCAACTTGAATCCAGCTACGTCTGTAGCATATAAATCCCATGTGTACCTGTTAATAATTTCAAGTTCTTCTTCTCTAGCCTTAATAGCTTCACGAATCCATGCACAGAAGGCATTCATATTAGCAACTTCTTGAAGTAATGTGGGCACATTATCAAGATATGCCTCATTTCTACCTATCTTCACAGTCCTAGAGTTACCTCCACTTAGCAAGCTAATATTGACATTCACAAACCCTACAGAATCTAAAGCTTGTCTATTAGATTCTACTGTTTCCTTAGCTATATTAGCCAGGTGATTGGCAGAAGTTTGGGTTAGTCCCTTCTCGCCAAAGAATACTTTGTTACATTCTTTCATAAGCTGTAATTATTAATTCATTACTAATGCACTGGATAGGGGATTCGAACCCCTGTTTACGCATAGAAAGTGCGTCGACCTAAACCACTAGTCGAATCCAGTATACCTTATTAAGCTTTCCAGAATACAAACTTATTGCCTTCTGGACATCTTACATACTTCACATCAAAACCATTCTCTCGATATAGAGGTTCTACATCTAACCAATGGTTCTTAATTACTTCTTCTTCGGTTAAACCTTCAGATGCTACATAGGCTATTACATCTGATTGCTTAAATTCAGAAGCTTTACCACTCCAGTTCTTAACTATTAAAGTATTAAAAGCTAAGATAACTGCATCAGGAATAGATTTTAAATCTATACTCCTCAATTCTCTTGAATTTAATACCTTCACCATAATTCTAATAATTAGGTTAATAATGATTTTCACAAACTCTTATTAGCCAGCGCGGAGAGTGCCGGATTCGAACCAGCGGAACCCTTTTGAGGTTCGGAGTCTTAGCAGGACTCTGGTATAGACCACTCACCCAACTCTCCAATCCACAGAAGACTCATTTATGCTATATCAATCGCTTATGATTACCTCAATGCTGTAAGTCTTCTTAGAAATTCACTGTAAAAGGATTACTTTACAGGAGGAAAATTATCACCTTTAGCTGGTGATTCTTCTGGCTTCTTGCCAGTGATTATTTGCTTAAGCGAATCTGCAATAGGCAAATTACGGGCAATCTCCAAGCTAGGAGCAAGATTCTTAGCCATATTAGCCATGAACTGTCCAGCAGTGTTGGAATCACCATACACAGTAACATTACCAAGCTGGATATGTTCAAATACCTTAGCGTTGGCTTCAGCAACTTCTTTCTCCCTGTTAGTTTCAGCCACTATAGTTTCTTGCTCCTTAGTAGCTGCTGCAATTGCAATCTCCTTCTCTCTCGTAGTTTGAGCTATCTGGATTGCTCCTTTCTTCTCTTCTTCTGCGATATCAGCTTGTGATTGCGCTCTTGCTTTAGTCTCTTCTTTCTTACCAAGATTATCAATATATTGAGCAGCATCTTGAATGTCACTGATATTGATATTCATCAGGTAAAGACCAAGTTTGTTCAATTCCGTATTGATATTGTCTCTAGCTTGAGCTAGGAACTTGTCTCTGTCAGAGTTAAGCTCTTCAATAGTCATTGAAGCAATAACAAGCCTCATCTGACCATAAACAATATCTGAAATCAAACTTTCTTTAACGTCATCATCAGCACCTAGTAAGCGATTAGCAGCATTCTGCATAATCAGCGGTTCTTGGCTAATAGCAACAGTTACAGTGGTAGGGATAGTTACACGAATATTTTGAGCTGACAAAGCATTCTTCAATACAAGATTCAATTGAATCGGTTGCATTGACATTACTTCATAACCCTGTATAATCGGCTATACAAAAGCTGCACCACCATGATAAACCTTGGCAGTTTTAATTTCAACTTCTCTGTCAACCAGATTACCTTTAGCGTCGCGTTCGCTAACTTTCTCTTTATGAGAGCCTGTTTTACCATAAACTACCAACAATTCGTCAGATTTACATTTACGGTAGCGGGATAGAATCCCAATGATAGTGATGATTGCAACTAGTACAACTACACCAACGATAATTAATGATGTCATTTCCATCTTGAAATTGGTATTAATCTATGTATAATTTATTGTCTTCGTATTTACGAATCGTTACTGGCTCATTGACAGGATATATCTTCTTATTAAGAGATACAACTTCTACTTCTCTCAATGCTCCACTTATGTTCACGGATGCCAAATGGCGCCCTTCACCTAAATGTACATAGATAGTAGCAGTTCTGCCAACTAAGTTAGTCTTCGGTTCGTCTTTAGGAAGGTTCTGCAATTTCATACAGAACTTATATAAATGATACAGCATAAATACAAATACAAGACCTATAAAGAATCCTATTAACCAATCAATCCAGGTTACTTCATAACCTAGTAATTGCTTAATAGATGTCCATCCTCCGAATCCCATGAAGAAATGGATAAATCCTTTAAAGGATACAACATCACTGACATCAAAGTCAGCATCACCATCAAAGTCTACGTCGACATCGAACTCCCCAGCAACCCATGATATTATGAATTGTAGGATAAATATACCATAGGCGATGCCTCCTAAGATATAATACAAGTTATTGTCCATCTTACTAATAATTATTTAATCTATTAAAGTGGGGCGAGGAGGAATCGAACCTCCAACGCCAGGCTCTTCAGACCTGCGCTCTACCATTGAGCTACCGCCCCATACTGCCTACACGTACGTCTTCACTGGATTTTATGCTTTATTACGCCAGTTGCTTTGGACAGTCTAAATCCTTCGGTGCTGTACAGCCATACATATATTAGTGAGGCCTCCACTTTAATTAAGCTGCCATCGCACCTACTCCCATTACTTCGTCACGCAACGTACCCTACATTCCACTTTAGGATTTTCACCTAACCACATCCTCGGCATTCCGTTTCAAGATAAAATATAACTCTGCTGAATAAGTCAAACCAAACAGGAAGATTTATGATACGTTTATACCTAAACAGCAGAATTGGGTGACATACGAGACTTGAACTCGTAACCCTTAGAACCACAACCTAATGCTCTGCCAATTGAGCTAATGCCACCATATTGAGTTATTGCAACTCTAATCCTTCTTTTAGTGCCCTAGTATATGCCATTCTAGCAAAGAATAGTTCAGCTACAGCCATAACTACTGGCTCTGCTAACTCTTCGGCTTCTTCAGCTCTTTCTTCTTTGGGCTTGGATTCTACATATTCTAGTAATTCCAACACAGCTCTATTAGCTTCAACCAGACGACTATAAGCAGTGCGAACTTGTTTATAGTTCTTATATCGTTCTCGATATGGTCTTATTGCATTCCATGAATATGAAGCAGCCACTATTATTGATATGGCACCTAGTACCATAAATCCGAGGGGTTCTCCTTTAGACCATGCTGAATAGATTTGACACAATACAACACCCAAACATAGATTCTGTCCTATAAAGAGGGACAGTAAGAACCAATAAGCTGAAAATGCCTTCTTTGCTTCATCAAGTAATGATGCTGACTCTTTTAGCTTCTCTTGTTCAGCTTTTAATGAGTCAATTGACACTTCCATAGCTTCTCCTTCGTCTGAATCTTTAAGGCGTTCATATTCCTCTTCACTAATCTTGGTTATTTTCAAATCTTCTAATTCTTCTCGATTCATTACCTTTCAATTTAAGTTCAATATATTTTACTTTTGTCTCCTATATGCACGACTGCTATTAGCATTAAGACTTCCATATGTATCAGTTAATGAATGACAATTCGGACATAATAGCTGTAAATTGTCTTCATTATTATTTATGCAATTCCCATCAATGTGATGCACTTGCAATGGTACTAATTTGGTAAAAGAATTAACTTCTCCCCAACCACACCTCTGACACTTAGAATTATACTTCTCAAACAAATATCTTCGTATATGATTAGATATTCCACACCTGCTGACATTTCCGGACTCTTCTCCATTTTTCCATCGTTCAATATACGATGAGTACTCATATTGGGCCTGACAGTCATTAGAACAATATTTCTTAGCACTATAATCCAATTCTTTACCACAATTTAAACAATGTCTAATTGCTTTAGAAGTATCCTTATTAAATGTTTCACATGGATTTATCTTTCTTCTTGATGGTAGGTTGATTTCTAATCTAGATGCCGCCTTCTTAATGGCATTTCCAGTAACTCCATATAGCCTACCGATTGCTTCATAGGACAAATTCTGGACTAGTATTAAATTCTCTAATTCTTCCTTGTTATATTTGCTCATAATATTCGCACAATTTTAACTGCACAAATATACGAACATTCAAGTTCGAATCCAATAAAATTCAACACTTTCTAAATTATTAGACCTAGTGGAGGCACCGAGAATCGAACTCGGGTCTTTAGCGTGCAAGGCTAACATAATTGCCACTATACTATGCCCCCATATTTAGCCACACTATCGTAGGGCTATCAGCTCCCAACGTCCGACTGATTACGGAAGGTTACCTACCGGTCTGATAACCTATAAAATGCACATGCCCCAACTGTTCTTGTCAGTCTCCGACTCCAACCCATAGCATGTTATAGAACTCTACATGCATACCCTCCTCATTGTGCACTATTTTAAACCTATCATTTCAGCAATTTCTTCAAATGAATAATTCAGGAATAGTCTATCCATATCTGCATCAGATTTAACCCATTTAGGTCTAGGATATATAAGAGTAGGAGAATGTCCTCTCTCATGTAATCCATACACTACTTCCTTCTTACCTTTAATAAGACGAAGGTCAATATGCTCTGACATAGAAGAATAAAATCCTATATTAGAATCCTCTACATATGTAGAACCCTTCTTAGACATTACCTTGCGATAAGGTTTATACCCTTTACTAATTAAATACTCTACGAACCCAATCATGTTAACTATTATTAGTACTCCAAGTAGGATTCAAACCTACGACCCACGCCTTAGAAGGGCGTTGCTCTATTCACTGAGCTATTGGAGCATCATCAGAAGGCAAATTGAACTACATGACACAGTAAGAGTGCTGATGCCTTCTTATATTACCCATTCAGTTATTCTAGATTAAGTAATTTTCTTGTTTCTTTCTTAAACTGTTTCCTATTATAACGTTCCCCTTTACACATAGGACAACTACAAGGAGTGCTGGTTGTTTTATAGGCAAACGTATATTTAGAATTATATAATTCTGTCCAATGTCTACCTCTTGCTGTCTTATCTGGATTGTACCAGTAGGCAGCGTGGAGTTTAATCCTAGTAATATACTTCTGGTCTTTCTTTAGGTTCCTCCACCTTTTGTTTCTTTGGATTAGTGAATCCTTCAGTTTCTCCGTTCTTAGTTCTTCCATCGTCTCTACCATTAGTGTTAATAATGTCTTGAGACGGGTTGTAGCCGGTTCCAACAAACTTCTTCATGTCCAATCCTGTTAAATTAATTCCTTTCATACGATAATTTTACAATCTGTTAAATACTGCATGTTCTTTTAACCACTCTTGATAGAGCTTATCATCATAGTTACCTGAATACTCCCAATGAAATCTACTACATTCTATAGTCTTTAGTAAGAACTTCATCACAGACCTTGTATTAGCCTTCTTTGATATAGATGAAATGTAAAACTTCTCTTTATCAAAATCATAGTATCCTCGTAATACCACTCGGCGAGAATTTTGTCTATTTAAGTAAATTCTTGCCAACAACTTGGAGTTATTGTCTACATATCGAGTAGGTATGAATTTATAAGCCATCTGATTCAGCTAGCAATAAAGTAATACCAACACAATAGGCATTATTAACTGCATTCAGCCTCTTCTTAAGTTCCTTCTTAGCCTTTCTGGGCAACTTAGGATACTCTGCATATAAATCCTGTTCAGCGGCTCTGCTTGCTTCACTTAATTGCTCAAGTAAAGCATTAACATCTTCGTTAGTTTTGTAATCCTTAAGAAGGACTCTAACTAATGTGGGACGTTTTACCATTTCTCGCATTCCAGATTCGTACACTCTACAAATTTGGTTTCTACTTAACGTAGACACTCTCCTTAATTTCACTTTAAACTTCATAGTACATTCAAATTAGTTGAGGAAGCAGAGGGATTCGAACCCCCGGACCCCGAAGGGCCTCTGGTTTTCAAGACCAGTGCAATCGACCAACTCTGCCATACTTCCAATTAATAAGCACGCCCTGCACGACTCGAACATGCAACCAATGGTTTTGGAGACCATTGTTCTACCGATTGAACTAAGGACGCATCAATTTTAGATTGTGGAATCTTTAAAGATGTAATACAATACTACTAGCACTATAGCTCCCACAATGTAAGCACCAAAACTATGCATAATCTTATAATTTAATGTTAATAATCTAATGTGTTTGCGTGCAGTGCAAGATTCGAACTTGCGGTGGGACTTTCGTCACGATAGATTAACAGTCTATTGCCTTCGACCACTCGGCCAACTGCACATTAATTTTATGTCTTTATAAGTCCTGAATGTATTTCTCTATGACAGTTAGAGCATACCAAGATGCATTTATCAAGCTCCTCTTTCACTTTATCCCAAGACCTAGTGTATCCTTTAGAAGATATTCCAAAATCCTTTTGGGAAGGGTCCAAATGATGAAACTCTAAAGCATCCGCACATCTGTCATATCCACAGACAGAACATTTACCACCCTTGTACTCTACAGCCATCTCTTTAACTTTGTTACGTCTCTTTTGAGTTGCTTCTACTTGACATTTTAGACAACGCCAGCGTCCAGATTTCTCAAGAGCAAACTCTGTTTCTCCGTGTTTAGAACATATTCTTATTTCTCTTTGTCTTTCCATAAAACAAAGATACTAAGAATTAAGTCAAACTACAAGTTAAAAGGTGTCAACGCTTGTTAATAAACTTGCCATAATGTTTAATTGACCTATCCCGATTGCATCGGAGTTAATCCCTATGGTAAGGAACTACTCCTGTTGGTGTCCAAGCATAGCTATTTGCAGCTATTCTAAAATACCAACGAACTGCTTTCTTAATTAACTTAAATAGTCTCATAATACATCAGTTTTAGTCAATAAATAAATAATCTAAATAAACCACTCTATCTTCACAGACTGAGTGGTCAAACTCGTTCTTTGACATCATGTACAATCTTAGTACATATGTGACTCCGCAGGGACTTGAACCCTGTTCTATAGATTAAAAGTCTATAGCATATCCATACATGCTC
>ULXN01015308.1_pt1 | contig 14305 bp, 24 predicted proteins | sample 1961311 | NCBI WGS metagenome assembly ULXN01 (sample SAMEA4835839, study PRJEB28245) | human gut metagenome | biome: gut microbiome; material: fecal sample | place: Denmark | collected 2008 | reverse complement strand
AAAAGGAGTTAAATTTTTTTCATTCACGGGTCACCACCTGCTTGGTTTGGAGTATAAAAAATCCGCCTGCAGTTTGGCAAGCGGAAAGAAAATTAGAATTTGTATAGTATGCTGAACCTTTTTAAAAGTATCAGCAGATTCATTATTAAATGAAGGAAAAAGAAATAAACGATTATGCTTATTATTGTTTGCCCTGAGATAATGTAATTATCGAATTCCCAAATAAGATATTGGTTTTGATCATCTGATATTATAAATTTAGCGGTACAAAAAATAATAGAAACAGTTGACATTACAATCTCATATGCTGATATTTTTTTTGAATCATCAATGGCTTTATAAATAGCTTCTTGATAGTCTTCAATTTCATTTGCAGTATGCGATCCATCAGACTTGTGTTTCTGAATCAGTTTTTCACAATCAAGAGAAGATAACCATGAGGAAAATCCCGTAAATATTGCAATAAAAATAGAAATCACTACCATAACACGATCAATAGTATCATTGTCTATCGGATTTGATAATGAGATAGTTATTGACAAAAGGAGCGGAAAAATAATTACAGATGAAACCAGTTCCTTTTCATTTATAAATTCTGTGTATTGCTTAAAAATAGCAGTTAGGCTGTAGAAACGTGTTTGCTCGGGTTTAAATATTTTCATGCGCACTAGCAATAAAGCAATTACTATTATTAAAAAATCTTCAGCCGGCTGGTGTAAGTTCTGAAAAAAGGTCATCATTTTTTACATTACCTTTAAAATTATTTACTTTAATGTTTTGACGGTCTTCTTTTTCAATATTATCACAACTTATATCAAAGAATTTTAAGTATGGCATTGCATGATTGATCATAGCATTGAATAGACTTGATTCGGTTGGATGACTGCTATCTGCTTTCAAGTCTATTTCATTTGATATGTCTTCAGAGATACGAACGCTGCTCATTCGACTAAAATTTAACGTTTGACCTTTAAAATCCACCTTGATGTTATCAATTTCTTCACTATCAGAATTGATACCGATGAAATCTGAGATTTCTATGATGCTGTTTTGGGGATCTGGTTTTGAAAACAGATTTTTTAATTTATCTGTGATAGTAGGTTTGGGAGTAAAATATATATGTTCAGTTTTTTCTGATATTGGTTCATGATATTCCTCATTCATAATTGCATCTGCTTCATCGAATGAATAATTTTCCTTTTTTTGTAGTGTTGTCACATGGAGTTTATATATGGATTTTTCGTCAAATATTACGCTGAAATAATTGGCAGGAATAAAAGGGTTAATTTTATATGACATGCTGGGATCCGATTCTCTAAGTGCATCGCTAATTATTATTTTCAACTGTCCAACAATGGATTTGTTACCTAAATATTGAGCTATAACAAGAGCTCGTTTGGATTTTTTGTTGTATATAATTGAAAATCCATATGGCTTTGCTAATGCTTTATTTGCTCCAAAGGGTTCCGGTTCAGAATTGGTATGGTCTTTATCAACTGCTTCTCCGTCCTCTCCGAAAGGCCCTGTATATATTATAGAGTTAATACGGTAAAAATTATGGACTCCATCTATTACGGACTCGTATTTTTCCAGATATTTAACCCTATAAACGCGTTTTTCTTTTTCCTGAACCTGATATTTCTCAATGCCATTCAAATAACCGTATAAGCAATCGCATAAGTTTATTTCGCTTGGAGGTATTTGCTTGTCTTGGGGTTTCTTTTTATTTGGATCAAGTTCTGTTTTAAAAAGATAAAGATTGAAAAAACATATGCTGATTTTTGCCATATATGTTACACCTCACGTAAAATATTTTCTACATAATACCACAAAAATAATCATATGTCAACAAAATTTGGAAACCAATTTAAAAAATGCTAAAAATGAAGAAAAATCAGCAAAGAATATCGCCTGACGGCCGTGAGGTGCCGAGCAGACGATTTTACATTCTTTGCATGATATAATAATACATCAGAAAATTGCCCCATACCCGCACCGATTTAAAGAATTTCTCCAAGCTCGGATGCAAGAGTTATCAGAAAATCGTGGCGTATTGTCTGACCTGTGCGCTCGCAGTTCAGTGTATCACAATATATCATAGGGGTGCTTCCGCAGACATTCTGCATAATAAAGCGCTGCTCGTGATCCGGAAATACCGCAAGTGCTCTGTCAACAGCAGCAACCCTCTTTCGCAGCAGAGCGGTATGCTTTTCAATCTGCTCCGTTACAGACTGAACGGGCTTGGATATCCCGCTGCCATGTACAGTGCAGTCAGGCGTGCTGTATATCCTGTCAAATTCGATGGACTTTATTCGGCGCTTGTTATCCTCATAACTGCGTGCCACGGAAAGCACACGCTTGTAAACCTCTTTGTCAAGATATTTTGGTATGTATGTCCTCATTGTTTGTCGCTCCTTTTAATTTTGTATTCATTCTGTTTCACCGTCCATTTTTGCATATCCTCCCAATTTCAATTTAAATGCCATTTTTAGGTACTTTGTGTTTTGGCGTGGAAATTACCCTGCCCGCATCCGTAAAGTCTCACACAGCTCATTTCTGTGGGCTTGCCGTTGATTTGGATTTTCTTTTTGTAGTTGGCTTTCATTTCTGAACGCCCTCCATATTCCTCAGCACCGTTTTTTCGGTAACATCTTCGCCACGTGCCGCAGAAACGATTTTAAGGGCTGTTTTAAACGCTTCGCTGACCTCGTTGGGTAATTTGACTGCCATTTTGCAAAGTGCCGTACAGAGCGTTTCTGTGGCTTTTACCACTTCCTGGTGATTTTTGCAAATCTCGGAGTATTTCAGATATTGAGCAAGGTCGTTCCTGTAATCCTTGTAGAATATGAGCTTCTGAGCCTTAGCATCTTCAAGAGATATTTCCTTATGGCTGAATTTGTTGTAAACACCGCAGAGCCGCTCAAAATATCTGTACTCTGCGGCTGGAAATTCGGAGTAATCTATGACTGTTCCGCTACACCCTGCCTTATAACAGTCATTCTCCAGCTTGTGAAAAACCTCGGGGTCAAAGAAATCGGGCAGATTTTTTACATAGGCTCTCGTATTATCGGCTTTCATTTTATCAGACCTTTCATTTTACGGTAGGTGTGGTAGTCAAAGCGTGCTGAACAATTTCATCAAGATCGAAGCTCGGCGCTGACCGCTTTTTTACATTGTCCTTCTGAAGCCAGTCCATAATGGTACTGTAATGATTTTCATACGGACGTTTGCCGCTATTTTCAAGATATCGGTCAATTCTTGCTATGTAATCCGAAATGACCTTTTGACCGTATTTCCCGCAAAGCTCCAAATATTCGGAGGGCTTAAGTCTGATGTGTTGTCCGTAGGTAGTTTCCGTCTCGTCTTCGGCGTTTTCAACACTACTTTCATTTACTTTACTTTTATTTACTTTACTTTCCTTTACTTTGTGGGGGTTATTCTCGAAAAAACTGTCATTATTCTCGGAAAAACTATTGTTATTCTCGGAATAATTTTCATCGGGGCGCACTTTAATAAAGCTTTGGGTCTCATTTTTTTCCAAAACCCAGAACTTTGCCTCGACCTGCACGGGTTTTTTCAGAGCTCTCTGCTTGATAGCCTCTTGATATCTCCGCTGTATTCCCTTGGACGTCAGGATCTTGTCCGCCTTAAAAAGTGTGTCATCAAACAGTGACCGTTTAAGGAAGAAGCTCAACATCTGCCCTATTTTTTCATCTGTCATTCCCAGATCAGCGGAAATGACGTATCTGAAATCATCGTCACAAACGATGTAAAAACCATTTTTATAAATCGCACACAGTAAATAAAAATAAAGTAAAACTCCGTCCGAGCCGAAATGAGCACGGACGATCTTCAGCTTTGTATCGCTGAAGATGTCCACATCAGTCGGGAAATAGTCAAGTCCTTTTTTTACAGGTCTTGCCACTTATATCCCTCCATATCAGAACGGCAGCTCGCTGTCGCTTGCAACTTCCTCAAAGTCCGAAAGGTCGGCAGGAGCAGGTGTCGCAGCCGATGCCTGATGCTGAGGAGGGGGAGAAGCAGAGGAGCTTTTGCTTCCGCCGCTGTCACCACCGAAATAGGCATGATCCACAAGCACCTCGGTAACATAATGCTTTACATCGGGGTAACGCTTATCGTCGTAATTCCTCGTTCTCAGAGCGCCCTCAATGCCTATCATCTTGCCCTTGGAAAAGTATCTGCATATAAACTCCGCAGTCTGTCTCCATGCCACAACGTTGATGAAGTCTGACTGCCTTTCGCCGCTGCCGTCCGTAAAGTCACGCTGCACGGCAACGGTAACATTGCAGGAAGATACTCCGCTCTGTGTCTGTCGAAGCTCAGGATCCGCTGTGAGCCGCCCCATGCCTATCCATTTATTTATCATCAGATGCACCTCCGAGAAGTTCGATTATTCTTGCCGCCGTTTCGGATTTATTGCAGAAAAGAAATTCCACGCCATATGAAATGTGGCACTGATAAATTTTTTCCTGCAGGACATGCCCCGTAACAGTGGAATATCTGCTGTTCCATTTGACCACATCGGGAATGGACTTTATGCCCTTGCCATGCTCACAAAGAACGATCATCTTTATGCCCGAGGAATACGCCCTGCGTACTTCCCGCCAGAATCTGCCCTTGTCCTGCGGATTGGTGAGGTTAGTCGCAAGCTCGTCAAGATTTTGCTTGCGGTCTATAACGAGCTTTTCATTCCCCTCGATCTGATAGTCTGCAACGTCCATTTTCCTGATATTGTAGTCAATGCCGTTTTTGTCAAAATACCGCAGGATATGGGCGTTTTTCTTCTCTCGGCTGTCACAGATTACCATTTCCGTCACCGCCCTTGAGCGCTGCTGTAAGGTCTGCGGCAGAGCTTTCCGCCTCGCCTCCGAACCATTCTGCGGCAGTGCTTTCCTTTGCCTTTACAGAATTGAAAATGCCGATAAAATCAACAAGTTCATCGGGTGTCATGCTGTCAACGGAATGCTTAAGCCGTCCTTCTATCTGCTCTTTGGTAACGCCCATTTTTTCAAAAGCAACTACCATATCACGGACACGGTCTGAAAGCGGCTTGCCGTTTCCTCCTGCAAGGGTCTTTCTGCACTCTTCTACCGCTGCTTCAACAAGATCATTGGGGAGTATTGCAAGGATACGGCTCCTGAGCCTGCGTGCGCCCATATTGGCGTTATTCTCGTAAATATCACGCTGAGAGGTCAGCACCTTTGCGGTCTTGTTGACCTCACGAATATGCGGATTTGTAAAGTTCTGGGTGCTTATTGTATTGGTCTGCATATCCCATGCATACGCCTGCATTTCGCTCTTGCCGTTATCCTGCGAAAGCTCTTTTATGCCGTAGTCGATATTTCCCCAGCAGCGGGCAAGCTCTTCCGCAAAGCGAATTGTAACGCCGCTGACGGTGCTCCCGCCTCTGCTGTACGAAAAGAAAGCTTTTTCTGCAATTCCTTTTCGCTGGCACAGCTTGATAACGTCAGCATAAGCCTTTACTTCATCACGGGGAAATCTCTTCGCAATAACAAGCTTTCCCTGTGCTTCTGCGATGGCACGGCTTGATTCTATCGCCACGGTTCCCTGATTGATATTATCAAGTCCTGCCGAAATTCCGTTGGCACCGAAATTCTGCGGCGCATTGTTCTGATATGTAACGGGTGCGTTTTCCATAATTATTCAAACTCCTTTGCAAGGTAGGCCGGCAGTCCCAGAACATTTATGTTATGGAATTTGCCGAGATAGCCGTACCAGTTATTGTTTATTTTACAGTCATGATAAATGCCCAATGCTTCCCTGAAAATATCATAACCGTACTGTCTGTAAATCTCGTCTGCCTGCATGATATTCACTGCGTAAGGCGGCGTTTTTTCAATAGCAATGAACACAAAGCTGCATTCACGGCCCGTTGCCTGTTTTACGCCTTCACAGTACATGGCAGCCTGGAGAGGATATCCATAGTCAATGGATTTTTTCATAAACTTGTCCGTTGCAGCATTCTCCGTGGTTTTCAGATCCACAACATATACAGCACCGCCTATTTCGGTAACACAATCCGCACGGCATTTGCAGCCCTCTCCCGTAAGATTATCAGTCCAGAAAAATGGCTTTTCAGGGTCTCCTGAAAGCAGCTGACGCACAAATGAATCGGACATCAGCTTATTTTTCATTTCCATGATCTGCTCCTGCCATTCACTGGGTATCAGCACCTTGTTTTTATTCAGTGCGATAAATTCGCTCCAGACCTCTTTTCCCGCTTTTGTCCGTCTGTCACAAGAAGGGGGAGCGGCAAAATTGTCATCATAAATTTCGGGCTGTAATATAGCCATATGGAACGCCTGTCCGAATATCAGCGCATTTGTCGGAGGCTGAGGATTTGAACGCAGATAATTGAATTTTTCGGGACCTTCCGATATCAGCTTCCAGAGTTCAGAGCGGCTTACAGATGGGTGAGAACGGTATTCCGATTCAGTCATCTTCCTCTGCGTCCTCCTCGTTCTCTATGTCGTTATCGTCCTCAGCGCCGTCATGCTCCGCATCGCTCAGATATCTGTCCTCGCAGCGCTGAAAAGCACGGCTGTTGCACAAAAAATCAGAAATTTCCATCTGTGATGTCCTCCGCCTTTTCTGCGGTGTCATGCTCACCCGCAAACGCCAGAATATCTTCACGGCTGAAATACTTCGACGCCTTTGTGTAATTGATAATAGCGTCATACATCGTCGCTTTGCGGATATATTCCGCAATCTGTTCAATAGTGATTTCCATTTTTATTCCTCCTCAAAAAGTGACATTTGTTCGTTGGTTTGGGAATTTACCCCCACTGTTCAGCCATGGCCTGTGCGATGCCTGGAAAGGTTTTGCTTCTGCACTTCGACCGTTCTTTTCCCGCTTTTCGTGTCTCTTCCCATGTTCGTGATTTTCCGTTGGAATATGTCCCAAACAGTTTTGCATTATTGGGCTTGTCACCGATATATGTTGCTTGCAGTTTGGGCAGTCCTTTGATCCACAGGCACGTTGCTTTGGTAACAAACTGTTCGGTATCTTTTTCTCCGCCTGAAAACATATATGGGTGTATGATCTGATCTGCCTTGCGGTACACTTTGCCCATACGCCCAATAGGATTTTCTACAGCAATCCTTGGCGCATCGGCTAATATGCACTGCATAAAAAACACTATTGCTTCTTCCCGATGTTCCATACGCTCAACGACCTTTTCGGCGGGTGTGCATTTTAAACTATAATGGCGTGTGGCAACGTTCGTCAGATATGTACACGGCGGATGCGCTATAATCAAATCCCATTTGCCGTCTATACGGTGTGCAGTGCCATCCATTGTCACAAAATCAGCATTGCCGTTGATGATCGGCAGAACATCGCCCTTGATGTGCCATTCGGGGTGTCCGCCTGAACAATCCTGTATGTCTGCTGAATACGCTTCATGCCCTTTGGCTCGGAACGCCTTGCATACCGCTTGGCTTTCCTCGCAGGCTATTAAAACTTTCACTTGACAAATCCTCCTAAATGCCTTATAATAAGGCTGTCTTATTTATCTTTTTGCCGTGTACGGTTGCTGCCGTCACGGCTTTTTCTTTATTCATCATCATCGCTCCACTTGCAAGACGAATGTTTTCAATGTACTGGCACAGCGTGAAAATCGTTAATATAACGACAATGCCAACAGCTGAGACATGATAAGCTGCCTCAAATATTACTGCTATCACTTGCTTTCCTCCTTCCTTTTTTGGCAAAGTATCCATCGTCCGCAGTGTCGATGAGGTAATGGGGCGACTGTACATATCTGCCGTATGTCATGCCAAGCTCACCGGCTCTGCGGCATACCTCTTCGATGCTTGGGGTTTTGGAGCTTTTAGAAGCATCACACTTCTTCTTTGCCATAACATTTCACTCCTTGCAAACATCTGTGATAACCGCCTCGACCAGATCGTCAAGACTGTTTTCAGCGAAAATCCTGTCCCTTGCCTTAGCTTCGGCAGCTTCTCTCGACCCAGCCGATACGCTGTACACATCGTTGAATGCGCCGCCCTTGAACCTGAGATGTACATATACGTTGTATGTGCTCATTACTTTACACCTGCCTTTTCCTTAGCTGCCTCGAGTAGCTTCTTGTCGATGATACGCTTGAGGCATTTTGCCATAATCTCAGGGCTTGGCTCGTTCACGAGTATGATCCTGCGTCCGCTTTCGGACATCATTTCTCTGGTGGGATAGTTCTTGTCCATGATTTTCTCCTTCCTGTCCTGATTTCGGGACAGATAATGTGCTATACTGAAAATGGAATTATGCCGACCGAGCAAAAAGCTGCTCAAACTGACAGTTGGGGAAGAACTCATTTTTTATTGTGAAAGCTTCCTCTACGGTAAACGAGCTTTTACCTGTGATCTTTGCTCTGAGGGTATCCCGTGTTATCCCGAGCCTCTTTGCAATGTCAACATAGTTAATATGCGCCTTTGCGATCTCGCCTATAAGATTGCTGTATTCCATGTGCTTTTCTCCTTTCATTTGAATAGCTCTATTATGCAAACGCATAATTTATGATTTAATTATATTATTCAACTGCATAAAAGTCAATAGTTTTTCTGTGATTTATTACGCATTTGAATAACTTTGTCGCTATGCACAAAAAATTATGCAGTTCTTTGTTTGTGGCAATGAAATTATACGCATTTGCATAAATTTGTTGACTTTTGTTTTCTTTGGTGATATACTTATGATAATTTAATAGGAGGCGTCAATTATGGCAATCGGAGCAAAGCTAAAACAAATACTGGAGGACAGAGGGCTGAAAGCAACAGACATAGCTGCGCAAACAGGACTGTCCGCTCAGACTATATACAGTCTGATCTCACGTGACAGCAACAAGGCGAGTATAGATAATCTTATAAAGATTTGCGGTGCTCTTGGAATTACAGTTGAAGAGCTAAATCAGTATGATCTGAAAACTAAAAGCAATGCTTTACTCAAAATATCAGTTACTGAACACGAGAATAAAGTAATTACAGCCTACCGTGATAAGCCTGAAATGCAGGGAGCTGTTGATAAGCTCCTTGAAATAGAGCCTGCACGCAGAAAAATTGATATATCCGCTTACAAGCAGAATATAGCTGCGGGAACGGGAGAAGAAGGATTTACACCTGAGAAATTCAAGGAGGTTGACGACTTTGCAAGACAAATCGCAGAACTCGAAGCCAATGAATCTGATTGATCTCTACCAGTTTGCAAAGGATAATGACATAAAGGTGGTAGAAACTATCTGCCCACAATGCAAAGCAATTTCCATGCTGTCACCGCAGGGAGAGTGCTACATAGGTATTGATTCAAAGTCAATGAACAGTGAGCGAGAGGAAAAGCAGTATCTTGCTCACGATATAGGGCATTGCATGAAGGGTGCATTTTATAACCCATATTCACCTTTTGACATTATTGAGAAGCAGGAGCATCGTGCAAATGCCGAAGCGATACATTACCTTATTCCCAAGCAGAAATTGATAAAAGCAATGAAAAGCGGTGAGACTGAGGTATGGCAGCTTTGTGAATACTTTGACGTCGATGTAAAGTATATAAAGCTTGCTTTTTGGGAGTATTTTGATAAAATAATTTAAACTTTTAAGTAAGGACGTGACATTATGAGATATTTTAATACTAAGACTGTAATAGCTGGGACACTTTCGGCTATATGTGTGTTGTCGTTTTCTTCATGCGGTTCCTCCAGTTCTTTGCAGAACAGCAGTGAAGTCACAACAACATCTGCTGCTACGACTGTAACAACCGTGGCAAGAATCGATGAACCTGACGGTAATGACGAGCCCTCAAAGTGGGCTGAGTATATTTCAGATTCTTATGTAAAAATAATCGACTACACTCAAACTGCATCTGAAAAAGAAGGAAAATACAATATAACCATATGCGCCTCTGCGGATCTGGCGACAAATCCCGAGCTTACAGTTAAAAATTTATTTAAGCAGTCCAAGCTTATTTTCAGGCAGTTTAAAAAGTGCGGGGCACTTGATGTGCTTTCTGTAAGCTTTGCTGATGAGAAGGATAACGACAAGCCTTATATGAGCTACGATATAAGCAGTGACACATTGAATGAGCAGGATTTTGATGACAGTAACTGGGACGAGTACTCTATTCCTAAAATTACAGAAAACTTCACGGCTGACGATACATTAGAAGACTATGTAAAATCCGAATCCGAACGGAAGGCAGATGATCTGGCTGATAGTTTCACGGATTATCTGTCAACCTTTTATCAAAGTGTTGAAGTGTCATATGATTATGATAAGGACTATTTTACAGCTTCCGCATTGGTTAAAAATGGAAACGAACTTTTGAATTCAGCAAATTCAGTTGATTGGAGCAACTTTGTTGACGGGGTTGTGCAAAAATATGAATCAATGCGTGATACTGTGCAGGCAAAGGGTCTGAACAGTAAACTAAAGATCTCATTGTACAGTGATTACGATAACAGCGAAATGGTCACGGTAAAAGGAAATATAATTACATATAACGCACGCAAAGATGAATACACCAGTTATCTCCCTCAAAACAATTCAGCTAAGCCCGCTTCAAGCTCTGAAAGTTCAGTTTCCACAGGCAAGAAGAATGCACTTAGAAAAGCTAATGAGTATTTGGATTATATGGCATTTTCTTACAGTGGATTGATAGATCAGCTGAAGTACGAGGGCTTCTCCGAGAGTGAGGCTGAATACGGTGCTGACAACTGCGGTGCGGACTGGAATGAGCAGGCAGAGAAGAAAGCTAAGGAATATCTTGATTTTATGGCGTTTTCTTATGACGGACTGGTTGAGCAGCTGGAATATGAAGGATTTACACACAGCCAAGCTGTACATGGAGCAGATTCTGTTTATTAAGGAATGTAGAGGACGTGACATTATGGCAATAAGGTTCAGAAAAAGCAAATCAAAAGGACCATTCAGATTTACTCTTGGAAAAAAGAGCTTCAGCTCTTCTGTGGGGGGAAAGACCTTTCGTGTCGGGTTGAGCTCAACCGGAAAAATGCGAGTAACTTCACGTATTCCCGGAACAGGAATATCATTTTCAACATCTTTCGGAGGTAAAAGCCGTTCAAAGAGAAAAGCCAGCCATAAATCGGCAGGAAATGCAGCATCAATGAATGTGCAGACACCTCCTCGTCCGGCTGCAAGGCTCAGAACATCCAATAGTGTTGCGGTTATCTTATTTGTTGTATTGATTATTTCTGTGCCTGCCGCAGGCGTGTCTCTCTCATGGAACGGAGATTTTTTGTCATGGTTTATCAAATTTATAATATACATATTTGCATTATATATGATAATCAATAATGTCAGCAAACTTAGGTCGCTGGTGCAAAAATGGTGGAACGACAATAAGCTTATCACAGGCGTTGTGATTGCAGCTTGTGTCGTGGGTATTGCTGTATTATCCGCTATTGGCGGCAGATGAGTATATTAGATAAGGACGTGATAACATGGCACGAAGAAGAGGAATAAAGATCGCCAAGGGTGTAAGGCTTAATTTTAATAAAACAGGTACAAGTCTGACAGTCAGAAGCAAGGGCTTGTTTGGGAAAACGCACAGCAGCACTATTCCGCTTACAAGCAGTCATAAGAGCTCATCATCAAGAGCCGGAACATCGTATTCACGCCCAGGCTCATCAGGAAGCAGGTCTGCCCAGCCTGTCGGACGATATGATTTCAAAATACTTGAAAACGGTGATGTTGAGTTTTTTGATTCCATGGGGCAGAAAATATACGATGATTCTCTTATACGGAAGATAAAGAGTACCGAGCAATTCAAGGAGAAGAAGCGTGCTGTAATGGAGCAGCGGAAAGAGGAAAAACGTTATCAGCAGAACGCTCTTTTCTCAGAGATACAAAGCGGAACAGATGAAATGATAAACATTCACCGTATGTCCGCAAAGGTCGTTTCAGCAGATGACTGCAATGCTGCAATAGAGCATATCCAGCCAAGAAAATATCAGCCTGCGGAATTTTCTGCGCCCAAGCCGATGAGAGATCATATTGAAACGGTTCTGTATCGTGAAGCCGAGCAGAATGTAAAGGTGCCTTTCTGGAAAAAGAAAAAGGCTCTGGAAGAGTATGTTTCTTCAAGAGCCGATGCCCGATATTCAGAGGCTGTTGAAAAGTACGAGAGCGAAAAAACAGAATTTGAACGAATCGAGAATATAAAAGCAGAAAAAGCCAATGCACAGAACGAGATTGAAGCTGAGCTGAGGCGAAGCGAGATAAGGGCTTTGATGAACAGTGACAGCGAATACATAGAGCAAAAAACGCAGGAGTGGCTTGAAAGTGTTACATTGACGGTTGATTTTTCGGTCGATTTTGAGTATTGCGCTGACAACAGAACTATGTGTCTTGATCTTCATCTTCCACCGGTAAATGATATTCCTGCCACAAAAGCAGCACGGCTTGCAAATGGCACAGTAAAGGAGAAAAACAAGACCCAGAAGGAGATAAAGCAGGAATACATACTATGTGTTTTCGGGCTGGCAGTATTTGTTTCAAGCAATATTTTCAATGTCAGCACTGCAATAGAGCAGATAGTTGCCTCTGGCTATTCTCAGCACAGAGATGACAAGACAGGAAACATTATAGATGACTGCATATACTCGTTAAAATTTGTGCGGTCTGTTTTTGAAAACACTGACCTGACTGCCGTGGATCCTCAGCAGTTCTGCCTATCATGTGAAAGCAGGACAAATATCACTGCTTCGCTGATTATGAAGCCTGTGGAGCCGTTTGACAGTAGTGTCATATCAAATAATCAATAGACAAAGAAATGAAGAAAGGTGTGGCATTATGGGTATTTTTAGTAAACTTGTTTCAAAGGTAAAGTCTGAATCCAATGTAGATATCGCATTACAGCTCTTTGAATCACAGGGGATAGGCGGAACAATAGGTACAAGGGCTAAGGCGATTATTAGCGATTGTCAAAGTCGCCAAGATGTTCTATTAAGAGCCATTGAATTGTGCGGTCCAAACCCTATTGATGCTAAAAGCCTGTATGTTGTTTCTCACTGTTATGTGTGGTTAGGGGCAAAATACAGACCGCAGGCTATAGAATATCTTGAAAAGTATATTGCTGCAGGAGCGTCATGGTCCGGAACACCCAGAGACTTTATTGATATGGGCGGATATTCGGTAGATCAGCTGTCCAGCAATAGGGCTTCTGTTTATCATTATCTTGGAAAAGCCTATGAGGGCGAATATATGTTTGAAAAAGCTGAGAATGCGTATAGAGAGGCTGAATCTCTTTGTCCTGATTTTGCAACATATTCAGTTTGCGTTGCAAACACTTTTGTAAAACGTAATGATTTGGAAAGAGCAAAGGCTTACTTAAATAGCAAAAAGCAAACGATATATTATAAGAATAATGTTGATGATTATAAAACATTATTAAATGCTGCGTTAAACGACATAAATTCAAAGATTGAAAAGGGCTATGTATATAAGCCCAGAGGAAAGAGTAGGAAATAAAAAATCCCCGCCCGGCGCTGGAACACCGAACGGGGAAGAAGCTGTGATACAATCACAACCTTAGACAAGTTTATTGTATCATAGCTCCCTGAAAATGTCAAGGAGTGATTTAAATTTGAAACCCGCCGTAATATACGCCCGGTATTCGTCCGACAAGCAGACGGAGCAGTCCATTGAAGGACAGCTCTACGACTGCTACAACTACGCCAAGCAGCACGGCATAACAGTCGTGCGGGAATACATAGACCGAGCCATGACGGGCAAGAACGATGACCGCCCTGCGTTTCAGCAGATGCTTCACGATAGTGCGCAGCATAAGTGGGACAGCGTTCTTGTGTGGAAACTTGACCGCTTCGCCAGAAACACCATAGACAGTGCCGTAAACCGCCAGATTTTAGCTAAAAACGGCGTGAAGCTGCTGTCCGTCATGGAGAGCTTCGGGGACGATGCCAGCGGTCAGATGATGACCCACATAATTGAGGCTATAAATGAATATTATAGCGCCGACCTCAGAGAAAAAACTATCCGAGGAATGCGGCAGTCGGCAATGAAGGCTCAGACCACAGGGCATATCCCGCTGGGTTACAAGGTCGTTGACAAGAAACTGGTCATTGATGATGAGACCCGAATTATACCCGAAACTGTGTTCAGGATGTATGCAGAGGGGGAGAGGCTCACCGACATAGCCGAGCATCTGAACGCCCAGGGCTATCGCAACCGCCGAGGCAGACCGTTTACCCCAAACAGTTTTTACAATATGCTGGCTAATGAAAAATACATA
>ULXN01046250.1_pt1 | contig 14464 bp, 7 predicted proteins | sample 1961311 | NCBI WGS metagenome assembly ULXN01 (sample SAMEA4835839, study PRJEB28245) | human gut metagenome | biome: gut microbiome; material: fecal sample | place: Denmark | collected 2008 | reverse complement strand
GAGTCTGCAAACTTTTTTGCGCATAATTCTTGACAGTACCGGACGCAGAGGCCATACAGCCACCGCGCCCGGCGCTTTGCTATACTTGGATCACTCGTCCGTGAAATGGAACTGCCGCGCCTCAAAGTCGGCGTCGTGCATGGCGTCCAGCTTGTCGGCGGTCTGGCGGGCCAGCGCCGCCATGTCCTCGTCCATGTCCGGCAGGGCGGCCCGAATGTTGGCCGCCGTTCTGCGCCGGTCGCTCTTGTGATACATACAGATCAGGTTTTCTTCCTCTACGGTAAACGGTACCATTGTCATACCTCCAATTCGTTTTTCTTGGTTCTGGCCGGGGCCTTTTTCGGGGCTTGGGCCTGTTTGGTTTCGGATAGCTGCCTGCGGATGGAAGCGCGGGGCCTCCGCACTTCCTTGTCCCGGTTCTCGTCCTTGCCGATCACCGCATACAGGCCGTGCCGGTCTTTCATGCCGGTAAAGCACAGGGATTTATAGGGCAGCATAGAAAACAGCCGGTCGGTGTCCTTGCTGGACGCAATCTGGACGAAGTACGGGGACAGCTCCACCATGAAATGCGTTTTGTTGGGGCTGTTGGGGGCGGACAGATCTTTCAGCCCGGCCACGATCCGCTGCGCCTCGGCCAAAATCATGCCGTCATGCAGCGCCGTGACGTGGGCCTTGAAGTCGCCGGGCGCAAGCTGCGCCCGGCCTTTCTGTTCCTGCCGCAACAGCTCCCGCAGGTGTTCCGGCTCATTAGGCTTGGCCTCATACCGCAGGAACGCCCCCAACTTGGGATCGGGCCGCCCGTCGAAGTACAGACCGGCGGGCTGCTCCCGGTCGCCCTTTTCATAGTGCAGGATGATGTTGTCGGCCTGTACCGCCTCGGCTGCGACGTGCCGGAAGTGCTGGGGATAGTCCAGCTCATAGAGATTGCCGCGAATGACGCCCCGCACCTTGCCGGTCAGCTCCACGGCGTAGGCCAGCACCCGGTCACGGGTCTGCTCCCCGTAAAACTTCCATGTGTTGTGCTGCCGGGTGCCTTGCAGGTACACATCACTTTCCCGGAAACAGTGCGTCCCGGACGGGCGGGACATCCACAAAAGCGTCCTGTCCTCGGCCTTGTCGCTGGCAGCGGCCCGCCCGATGATCTCTTTGTCGATCTCAAAATCGCTGCGATAAAAGGCGGTGTTCTGCCGCATGAGCTGTTCCAGCGCGGCCAGAACATCCACATTCTCAAACCTGTTCATGGTGTCACACCTCCAATTCCTGTGCTTTTTCCCGCTGCGGCGGTTTCTTCTGCTGTTCCTCCTTGGCGGCTTTGAGCTGCGCCCGGATGGACGGTTTTTTCTGTTTCTGCGCCGGGCGCTGGGGCTGCTTGGGCTTTTGGGCCTCCGCCTTGGCTGCCTCGGCCACGTCGAACAAGGAAATCTGTTCCCCGGCTTTGGCCTTGGCTTCCAGTTCACTCATGGTCGGGGCATTGTTCAGAACACCGTCGATCATGTTGTAGTTCTGCTCGGTCGTCATTTCAGCGGCCTTGATGGGGCTTTCCTGCTGGGCGGGGATGGCAAAAGCGTCTGTGCCGTTGCCCATGATAAGATACTTGCCGTCCTCGGATTGGTGGTGGAAACCATAGCCTGCGGCCTCCAACTGCTCCCGGCTCATGTCGGTTACAAGGAAGCTACCTCTTGGGGTCTGGATGCTCTCGCCGGTGAGCAATTCCCGTGGCGTAAGCTGTTTTTCCCGCTGCAAGAAAAACTCCGGCACCGGCGTAAAGCCGAAGCTGTCACAGTAATGGGCTTCCTCCTTGCCGCTACGGTTCAGCACCACAACGTCGGAAACGGAAAGGCTGTGGCCGGTGAAGTCGGCGGGACGGTCAAGGTTGAATGTACGGTAGATGTCCTCCAGCGTGGTTTTGCCGTCCAGCGGGGCCGTGTAGATAAGATCGTAATTCTGCCGGTCAACGGCCAGCCCCGCTTCCTGCAAGCTCTCGTAAGCCTCAAAGCGATAGTCCCGTGTTTCCGGCCCGCCTTTGAGCTGGTAGATGGTAAAGGTGTCGCCCTGCTCCTGTGCCGGGGGATCGACGGTGAAATACGGGTTTTCCCATTGGGTGAAAGGCATATCCGGCATGGCCTTGTAGCTGCCGTTCTCCACCACATAGGGCCGCACCCGGTCAAAGCCGATTTCCTGTGCCACACGGGAAAGGCTTTCCAGTACCACGGGATCACTCCGCAACCGTTCCATGCGAGTGAAGTCCTCCACAAGATAATTCTGGCCCGCCCGTACATGAAGAATATCGGCGGCGCTCATGCCGTCCTTGCTTTCCATGCCCAGCGTCAGATGGGCATAGGGTCGGCCATCGGTGTTCAAATCCTTGGCCTCGCTGTTATAGGGCTGGCTCCGCAGCTCGTCGAACCGGGCCTTGGCTTCCTCAAAGGTAGCGAAATGCTCTATCGGGGTCTGCTGCTCGGCATTGGTGGCCCATGTTTTCAGATCGGGAATGATGTAAAAGCCCCATTCCCGGCTTGCCTCCGGCGCGGCGGCGCTGCGCTTGGCCAGTGTCTTTTCGGCACGTTCCCGCACATCGTCCCGCAGCGGCACCGTATAGAGGGTGGACGCAGAGGAAAAGCCCACATTATTGAAAACGTAGTCTACATCGGCCTCTTTCAAGGCTCCTGCCGGATAGTAGTCAGCCCGTGAGGGGGTGTCGCTCACCTTGCCGCTGGCAATATCATGGTTCAATCCCGTTTCCAGATGGGTACAGATTTTGCCGTCCACGGCCAGCGTCACATAGTACCAGCCAATATAACCGCCGGTCTTTTCGTCAGCTCCCTCGTTGAACTCCACATTGAGCAGCGTGTAGGGCTTCAAGCCCTTTTGGGCTGCGATCTCGTTGTCCTTGGCTTCCCGCTGCAACAGCGCAGGCAGGGCCGCTTCCTTGGTGGCCTTGACGATCTCCGGGTTGTACTGCACCAAAGTACGGTTGACACATTCCGTCTGCACCTTAACCGTCTTGGCTTTCGGCGTTAGGTGGTTGCCGATAAACAGGGACGCGCCGTTGTCAAAACGGATCGTCATATCGCTGGTGCCGCGCCATTTGCCGGTACAGGGGGACGTGTGGATTTCGCCGGTCTTACAGCCAAACGCCTGCGCGATCACATCAATCTTGGCCTGCAAGGGCAGGCCTTTGTATCGGTCAGCGATTTCCAGCGCCTTTTCCTGCAACTCCGTCAGGGGTTTTGCGGGGGCTGCCTGCGGTTCGGTGTCGGAAGTAACTTCCGGCTCCGGGGCGGTTTCCGGCTCCTGCACGGGTTCTTGTTCCGGCTCCGGCTCTGGTGCCGGTTCCTGTTCCGGGGTGGGTTTCTGTTCCGGCTGCTCCTGTTCCTTGGCATACAGCTCCTTGACGGCCTCCTGCGTCAGCTCCCCGGTATTAAGCTGATCCATCAGCTCCCGGCACCGTTCCGGCGTCCCGATGTAGAGAACATCCCCAATCTTGGCCCTGCCGTTATCCTGCGGGATATAGGCTTGCAGCATATACAGGTTTTCCCGGCTGTCGCTGCTGGGGGTGGCGTGTACCCGGTAGAAGTAGTCCGGCTCGGCCTGATCCTGTGCCATCTGCGCCCGCTGCTCCCGGCTGCTGTTGCGTTGCAGCTCCGTGGGCTTGATGCCGGAAAGGGGCTGAATACAAGCGATCCTGTCCGACGCACGGTAGGCATTGTCGTTCAAAAGCCGCTGCCATGCGCCCACACTCGGCGCCCAGCGGAAACCGTTCTCTTTCAACTGCTGGCGGGCGTCCGCTTCCGGCTTGCCGTCAAAGAACACCTGCAAGCGGCCCTGATCCCGGTTGGCCTCCACATGGCCGCCGTCAAACTCCCAGCCCACATAGGCCACTTCGTTTGCGCGGGTCAGGCTTTCGATCCGCTGCCGGACGCGGCGGATTTCCGCATTGTTGTTGGACAGCTCCCAGCTCTGAAACGGCTTCTTTTCATAGTGCCAGCCGGACGCCATATCTGCTTTCAGGCTTTCAAGGTTTTCAGGAGAGAGGTGCGGGCAGCCGTCCAGCGTACCGTGTTTGCGGTAATAGGCATTGACCGCTTTCATGGTTTCCTGCGCCTTTTCCAGACCGGCCAGCTTTTTTTGCAGCTTGGGAATGGCCTGCGGGTCGTCCTGCCGGATGCCGCCCATGCCGGTGCTGCGGATTTTATCAAGCAGCCCTTGGATGTACTGCCATTCCTGCATATTACTGTCGCGGGCCGCGTTCTGTTTTTCTTTCTGGCGTACCGGGAAATTGGAACCACCGGCAATCAAAATGGACGGAACACGGGCGTCAATCTCATAGCCGTGGTTCCTGTTGGCGGCCAGCTTCCGGGCATAGGTGTCAAGCAGGCTGTCGATCTTCTCATGGTACATGGGATCGACGCGCTTTTTCTGTTCCTGTGCTAGCGCAAAGGCTTTATCCACATAATTCCGGTACTCGGCTGTGGCGCTGCCGGGCTGGTAGTCGGAAAAGCTGTTCATTTCCTTGGCACGGCGGGCCGCGCCCTCATTGATGGAATAGTAGTAGTCGGACGCCGCAGGTTCTTTTGTCTGCTGTTCCGGGGCTTCCTGCTGGGGCGGCTCTTTGACCTCCTGCGGCTGGGCCGGGGCCTCATAGCCAGCCGCCGCATATTCCTCTACGGTCATACCGGCGTCGGCGGCCTCCTGTGCAATTTCGGCCTCCACCTGCGCCTTGTAGTCCTGCAAGCTCTGGTCGAAGTCGGTCAGTTTCGGCATTTCCGGCAAAGGCTCTCCGTGGTTGAGCAGCGGACGGCACTCCATAGCGTAGTCCACCAGCGCCCCATAGTAGGCGGTTTCCTCCGGCGTCAGGGTGTCGCTGGACGCCAAACGGGTCTGCGCCTCCTGTTCCAGCCGGGACAGGTTGCAATGCAGCTCCATGTAGGGGATGATCTCGGTGAGAAAGGCTTCCCGGCTGGCGTGATTCTCCGCCCATGCCTCCGGGCCGTCCTGCCGGGTCAGATGGTCTTTCCATTTTTCATCGTTCAGATAAAAGGTCTGATACTCCCGGATATGCTCAATCAGGGAACCGTCCCGGTCGCCAAAGTCCTGCCGCCCGGAATAGCTGTGTGGCTCTCCTTGGAATGTAAAATCAATGCGGAAGTCGGTCTTGTCATAGTAGCCGCCGCCTCGATGTTCTGCGTCCAGCCGGGCAAACAGGGCGTCGGCCTCATGCAGCGGCATTTGCTGGCCCATTTCCAAATCGGGGCTTTCGGTGAAAAGGATCGTCACAACCGGCTCTGCCGTGGGGTCAAGGGTGGGCTGCTGTGCGGTCTTGGCCTCCGCGATTTCTCGGTCAATCCGGCTTTTTACCAGCTCGTCCACATGGCCGTGCTGCATTTCGTAGCCATGTTCGCAAAACTCATTGATAAGGGCAATCACCTTGTCCGTGTTGTCCACGGCCTCGGCGTACTCTACGATCAACCGGCGTTCCTCGTTGCCCATGCGCTGTCCGTTGCGCTCGGCCCAGTCGATCAGAGCGTTGGCCCGTTCTGTGGGGGTGGCCTCCGGCATAATAGGTTTGTTGTTCAAAAGGCCGTCAATCCCATTCCACGGCTGCGGCTCCGGCTGGGCCTCGGCCCGTTGCAGCGTCCCGTCGCCGGAAAGGACAAAGCCCTGTGTCTGAATGGCGTCCAACGTGCCTTGCGTCACCTCGCCGCTGGATTTTACATCGGCGTCAATCAGGGTTTGCAGCATGGCTTTCACACTGTCGGTCATTTCCTGCTGCTGTTCCGGGGGCAGCTTGGCAAACACACTGTCGGGGGCAGGCTGCTCGGCGGCCTGTTCCACGGTCGGCTCCACAGTTTGCTCCACGGCCTGCTGCGCCTGCCGCTGCTGCTGAAGCTCGGCAAGGTGGCCGTTGATGGTGGTAATCAGCTCATGGGCGGTGGCCCGGATGGTTTCAAGGGACGCCCGCAGCTCTTTCAGGTCTTTGCCGGAACTCCAACCGGCCACATACCCAAAGGAATAGTCGGACGTGTCCAGCCCGTAGTGCTGGCAGACGGCATAAGCCACGCTCTCGGCCTGCACCTCGCGGGTGCGGCTGTCGGGCCGGTTGGCCTGCTCGGTCAGAGGGGCCTCCGGGTCAATGGCGTGGAGCTTGGCATGGGCAATCTCATGGATGGCCGTTTTCAGGGTTTGCAGCTCACTCATGTTCTCCTGAATGGCGATCCGCTTTTCCGTCAGGTGATAGTAGCCATGAGAACCACCGGGGATGTCCTCAAAGGCCATCGGGACGGGGGAAGTCTGTTCCAGCGCCTTGAAGAAGTCCTCGTATTGCTCCACATTTCCGGCCAGCTCGTCCACACCGATAGAGGGCAAGGGTTCGCCCTCGGTCTGGCTCACGTCAAAGACAGACACAATCTTGAACGCCGGAATCTGTTTTTCCTGTACCTCGGTCAACGGCTTACCGTCTTTTTCCATCATCGGCTGGCCCTGTTCGTCCCGCTTCGGCACTTCCTTTTTCACCTTGTAGGGGGCGGGGGCCAGAATCTTGATGCCTTTCTCGCCCCGCTTCACATTGCGGTGAAAATCGTCCCGCCACTTGTTGTAGCCCGCTACAAGCTGGCCTCCCTGCATGGCGATCAGCAGCGTATTGTTGAAGCTGTAACTGTGGAACTTCGCCATAGAGGTGAGATAGGCTTTGTAGCGTTCACTCTCGAAAAGCTCCTGTATGCCGGTTTCCAGCCGGTCGGTGATCTCTTTCATGCGGTCGGCGCTGTTCTGGCTGTTGAGAATGATAGGGACGACGGGCGGCGGGGCCGCAGCTTCGGCGGTGGGCGCTGCCTCCGGCTGCACCGTCCGGGCCGGGGCCTCGTCCCGCAGAATTTCCGGCGCGGGATAGGCCATCACCCGGTATTCCTCCGGCACCGGCTGGCCCTCATGGACGCGCTGCCACTCGTCGCCGCTTTTCACCAGATAGCCATAATCGGTGAAAACGCCATGCTCTGTTTGGGCAATGTGCAGGCCGAAACGGGGCAGGAAAATTCCCGCTTTCCATTCCTCCGGCATATCCACCATGCCGGAACGGTTCAGGTAGTAGTCACCCAACTGGCCCGTGCCGGTGACATCCGGCAGATGCACATAGTAGTCCACGTTGTCGGGGTAGTCGATGATCTGGCCGATACTGCGGAAGTCGCTCTGCGGGCTTGTCAGGGCGGCGTTCAGCTCCGCAAGCTCGGCGGCGTCCAGCTTTTCCAGCCTTGCGGCAAGGAAGTTCAGCTCGTCCACATCGGCGGACAGCACCAGATCGCGGGGCAGCTTAATGGGACGCTCCTGCGGGCTTCGGTAGCCGTACAAGAAAAAGTCCTGCGGATTGTCGGCACTGATCCCGATTTCCCGCAGGGCTGCTTGCAGCTTTTCGGTTGTGGTCGGCAAAGAAAACCAAAGGCCCTCTTTGCCTTGCTCATAACGCTGTCGGTTATGCAGCAGGATAGAAAATACTTCGCTCATGGGTTCACTCCTTTCTCTGTCTTGTTCCATCAATTTCTGCATTAACTCGTAGTCCTCGATGCTCATGTGGCCGTCATAGGTGTATGGGTCGATGTCGTCCCCACGGTAGGGGCGCTCATAGAAAGGCAGTCCGGCAGCATGGGCTTTTTCCCTTGCTGCCTCCAACACATCCGGCGGCAGCTCGTCGCTGTGGGCCTCCATGAATGGGGCAATGTTGTTCAGGCCGTTGTCGTAGTGGTGCCGGACACCGGCGGCCAGCTCCGCCACGCTCATTTCCTCGGACAGATAGCCGGAATAGTAGCCATTCACCACAATGGCCCGTGGGTCGGCGGCCTGTATCTCTGCAAGCCGCGCCCTGTCCTCTGGATAAAGGGTGTCGTCCAGATCAAGGTGAAACGCCTCCGCCTGCCAGCTCCGGCCCTCGCGCCAAAACGCCAGCCATGCAATGCCGTTTCGCAGGTCGTCTTGATACTCTGATACAACGTCCCTAAGACTTGCCATCGGCAACCCTCCTTTCTTTCAAAAATAGGGGTTTGGGGATTTCCCCAACAAGCAAACCCCCCCGGCCCGGCAGGGTGGCCGGGTCAGGGATTTATCGGAAGTGTGGCTACACTTCCTATGCTTGCTACGTTACTCCGTCAGCTCTTTTTCTCCACGCGGTAATTGACGTATTTCCCGCCGGTATCGGCCAAAAGCACCGTTCCGTCATAGGTTTTGCCGGTTTTCATGGAGCGCAGGCCCTTTACCTTTGCCTTTCCGTCTTTGAGCAGCGCGGCGGCGATCTTCGGGGTGAACGTCTTGCCCCGTTCCTCAAAAAATCGGTCATTCTTCCACATGACAAACTGGCAGGCCCGGTTTCCGCAGTAATAGTTTTTCTTGCCCTCGTAGATGGCTTCGCCGCAGCGGGGACACTTGCCGATAACAACACGCTCGGTCTGAAACAACTTCTGCGCGTCCTCGCTGATCTGCGAATATCGGGAAATCAGGCTCCGGGTCATTTCCTCAATGCCCACCATGAAGCCCTCCGGGTCGGCCTCGCCCTTGGCAATGGCCGTCAGCTTGGTTTCCCATTCCGCCGTGAGCTGGGGAGAAGTCAGCACTTCCGGCAGGACACACACAAGGTTGTGGCCGTCCTTGGTGGGAAGTAGCTGCTTGCCTTTGCGTTCCACAAAGCCCATCTGCACCAGCTTTTCCAGAATGGAAGCGCGGGTTGCCGGGGTTCCCAAACCTTGGCGCTCGGCGTCCTCCGGCATATTCTCGGCCCCGGCCCGTTCCATAGCGGATAGCAGCGTATCTTCGGTGTAGGGCTTGGGCGGCGTGGTGAAATGCTCGGTGATGCTGGCCTCCACCGGGTCAAAGGTCTGGCCCTCGGTGATCTCCGGCAGCTCCCTTGCCAGCTCCGGCGCATCCTCGTCGGCGTCGGTCTTGAACGACGCCTTGAAGCGGCGCTCAATCTCTTTCCAGCCGGGGGTGAGAATGGTTTTGCCTTTGACGGTGAACTCGTTCCCGGCGCAGGTGAATGTGGCGGTGACAGCCTCATACACATGGGGCGCGGCCACGGCACACAGCAGCTTGCAGCACACAAGGGACAGCAGTTTCTTTTCGCCCTCGGTCAGCCCGTCAAAGCCTTTCTGCACAAACTCCATCGTGGGGATAATGGCGTGGTGATCGGACACCTTTTTGCTGTTCAGCACCCGGCCAAACTGCGGGGCAATGTCCAGCCCTGCCGCAAAGGAAAGCAGCGGCCACAGGCCGGACACGATGCTTTCCGCCGTAGGCTGCATATCGTCGGTAAGATACTGGCTGTCGGTGCGGGGATAAGTCAGCAGCTTCTTTTCATAGAGCTGTTGGGCATAGTCAAGGGTCTGCTTGGCGGTAAATCCAAACAGGCGGTTGGCCTCCCGCTGCAAGGTGGTGAGGTCGTAAAGGCGGGGCGGCTGCTCCGTCTTTTTCTCACGCTTCACCGATACACAAACGGCCTGCGCTCCTGCACAGGCCGTCTTGGTGGCGTCGGCGTCGTCGGGGTTCATAAAGCGGTCACTGGCCGCCTCCATGCCGCCCGCCGCGATATGGACAACGTGGTATTTCTCTTTCTTGAAATTGCTGATCTTGGCCTCCCGGTCAACCAGCATATTAAGGGTAGGTGTCTGGACACGGCCCACGGTCAGGGTCTTGTGATAGAGGATGGAGAAAAGCCGGGTGGCGTTGATCCCTACCAGCCAATCGGCCTGCGCCCGGCACAGGGCCGATTGATACAGGTCGTCGTAGTCGGCCCCCGGTTTCAGGTGGGCAAATCCCTCGCGGATCGCGGCGTCCTCCATGCTGGAAATCCAAAGGCGCTTGAACGGCTTTTTGCAGCCCGCCATCTGGTAGACGAAACGGAAAATCAGCTCGCCCTCGCGCCCGGCGTCGGTGGCGCACACAAGGCCCGTCACGTCGGGGCGCTCCATCAGGGAACGCAGCACGGCAAACTGTCCTTTCTTCTCGGCGGGGATGATGTACTGCCATTCCTGCGGCAAAATCGGCAGGTCGTCATAGCGCCACTTCTTGAAACGCTCGTCATAGGCTCCGGCGTCGGCAAGGGAAACAAGGTGGCCGATACACCAGCTCACCAGATAGCCGTTTCCCTCCATGTAGCCGTCCCGTTTCTGATCTGCACCGATCACGCCCGCAATGCTGCGGGCGACGCTCGGTTTCTCTGCAATTACCAACTGAATACTCATTCCTTATTCCTCCTTATCCTGTGCGGGTTCCTCGTCCTCCGGGGTCGGTTCGTCCTCGTCGTCCTCGTCCTCGCCAAAATCGTATTCGTCCAGCTCGTCGCCGCCCTTGGTGTCGGCCTTGGGCTTCTTAAACTTGAAGAAGTAAAGGGCCGCGCCGCCGCCAATCAGGGCCACCACAAGGAACACTACAAGGCCGCCCATGCCGCTGCTTTTCGGTTCATCTTCCTGCGGCTGCTCGGTTTCCTCCGGCTCCTGCGGTTCCGGCTCCGGGCCGGTACACTCGGTCATATTGGTTTTACATACCGGGCAATTCGTGTTGACAGCTCCCGCCGCGCACTTGGTCGTACAGGTACAGGTTTCCGGGGCGGCTTTGCCGTCCTCGAACAGTGCTTGCAGGTCGGCGTCGTCCACTTGGTTGAGGAAGTGAACGGCGGTTTCCTTGTCCTCGTTGGCGCGGTCGATCAGGATATAAAAGTAGTTGCCTGCCTTGGTAGTAACGGTGATAAGCTGCTTATCCCCATAAAAATCATCCACCAGTGTTGCATTGCCCTCCGGGGTAACAGGTACGCCCTTCGGCTCCATGCCGCCGGTGTGGGTTCTTCCTCCTGCGGTGCCTCGGTGGTTTCCGGCAAAGGCTCCGGGTTGGGGTCAGTGCCACCGGCAAACGCGGTGGTGGAAAAGGCCGTCAGGCAAAGCACGGCGGCCAGCGTCACGGTAAACGTGCGAATGATCTTATTCTTCATTGGCATTGTCCTCCTGTTCAAAATCCGGCTGCGGGGCCGGGGCGCTCTGCAAAGCGCCGCCGCGCAGGAACGCCGCAAATTCCTCCGGCTTCATGTTCAGGCCGCGCACAAGCTGGATGATCTGCAAATTCTCCTGCTCGGTCTTTGCCGCTTCCAGCTCACGAAGCTGCTTTTGCAGCTCCGCGATCTTGGCCTTGGTTTTCTCAATGTCCTTTTCGATACGGTCAAGTTTGTTTGCCATAGTCAAAACTCCTTTCTGGCGTCAAGGCAGACGCCCGTAACAATAGAAATGCTGCTGCCAATAACTCGAATTGAGGTTGGTGTAGGAAATAGGGTCGCCACAGTGCAACATCACGGAATTGCCCACATAAATGCCGACGTGGGAAACGCCGGGGGTGTCGTAGGTGCCGACGAAAAATACAAGGTCGCCGGGCTTGGCCTGCTCCGGGGAAACAGGGGTACAGATATTGCAAAGGCCCTGTGCGCCCAGCCGTCCCACGTCCCATCCGCTGTGATTGATTACCCAGCTCACAAAGCCGCTGCAATCAAAGCTGGTGCTGGGAGAGCTGCCGCCCCACACATACGGATAACCTACATACTTTTCCGCCTCGGCCATCATTGCGGCAAAGGTGGCGTCCTCCAAAGCCTCCGGGGGAATGTCGTAATAGGTCGGCTCCTTGACGGTGGAAGCGTTGGGATAGGTGCCGTTTGGGAACAGGTCAGGCCGGTTGCCCAGCGTGTGCATATACACCGCATACAGGCTCATTTGTTCCTCGCCCATGATGTAAACAGGCAGATGGGACATATCGAAGTTTTCCAGCTTCACGTTGCAGATGTAATAGGTGTAGGGAACTTGCACAGTATAGGTGTTGCCCTCGCTGTCCGTCCGGGTTTCGGTGCGGTATCGGGTTTCGGTTTCAATGGTCTGTGTCAGGGTATATTGCTTCTCAAAGAGCATGGCAAGGTCGCCTTGCACGTCGCCCAGCGTATAGACGCCCTCATGCAGCGCCGACAGGATGGAAGTCAGCACATAGGGGTCATGACCGATCTCGTCCAGATCGAAACGGTATTCGTCATAGCCGGGGTGCAGGCTTTCGTAGTTGTCAAGCTCATACTGCAAATCGGCCTCCATGTCCGCATAGGCGGCTTCCGCCCCCAGCATATCGCTGTCCTCGGACAGATAGGACGTGGCTGCCACGCCGGTTCCTGCGCTGCCGAACATGGCCGTACAGGATTGCAGGCTGCCCATAATCAGCATGAGCATAAGGCCCACACCGCCGATCAGCAGCACACCTTTCCAGTGCCGGGCCACAAAGGACGCGGCCTGTTTGCTTTTCTCGGCGGCTTTTTGGGCGGCTGCGGCGGTGGTCTTGGTGGCGCTGGCTGCGCCCTGTGCCGTCTGGCCCGCCGCCCGTGCTGCCTTGGCATAGTCCCGTTTGATTTTCTGTTTCTGCCAGAACCGGGCCACCGGGTTTTTCACCGCCTGCGCCATTTCCGGGTTGTCCCGCAAGGATTTCTGGTAGATGTACTCCGCATTGGCGGCAATGGCCTTTTTCTCGGCCTTGGCTGCGGCCCGGTAGGGTTTGAGCTTATGACGCCGGATGCCGCTGCGAATGGCTTTTCCCGCTTGGCGCTCGGCAAGTTCTTCTCCCTTATGGCCGCCCTCGACGCCCACATTCTCATGCTCAACCTCATGGATTTTTCCATGCAGATACAGGCCCGCTTCCTCCATCGGACGGCTGGCCGGGTTGGGTTTGAGCTTGGGGACCGGTTTCTCCACCTTGTCAAAGTGCAGCTTGGTTTTGGCCTTGCCCTTGGCCTCGTCATAGACGGTTTCCTTGGTGACGACGCGCTTTTTCGGCAGGGCTTCTTTGGCTGCGTCCAGCTTATCCGCCCGCTTTTCCGCCTTGTGAACGTACTTGGAAAGGGCGGGATCGGCCCGTTCCTCGGCGGTGAATTGCAGGCGGGACGCCGGGCCGGTGGCCTGCGCTGCCGTATTCGCGCCATCCTTGGCGGCCCGCTTCGCCTTGCTGCGCTCCCGGATGTCCCCGGCACGTTCCAGCACCTTTTCAGCGGTGCCGCCCGGCTCGGCTGCGGAATAGTCCTGTTCGGCCTCCCGGCTGGAAATGTTGATGCTCTTGCCGGTGGTCTGGTTGTCCAGCGTCAGGCCGTCGCGGGTCATGTGCTGCGTCACCTTATCACGGGGTTTCAACTGCTTCATAGGGCGTCACCTCCTTGTCTGTCATACCGTTTCGCCCTCGCCTAACCGGGTCGTCATAATCTTGTAGAGCTGGCTGCGCTGCGGGATGGGGTTGCGGAACGGCAGAATCACATTTTCATAGATCAAAAGCCCCTCGCCGGGTTCGGAATTGTCCACATACCGTAATTGCTGCGGGGAAATGTTCAATCGCTCCGCAAGGATACGCCGGTCGCCGGACGCCTGATTGAGCAGGCAAATGAAGTCGCTGTTTTCCAGAATGTTTTCGATCTCCGGGGAAGAAAGCAGGTCTTTGACGTTCTGGGTCGCCCCGGTCGGGATGCCTCCCCATTTTCTGAACCGCTTCCAAATCTCGCAGGAGAAAGCCGCCGTCTGTTCCTCTCGCAAAAGCAAATGGAACTCGTCGCAGAAGTACCACGTCGCCTTGCCTTGGCTACGGTTTTGGGTCACACGGCCCCAAATCTGGTCTTGGACAATGAGCATACCGAGCTTCTTTAATTGTTTGCCCAGCTCTTTAATGTCAAAGGCCACAATGCGGTTCTCGATGTTGACGTTGGTGCGGTGGTTAAAGACGTTTAGGCTGCCGTTTACATACAGGTCAAGTGCCTGCGCCACACGGTCAGCCTCCGGGATATGCTGGTCTAACAGGGCTTGATGCAGGTCGGACAGGATCGGCATATTCTCCGGGCGGGGGTCTGCCAGATAGGGCCGGTAGATTACCTGCACAGCACGGTCAATGACTGTCTTTTCGATGGCTTCCAGCCCGTTCTTGCCGCCCATGACAAGCTCACAGAACGACAGCACGAAATCGCTTTTCAAGGCCAGCGGGTTTTCGTCCTCACTGTAATTCAGGTTGATGTCCAGCGGGTTCACATAGGATTTGCTGGTGGGCGACAGCTTCACCACTTGGCCGTGGAGCCGCTTCACAAGGGGGTAATATTCCGCCTCTGGATCGCAGATATATACATCGTCCGGCGTACAAAGGAACACACTGACGATCTCGGATTTACAGCTCATGGATTTGCCGGAACCGGGAGTACCCAGCTTCAAGCCATTGGGACACCGCGCCCGTTTTCTGTCCAGCATAATCATGTTTCCGGTCTTGGCATTGACGCCGTAATACATGGCGTCGCCGCCCATGAAAAGCTCCTGCGTCACGAAAGGCACGAACACGGCCACGCTGGAAGTCGTCAAGGAACGCTCGATCTTGATGTGGTTGGCCCCCAGCGGCAGGCTGCTCATAAGGCCCTGTTCCTGCTGGTAGTCCAGACGGACAAGGGAAC
>ULXN01024208.1_pt1 | contig 14520 bp, 10 predicted proteins | sample 1961311 | NCBI WGS metagenome assembly ULXN01 (sample SAMEA4835839, study PRJEB28245) | human gut metagenome | biome: gut microbiome; material: fecal sample | place: Denmark | collected 2008 | reverse complement strand
CCCAGCAGCACCTCTCCCGCCGTAGGAGTATAGAAGCCCAACAGCAGCTTCAACATCGTGGTCTTCCCCGAGCCGCTCGCCCCCACGATGGCTGTCACCTTGTGCGCCGGAATTGTGACCGACACGTCGTCCAACGCCTTGGCCGAGTGCGGCCCGTCGTACTGGAACGTCACACCCCGGAACTCCAGGTCGGCCGAATCCGGAATCTCGCGGATTCGTTCCTCTGTGGTGGGTTCCTCGTCGTCCTTTTCTTGTATTTCAGAAAGGCGTTCGAGTGAGATCTTTGCATCCTGCGTCGCCTGCACGAACTGGATGAACTGCGACAGCGGTGCATTCAATTGTCCGATGATGTACTGCAGGGCGACCATCATGCCGAGCGTCATCTCGCCCTCGATGACAGCCGAGGCCGCCAGAAACGAGATCACGACATTCTTCGTCTGGTCGATAAACGTGCCACCCACCTCCTGTGTCTGCCCCAGCACGAGCCCTTTGATTGAGACCTGGAACAGTCGTGCCTGGATGCGTTCCCACTCCCAGCGCTTCTGCTTCTCGCAGTTGTTGAGCTTGATCTCCTGCATGCCGTTGATGAGCTGCACGATGTTGCTCTGGTTGGCCGCTGCCTCCTGAAAGCGCATGTAGTCCAGTTTGCGCCGCCGACGCAGAAAGAGCAGAATCCAGCCGACATAAAGGACGCTGCCCAGCAGGAAGATCCCGAGAATCGTCAGGTCGTAGCCTCCCATGACCGCCCCGTAGATGGCGAACGTGAGCACGGCCATCCCCATGCTCAGCAGCGAACCCGTGAGGAACGACTGGATGCGGTCGTAGTCGCCGATGCGCTGCATGATGTCGCCCACCATCTTCGAGTCGAAGAAGGCGATCGGCAGACGCATGAGCTTGGCCAAGAAGTCTGAGATGAGCGAAATGCTGATTCGGGTGGTCATGTGCAGCATCAGCCACGAGCGGATGAGGTTGTTGGCCAGCTGCCCGAGCGTCAGCACCACCTGCGCCACAAGCATCATCACCACGAACGAAAGGTTGTTCGTCCCGATGCCCTTGTCGACCACCGACTGCGTGAGGAACGGCAGGATGAGGCTCAGCACACTGGCCGTCAGCATCGCCAACGCCAACTGCACCAGGTAGCTCCTGTAGGGCCGCAGGTACTGCACCAGACCGGAGAACTTCAGCCGTTTGTCCTCGTCGCCCTTCTCCTGGTAGAATTGGGGCGTGGGCTCCAGAAGCAGCGCAATGCCCTTGCCTGCTGATAGAGAAGAAGAACGGGTGACGTCCCCCGCCTTGTCGGATAGCTCTGCCGCATCAGGAAGCTCCCGGCTCTGGATCCAGGCCTTCAGAAACGCCTCTTCGCCGTATTTGAGCAGACCCGAAGCCGGGTCGGAGATATATATCCACCACTTGCCGCGGTGCCGGGCGATGCGGTAGACCACCACGAAATGCTGCTGGTTCCAGTGGACGATACACGGCAGCGTGGCCGCATCGCGCAGCTGTTCCCACGTGATCTTGACCCCCGTCGTGCGGAAACCGATCGACTCCGCGGCGTCGCTGATGCCCAGCAGCGAGACCCCTTCACGCGTGATATGACACCGCTCGCGCAGTGTCTGCAGCGAGTAGTGGCGGCCGTAGTGTTGCGCAACGATCCGCAGCGACGTCGGGCCGCAATCCATCGCATCGAGTTGGGTGTAGTGGGGGAAAGGCATTATGCGATTAATTTTTTCTAATTTTTACTTTTGTAGCACCTTCTCAAGCCACTTGCGCAGCGCATTGCCCCGCAAATCGACCGCCACAACCCGGCGATCCTTGTCCAACAGCAGGTTGTGTGGAATAGTCCGGATACCGAATCGTGCCGCCAATGCGCGATACGAAGGATCGTCACTTCCGATTCGGACATGCACGAACGATGTCGCCGCCTCCTCCGAGATTGCCTTCCGCCAAGCCCCGGCATCGGTATCAAGCGAAACAGCAAAAACCGTCAAATCGTCCCTATAACGTCTCCAGGCCTCCTGCAGAAAGGGAATCTCCTCCCGGCACGGTCCGCACCACGAGGCCCAGAAATCGATCAAGACATACGCCGTCGTACAATCCGACAGCCTCCGGACAACACCGGCCGTATCGGGTCCTGCTACCGGGATGTCGATCCGATCGCCCAATCGGTACGGTTTGATTTGCGTCAGTGAATCCGGCTCGTCTGGCGATGAAGCCGCTTCCGATTCCGGTTCGGGACGCGGCGGCGGCAGCAGGGGCAGCCCTTTCAAGGCCCGGATCCGGTTCTCCGCCAAATGACCCTGAAGGCTCTGCGGAGGAAATTCCCGGGCAAAACACCGATGTCCCGGGAACCGCAATCGGCACACCTCCGTCAAACTATCCGCAGTCGAATCATCCAGTCCATAGGTATACCGTGCCTGCACGATGATCATGCTACAGGCCTCAGGACTCTCCCGATACCGAGCGCTGTCCAATAAAGCGACAAATTGTGCCCCCTGTTGGGCTTTCAGTTCCGAAATGCTGTCGGAAAGCCGGTCATAGGCCGGTGAGGCAAAAGGCAAAAAGGCAAGCGAATCCGACCAGGTACTGAGGATTTGCCCGTTACCATGAAGGGTAAACATCACCGAACGCAGAGCGGTTGTTGCATACGACTGCGGAATATCCAGATACGCGCTTTGCCCGCTGATTGAATCCAGATTCACCCGCAGACGATCCCCGGGCCGTAAAACCAGATATAATTGAGCGTGTGCATCCGGAATCAGCAGCCGATAGAGCTCCTCCTCCGGCAGATCAGCCGTCAATCGATAACGATGATTCAGGATCTGGCAGGAATCCGCAATATAATAATCGTTGATACGAACCGTGTAAAGATACATCCAGCTTGAATCGTCGCCAAACAGTCTGGGATCAACCTCTCCCGACAGGACTATTTTTCGCGGGTTGCACGCGGTCGACAAAAACAGAAGAAGCGCCAGGAAAACGAGAGTCTGCAGATGTTTCATAGCGGGTCAAGATAAAAAGGGTACATTGAGAAGGAAAATCGTTGTTCACAAGCGAACCCTCATTCAATAGGGTTCGCTCACATTTATACTTACACGGGATTGCTACACACAACTCCATAGCCCGGGCCAAGGCCGGTTAGTAATTGCATGGCCATTTGTTCGGCCTGTTCCTTGCTTTCGGCACATACATAGGCAACCTCACCTACACCCAAATCATTGATTGTCGTTACACAACCGTATCGCTTTTGACCGGGCTTACAACCATTCGCACCTTTCACATCGTTCATCTGTTTCTTCGAGAGCTGCTGCGCAGCAAATTCTTTCATCATTTTCATCGTTGTAGTTTTTTACCGGTTTAAAATTTGCGTCGGTCCGGACCTTTGCTTCCCGACAGGCGTCCGAAAGTGCCGTTTTCCGCGGGCGGCTCTGCCCGGCTCGGAAAAATTGATCGTATGATTCATATCCATTTTACATGGCTTATCTCAAACTGAACTTGACCTTGAAGAGCACCGCTGCCGGTCGCAGACGGTAGGAGTAGACGTAGTCGGTGATATCCGACTGCGTGGCCGAACGGAAAAGTCCCGTATCCAACAGGTTGCGCGCCTCGACGGAATACTCCATGCGCCGCGTCCGGTACGACAGCCCCGCATCGAGGAAGAACATCGTGCGGTCCGCACCGCCCACGGCCCCATTGTAATAGTATTCGCCCCCGACGCGGCAGATCCACCGCTTGCGGATCGTGAAGTTCACCGCGGCATCCTGGCGCACCACATCGATCGGCGCGATCCGATCACCCCCTTCGATGCGGCTCCGGCTCTGCGAGTAGCTCGCCTCGTAGTCCAGCCGCACGGCTTTCGAGAAGCGTGTCGAGAAGCCGAAGCCCGCCGTCACCCGGTCATACGTCGTCTGCATCGCCACACCCTGCCGCAGCACCTCGCTCCACGTACGTGAAAAGCCGCCCGAGAGGTTCACCGTCGTCGAGAGGGCGTCGAAACGCTTGCTCAGCCGTCCGTCGATGTTGTATCCCTCCGAGGTGTTGTCCCGCAGCCGGGCCTCGATGCGGCTCAACGATCCGTAGTAGGTCGTCCCGTAGGTCAGGTTGTGCCGCGCGTGCCGGTAACCGACGTCGAGCGATCCGAACAGCGCCCGGATGGCGTTGCCGTAGGAGAGCGATGCCGTGTAGTTCTGCTGCCGCGTGCGGCTGATGTCGCCCTCCTTGCTGGCGATCATCCGGTAGTCGGTGAGGATGTAGCCGCTGTAGGTGTCGTACAGCCCCCTGATCTGCTCGTTGTACGCCGTCCGGGCCGAAAACTTCAGGTTGTAGGTCAAGTTCGACTGTAGCGTCAGCGACGGCGTGACGAGCAAGAGGTTGTCCGAGGTCGTGCGGCCGAGGTTGCGGTCCTCGGTGCGCAGCGACACGAAATCCAGCGGCACGTAGAGGCTCGCCGAGAAGCGGTCGCCGATGCGGTAGCCGACGCTCAGACCCACGATGAGGTCCAGACGCCGCCAGTAGATGTCGTTGCGCAGGGTGTCGGCCGCCGGAAGGGTCCCGCCCGCGGCGTTCATCGCCGAGAGCGACGACTCCATGCGCTCCACCTGTGCGTTGAGTGCGGCGTTGAGCGTGAAGTTCCACCGGCGCACGCTGTAGGCGGTGAAGGCCGAGTTGCGGGTGCGGAAGCGCCGGCTGTCGAGCGTCTGGAGGGCGTCCGGATAGTCCGCCGGAGCATCGAAGACCTCCGGGTAGAGCATCGGGCGGATGCGCAGCGACGTGGGCTGCGTCGTGTAGTCGGTCTCCGAGCGGAAGTTCACCGCCCAGCGGCCCCAGCGCCGCACATCGGTGAAGAGGTTGCGCAGCGTGATCTTCGGCAGCCGGAAGCGCTGGTCGACCCGCTCGCCGTCGCTCAATACCCTTCCGTAGTCGGCATCCCACTGCCCGCCGAAGGTCAGACGCTCCTGCAGGTAGTGCCGCTCGGTATTCGAGCGCAGTTGCAGGTTCACCTCCGTGCGGTCGGTGCGGTGGTCGGCAAGGCTCTGCTCTGTGACCACGAGCGGCGCGGCATCGGGCAGGTAGTAGGTCGTCACGGAGCCTCCCTCCGAGGTCTGGAAGTCGTGCACGTAGTGGGCGTTGGCCGTCAGTTCGAGCTCCTTGCTCAGCTTGACGATGGCGTTCGTCGCGACCGTGTGGATCTCGTTGTCGAGGTACCGCTCCCGTTCGAGCGAGGGTTCCGTCGGGCGGTGCACGCCCAGCAGCGTCGAGGCCTCGTCCAGCCCCCCGTAGAAGCTCGTCAGCTCGCGCGAAACATCGTCGCCCGTGTTGTTGGTCTTGTAGGTATCGATCGTCTGGAAGTCGCGCCCGAAGTACATCGCCGTCGCCTCGCCATTCCACATCCACGGCTTGTAGCCTGCACCCAGCTGCAGCGTCGCGTTCCACGTCCCCTTGGCCTCTTCCTTGAGCTTGAGGTTCAGCGCCGCGCGGTCCGAGGCGACGAGCTCCTTGAGCGCCTTGATCGGCTGGTGGTTCTCGAAAACCTGCACCGAGGCGATGTCCCGGGCCCGCACGTTGTTCGTCGCGATGCCGTAGCGCCCCTCGAGCATGTCCAGCCCCTCGATGTAGAACCTGTTGATCGCCTTGCCGTTGTATTTGATCTCGCCCGACTTCGCCACCTCGATGCCCGGCATCTTCCGCAACACGTCGCCGATCGAGTGGTCCGCAACGTCGGCATACTTGGCCACCGTGTAGGTCAGCGTATCGCTCTGCCGGGCCACGGCCGGAGCCTCGACACGTACCTCACGGATCTTCAGCTCACCCGTCTCGACGGCAAGATCCACCCGCTGCGTCCGCGCCGCCACGCGCCGCGCCTGCGGCTTAATGTTGAAGCCCGTGACGGCGACCACCAGCGTATCGGCCTCACCCCGGTATTCGAGGCGGTAGGCGCCGTCATCGCCCGTGATGGCGTAGCCGTACATCAACCGCCGGGAGGTATCCTGCAGCATCACGTTCACACTCCCGACCGGACGCGACGTCGAGGCATCACGCACCGTACCCGCAATCGTGACGGCGTCCCGGCTCTGGGACCGGGCACCCGGGGGCAACAGCAGAAACAGCAAGAGCAGCATCGGCAAAACGGTATTTCGGAAGGTGCGGTTCATGGCGGAAAAATTTTCAGGGATGTGTTTTCGGGGTGTGTTTTCGGGATGAGTTTTCGGGATGAGCTTTTAAGGCATTTCAAGACGGCGGAGAGCAAATCACTCCCGTTCGAGCGGGTTGTAGGGAATCGTCCACGAATCATCCAGCTCTTCGGGGGGACCGCTTTCACTGCCACTGCGGAAAAAGCGAACCCGGCCTCCCTGACCAAAGGTATGCAGGGGACTTTCATGGGCCTGCCGCTCGAAGAGAAGCCACTTTGTGCGGGTCCCCCGGTATTCGGGCCACAAATAGCGCCTGATCGGCTCGCTGCCCCGACTGATCCCGCAGCACTCGAACCGATAGTCGCCTTCACGATCTTCCGCCCGAAGAATCACCCCGGGCAATCCCGAGAACTTCCAGGGTCCGGCCGAAAGCGGAAGATCGGGTGTAAACCAAACTTTCCAGTCTCGTCCGGCATAATGAGTCTCCGCACAGAAGCAGTCGTAACCCGACACGGAATCCCGCAATTCGGTCATCCGCCACGAGAACGACGGCACGGATTCGTCATATCGATAGACCCGTCCGTCTTGAAATGGGATTTGATAGCATACCTCCAACTGTTCCGAGGTCAAATCACGCCACACTTCCGACGGAGCAACCAGCAATTGAGAACCTGCCTCTTCGGCTTTCGTCGTCTCATCCCCTGCCAACTCTTTCCCGTGTCGTCTTTCAGTGTACAGCAAATTCGCATAATATTGGGCCCGACTGCTGAATCTTGTCACGTGCGCTCCACACTGCAATCGGTACAGGGTCTGTCCATATACCTCGTTGGCGGTTCGTCCGTGCATCACGTAAAAAACCGTTAGCCGGGTTGAATCGACGGTTTCGACAGGAACATCCAGACAACATGAGCCGACAAAGAGCTGGTCGGTGCGCGGCCAGATAAAAAATGTCATGTTCTGCAGATCCTGCGCCCGACTCACGGCCGCAAGCAGCAGAGAGAAAAAAACGACAAACAGCTTTTTCATAGTCCGGTCATTTGCGTTGATGGTGTTCAATGAGTGCATCCATGCGTGCCCGGGTACGCCTTGAGTCAGAGGACATCGCCGCATCCGGAGCCTTGTACTGCGAAAAGTTCGGATTATGCGGGAAGCGGTGCTGAAGTACGAGCAGCAGACTGTCAAATCGTGCGACGGGAAGTTGCCCGACCAATGTATTCAATGCATCGAAACAGAGTATCTCGCTGTTGCGGAAGGGCTCCTCGTTCAGACAGCGCATCGGCAGATCGTAAAAATAGATGCGCTCCAGTTTACGGATCGAGTCGCGCAGACATCGGCAGGCCATTGAACCATACTCCGCATGGTCCTGGCAGACCCTCAATGTATCAATCCGGATGCGGAGTTGTTCAGCGATACTGTCGCGCAGGGACAAAGCGGCAGCCTGTTTCGTTCCGACCTCAATATGGATTTTGCCCTGCCTCACACGGATCTTCTGCCGGTCGCCCGGAGCCGTGCCAATTCTACCATAACGCCATCGGCTACCGGCCGGCAGGTAGAGCTCATAGCGGTTCTCACAGGTCGAGGTGAATTCGAGCCGGAAACGGCCGTCGGATACAAGGCACGAATCGCGGATGAAAAACTCACAGCCTTCGTAACCGTAAAGATAGATCCAGGTACTTTCGGCCTGCGGTTCATCCACAAGACGGCCTTCGATAACCGTCCGCATCTGGGCCGTAACGCCCAAATGGGACAAAATGCAGAATAGGCACAAGAAACAAGACTTCATGAGCAGAAAAATAAAAAGTGAATCCGAAGATTTCAGGAAACGGTATGTACCGTTTCCTGAAAAAGCATCACTCGCACTTGAATGAATAATCCCCGACAGGGCCTGTAAGCAGGCTTGCAAGAGCTCGATTTTCAGCATTTGCAGCGCTATACCCGCAGACCGAACCGGTTGAACTGGTCTTTTTGCCGTTGATATACATTGTACATGTATATAATCTTTCTCCCGGGTTACACAGATTACTGCTATTCGCACCGCCCCGCACCTGATTCATCTGCTTCTTCGAAAGCTACTGCGCAGCAAAATCTTTCATCGTTTTCATAGTCGTAGTTTTTAATCGGTCACTCCAGTTCGAGCGGATTGTAGGGCAGATCGACAAAGTCATCGGCGGTAACGAACTCCATGGCTCCGGATCCGTAGCATTTCAGAAAATAACTGTCCGGGCCCTGTGCATGAAACAACGGAGCCGAATAAAGGGTTCGTTCCCGCTTCAGATACTCGCTTCGTGTCAGTTTTTTCGTCGCTGTCCTGTAGCAAACGATCTCCTCCACATGACTCTCAACCGTATTTACCCGAAAATGATAGTGTCCCCGCAGGTCACGTGCTTCGAGAATGAGGCCCGGAAGCCCGTTGAACTTCCAGAGTCCGCAATCGACGGGAACAGCCGTGGTAAACCATACCTCCCATTCTCGCCCGGCATAGCGACACACGGCCCGCTGACAGGTGTATCCTTCCAGCGTCCTTGTCTGTCCGGACAACACCCAGTTCATGGGCGGTTCGGATTCCGTATATTCGAAGACCAGTTGATCGATCAACGGGAAGAGTCCCCGTTGCGTCATGCGGCGGGTTGATCGATTCCGGTAAACAGCCATGTTGAGAACCACACCGTCATAGGCATCCATCCACGCAAAATCCTTACTTTTTCGCAACGTCCGATCCGTATGATTCATGCAGACCTGCCAGCAGCACCGGCCGTAGGACTTGTAGTACGTGTCGCCGATCAAGGTCACCATGCAATCCTTCAGCCGCTTGTCAGAGAGCGTATCGACAAGAATATCTACGTCGTATATGACACGCAGACGACTTACATCGAGTTTCTGCGGTCTGTCGAGCAGGCAGTATCCGGCCACATCCAGGGCCGGTTTGTATCCGTTATAGGGATATCGCGTTTGAAGATGCCGCACCTTGCTCAACGGTACAACCTGGAACTGCTGCGAGCCCTGCGGCCGACAGAGATTCGGAGCCATCAACAACACCAATAGGAAGAACAGTCGAGACATAACCAAAAATTAATTTTAAGAGGTAACAGAGATTTTTTCACTCTCTGTTACCTGATAACTATTTGTTAGCAGACAAAGCCCACGGCTCCGTCCAAACGCGGTACAAATTTAGCAGCTTCATTGGCACTTGCCCCCGGCACATCAATCCAATAACCTTCATTCGGTTCACCGTCTGATCCCCATTTTGTGACAATGAAACAACGCCATCCTCCTTTCACCTGGTTCATCTGCTTCTTCGAGAGCTGCTGCGCAGCAAAATCTTTCATCGTTTTCATAGTTGTAGTTTTTTATCGGATTAAAATTTGCATTGGTCCGGACCTTTACGTCTCGACAGGTGTCCGGAACTGCCGTTTTCCGCGGGCGGCTCTGCCCTGCTCGGAAAAAATTGCTTATCTTTGTTATGCCTTTCTGCGTTTTGGTTAAACTTTTGAGTTGTCACACTCGGTTTTGCTTCCTCGCGGGAAGGCTTTCTTGTCCTCACAGGGCGGCAAACCCCGATCCGAACAGTCCGCACTACGTTACGTCACAAGAGATATTTCAGATCCTCCGCATCATACACCTCCGGCAACCGTCGGTTATCCACCAAAATGGTGGGAGTCCCTTCGATACCGATCGTCCGGCAATAGGACCTGTGCGCCTGCAAGATCGAAGTTGCCTGCGGATGAATCTCTGTTAGAGCGGCCATCTCCCGCCGTTCGTACCACATTCCGATCTGGCGGTCGGCCTCGATCCATCCCTTCGTAATCCACGTGGTGATTATCCGCAGGGCCGCATCGTTCGAAAGGCGGTCCCCGTCGTTCAGGGCAAACAGCAGCTCAATCCGGCAATCATCCAGCAGGCCGAGCAGCCGATGAACCCGGGCACATTTCGGACACGAGGGATTCATCACCACGGTAACGGTACGCCCGCTTTCAACTCCGTTATGGAGCGGGGAGGCCGAATCGCTGCGGACCGGCTCCGCCCGACAACGGGCAAGCTGAAGCTCGAACAAATCCGAATCACTCAGCATGTGTTCCCGAAGGGCCAGGAGCCGCGGCATCTCCACGACCGTTTCCGCCCGGGCCATGAAGTGCCGGAGCCCCAGAACCGCACATGCGAAGACCACACAATATCCTGCCACATCGATCCAGAGGCTTTGTTCCACGGCTTTGCCGGGTCCGAAAAGCAGCTCCACACCGAAATCCGCCAACAGAATCGCATCGATTGCCAGACACAACGTACACCATTGTCGATGACGGATCTGCCAACCCAGCGAATAGACAACAAAGGGCAGGGCCAGCACATCAAGCCACCGGAAGAGGACAGCAGGATTCTCTGCAAGGAAGAGTCCCCAGAAGAGCGATGCGGCAAAATAGGCCAAAGACAACTCACCGAGTGAAATCCAACCGAAAAGTTTGGCTCCGGCCGACTGGAAGACCGCATTGCAGTCGGCGTGTTTGCCGAGCCGGCAAAAGGGCTGTGCAAGATGCGGATCAAACGACGATTTGGCAATCACCAGCAGCGAAACGGCACATCCAAGCATCTTGACCGGATAGCGCAAATCCTCCCACCCGAGCGGTCTCAACAACAAGCCGAGACCAAGCAGCAGGACGAACAGTCCGGCAAACCAATAAACTGCAGTCCGGTCGAGAAAGGCCAGCAGCTGTTTGAACCAATAGACGAACCAAGATAACTCGTTCGACGCATCGCCCTTTTCCGCCAGGAGCACCATGCCGTCCCAGGCGCTGCGAAACCGTTCATCCGGAACCTCAAACTGCCGGCCCGAACAGGTCCGCAGACAAAACTGCCTGCGAGACGTATCCCGTCCTTCGACAAGGTAAAAAGGATATTCCGCTTTGCCGACTGCTACGATACAGGGACCGTCCATCTCGGCAAGTTGTTCGAACTCCAGCCGGCAGACCATATTGGGCACGTGCAATTCGTCGAGTGCGTCGCTCAGCGAACGGATACTGTGCGGCAGCGGATGGCGGGAACAGACCGCAGTCAGCCGCAACGCATCACGGCGGATATCCCGTTTCCGCAACAGGGCATTCAACAGATATACCGACGGAGGTTTCATGATGAGAGTTCTCTTACATAAGATTCAACGTTCCGATTCCTTCATAATTCGAACCGACAATTTGAATCGTATAAATATCACCCTCCGACATATTGACGGTCATATATACAATACTTTCGATAGTTGTATTACAATTATAGCTTGCAATACACTGATTCATTCCATTCAGGACATAAACCGTTACATTCCCTACCTCTTCGTTGAATGACAACTCCAACATGGAGCCGGCAGGGTCGTACCAGGCTGCTACAGTTGCCTCCGCAGACCGAGTCTGCCCCGTCCCTTTCCCTCCGAGTCTTTTTACGTCTCGGATGTAGATTTCTTCTGTCTCCGAATCTTGCAATGCAATAGAGACCGCAGAGGCTTCTCCACTAGAAATAAATAATCCACTCAACAGGATTACAACATATAAAAACGTTTTTTTCATAATAGAATTTGTTAGGGTTTTTAAGATGTATGAAAGTATAATAAATGGGGCTATTTCACAAGAGGCTCGACAGTCGTTCATATCACACCCATCTAATTTCGCTATTGAAAAACAGTGAGTTACACGTCCGAATCTCACACCTACCTTATTGGACGATAAATCGGCCTCACAGATTCCTGAAAATCAGACACTCGAAAGAAGAGATCGCCTGTGATAAAAAAAATTTTTTTTTGGGGGGGGGTGCAACAAAAGCGACGAATCAACAGGAAATTCGTCGCTTTTGCCATTAATCTGGAATTCGTTATTCCTCGTTTTTGTTCAGTTCGGCTATTTGCCGGTGGATGAAATCCTCGATCTTCTCCTCCTGCGAGAGATGTAACTTGCGTCTCAAACGGCTTCGTTTATTGTAAAACGACCCCAGTGTCGAATAGTCATAGAGATAACAAATGCCAGCATGGGAAAAACCGAAACACATGAGGGCACACAGATCCAAATCATGCTTGTTCAGATCCGGGTAGCTGGACTTCAGATGATCGATGATTCCGGAGTACTTTTGATTGACGATGTATTGCAGATCATAGAGTGCATATTGGGAGTTCGTATCCACGGCCATGTATCGTTTGAACTCACGGACGAAATTCGCCGGTTTGATCGCCGGCAGCTTTTCGACCAGTTGATGCAGACCGGACAACCGCTCTTCGATGGCCTTGCTCACCTTTGATTCTCGCTCGTTGGAATGATCCAGCATTTGCCTCACATGCAGGAACCGATCGGACAGATCATCGTAAATCTGATGCAGGTTATCCAACTCTTGTTTCAACAAGGTGTGCTCCTCGCGGACCTTCCGGTATCGACGAGTCCAGGCATATCCGACGAGAACGACGACAAGAGCCGAGACCACCAGAAGGAGGATCAAGCCTGCCATCTGAACCTGATGTTTCAGTCGAAGAGACTCCAGTGATGCCTTGAGCAGCCGATTGTTGTACCTCTGTTCCACCTCTTGCAGGACTGTCTGCTGCGAGACCCGATTCAGCGAGTCGGCCATATGCTGGTACAAACGGCTGTAGCCAAGCGCCTGCTCGAAGCGGCCACAATTGGATTCGATCCGGGTCAGCAGCGCATAACATCCGGCAATTTGATGATCCGTAAACAGATCACGATGGGCTAGAATAACCTGTCCGCAGAACCGGGCCGAATCCAACTCTCCCGCCTGCTGATAGATGGCTAGCCAGGTCCCCGCCGCAACCGGAGGTTGTGGCTCACCGTAATAATCGGTGCAGAGACTCCGAAAAGAGGCCTTTATTGAATCCACCGGGTCGCCCTCTTCCAGGCGGATTGAAATCAAATCGCCGTCAATCGCACAGACGGCATCCTGATCTCTGAGATCTAGGTATAGCACCTTGGCGGCCTGCCAACTCTCTTTCGCCGTTGCGAAATCTCCAGTCAAATAGCATATATATGCTTGATTGTTCAACGAAATCGCTTCGTTGCGCAAGGCTCCAGCCTGCCGGAAACACGTTCGTGCTCTTTCGAAACGCTGTAAAGCCTCCTCGTGGAGGTATTCGTCACTGTACAGATTTCCGATCCGACTGTGAATCAGCCCCTGCAGATAACTGTCATCCGTCTTTACAGCATGAGCCTCGGCTTCAACCAATGACTCCATTGCCGCATCGGTATCATGCAGATTGGCATATACACATCCATGATAATAATGAGCCAGTGCCTTCTCCTGTTCGGTTCCCCTGCGATCATAATAATCCACCGCCCGATGAATCAGGGAATCGCTCCGGAGTTCTATCTGGTTCTTGTCCAGGGCCTGCGTATAGAGGAGTGCAAAACGAGCCTTGTCGGATCTGCCCGATATCTCATCCACATCCAGGGATTTCAAGATGGATAGCGCCTGTTCGGGATGGTCGAACATTAATTCGGCTGCCGCATCCAATTGGTTCGATTGATTCCGGCTTTCCCCACAGGACATACACCCTAATAAAGCACCGATAAGCAATACGTAATATTTCATGGGCACATTTTGATGATACTTCAAAGATACGAAATTTTCTCTTTCCTCCAGATATCCCCAAGAACAACAAACGGGGAAAGTCAAACATTATTCCTTTTACAATCAATCTGTTAATTTCTGATTGCAACTAAATTATCGTCGGCATTGCCCCTAATTAGCTTTGCCTATACATCAGCAAGTTCTTGAAGTTCCGACCAGAGACGGAAGCGGTCAACGAGTGATACGCAAATCAATCGTAACAGGACCAATAACTGTCCAGTTCCGGGAACACGATTTCTAGGGCCCGAGTAAACTGGACAATCTTCTCCAATGCCCGCAAATCATCCTCCTGTTGCATACTTGTCGGTTTAAGGGCGGCAAGACAACGAAGGAACGAGACGCCTACCCCAACTTACCTTCCCAATCAGCGGATAGCCGGCAGGGAGGGTGCTCACTACCCCTCTCCTGCAAAAATCCTGAACGGTCGAATGGCCGTTTACTTCTGACTTAACTCGACCAGCGTGCCCCGCAACGTATCGAGGAAGTGGGTCAGGCGGTTCTTGCGGTTCAGGACGGCCCAACGACAGTTATCCGGATTCTTGAAACTCGTATTGCAGAGCATCTCAAACTCGCGCGTAATCTGCATGAAGGTCGCCGGGGAGTCATCCTGCTGACAGAAGAAACCCACGGCCGACAAAGCGGCGATCACCTCCATCAAGTCGGAATTGGTGAATCGCTTCGAAATTTTCAGCGGCGAATGGCGCCGTTGCGTGGCAATCTCCCGGATCCCCGGATACTTGAGCTGCAGGTAGATCATCCGCTGCTCGAAGTCCACTAAAGAGAGCGA
>ULXN01066962.1_pt1 | contig 14603 bp, 20 predicted proteins | sample 1961311 | NCBI WGS metagenome assembly ULXN01 (sample SAMEA4835839, study PRJEB28245) | human gut metagenome | biome: gut microbiome; material: fecal sample | place: Denmark | collected 2008 | reverse complement strand
ATAATATAATTTGTATTAGAATAAAAGTGTCGAAAGGAGATAGGAAGTAACCTATCATAAAAAGTAAAACGGTACTAACCTTTCGAATGGTTGTAAGAGGTTGGGAAATAATTTGATTCGTTTAGAATCCAAGAAAAGGGAGGGGCTGTCCTATCCGTTGAAATACGGCAAAACCGCTTGCAGTTATGCAATAAATAACAAAAAATATTATGGGTTGCAACCAATAGCAAGAAAGAGGAAAGAAAATGGAACAAACAAAAAAGTATGAAGTCACAGTATTAGAAAAGAAAGGAACTTGCGACAATTCGTTATTTGAGAAAATGGCGAAAAAAGGCGATATTACTTCAATTAAATTAAGCGAAGTTTTAGGAATGGTCGTAAAAATAATTGGATATGCAAAATGTAACATTGTAACAGATGAAAAGAATTTTGACATATACTATTTCGATACAGAAGAATATGGCTTAATTTCAAGCGGAAGTGAAATATTTGCAGAATCTGTTGCAGATTACTACGGAGAAGTTGAAAACGTAAGACTTACAGAAGTAAAAACAAAGAAAGGTAAAACATACAAGGCAGTTCCTATTTTAGGAAATGAAAAAACAAACAAAAAAGAAGAAACTACAAACAAGAATGAGAAAGAAACAAGCGACGACCTACCATTCTAAAATTTTGTAGAAAAGAGGAATCGAAATGCCCAAAACAAAAATTGAATTGAACGCAGAACAACAAAAATTGTTCAATGAATTGAAAAAACTTTCAAAACGTGCGAATCAAAGAATAGTACGTCTTGAAAGAGAGTTCGGCAAGGACACTTGGGCAACAAAAAAGTTGAGGGACAGGCTTGCAACTGAACCGTTGCAGGCTTGGACTAAAACTGGGCGTGTAAAAGTTAATAAGTCAATGACAATAACACAAATGAAAGCAACAATAAAAGCAACACAACAATTCTTGAATTCGAAAACGTCAACAAAAAGAGGTATAAAACAAGTCAGAAAAACAACAATAAAAAATCTTGCAAAGTCACTTGGAACAGAGGAAGAAGACTTGTCAAACGACGAGGCTGAAACATTATACAATATGTTGTCAGACGATTACGTTTCAGACATTTTGAAATATATTCCCGCGTCTGATTTTTGGGCGTTAATAGAAGACGCCAAAGAACAGGGCGACACGAAAGAAGATTTTATTTCGCGTATTTCTGACTATATTGATTTTGGAAATGACGTTGATATGCGAAACAAATTGATAATGATATTTGAAAAATATGTAAAATAGGAATTGTGAATGATATTTTATGACCAATATAATGGGCATTGTGTTGATATTGTTGGAGATAGAAAGAAAATTGACAATACAATATATTCATTCGATATTGAAACAACTTCATATTTAATTTTAGACGGAAAACAAGTTGCAGGAATCGACTATCAGAAATTGACGAAAGAGGAACAGGAAAGAGCTGAATTTCGTTCGTGTATGTATATTTGGATGTTTTCAATCAATGACACAGTTTATTACGGCAGAACTTGGGAACAATTTAAAAAGTTTCTTGATAGATTGGAACTATACGACAGCGAAAAAAAGATTGTTTTTATTCATAATCTTGCTTTTGAATTTCAATTTCTAAAAGGTGTCTTTAATTTTACAGACGTTCTTGCAAGGAAATCCCATAAAGTTATGAGGTGTTTTTTTGAAGACTACAACATAGAATTACGTTGTACGTATCTTATGTCGAATTGTGCTTTGAAATATTTGCCGAAAATTTTCAATTTGCCTGTTGAAAAACAGGTCGGCGACCTTGACTATTCATTAGTAAGGACGCCAAAAACTGAACTTTCTTCGCAGGAGATGAAATATTGCGAAAATGATTGTTTAGTTATATATTATTATATCCAAAGAGAACTTGAAACATACGAAAGAGTTGATAAAATTCCGCTTACTTCAACGGGACACGTAAGACGAGAATTGAAAAACAAAGTTCTTAACGATTGGAATTATAGAAATAAAGTAAAAAAAGCAATAAACACAGACCCGCATATATATAATTTGTTACAAGACGCATTTGCGGGAGGATATACGCACGCAAATTGGATATATGTTGACGAAATTTTGGAAGACATTGACAGTTATGATTTTACTTCAAGCTATCCGTATATTTTAGTATCACACCAATTCCCGTCAACAGCGTTTAAAAAATGCAGAATAACGAGAGCAGAACAAATGTCAAAAAGATTTGCATATTTGCTTGTTGTAAAATTTACAAATGTAAAATGTAAGTATTACAATAATTTTATTTCACAAAGTAAATGCAAAAACATTGTTGGCGGACGTTATGACAACGGACGTATAATTCAAGCAGAATCGTTTGAAATAACTTTGACTGATGTTGATTTTTATTTTATACTTGAAACTTACGAATGTCAATACGAAATATTAGAAATATATTATTCAAAGTATAATTATTTGCCAAAACAATTTATTGAATTTGTCCTTGAAAAATATGTAAATAAAACACAATTCAAAAATGTTCAAGGAAAAGAAGTTGAATACGCAAAAGAGAAAAACAAGTTCAACGCTTTGTATGGAATGAGTGTAACAAATATGATTCGTGACGAAGTTGTTTTCGATAATAAAACAGGTTGGTCAGAACGTCCTCTTTCAAATGACGAAATTGTTGAGGCATTAGAAAACGAAAAGAAAAAATCTTTTTTGTCGTTTGCTTATGGTGTTTGGGTAACAGCTTTTGCAAGAAGTAATTTATTGAAAAATGTTATAAAAATGGACGAATTTGTTGTTTATTGCGACACAGATTCGGCAAAATTAAAACAGGGATATAATAAACAAGTTATTGAAGAATATAACAATTTTGTAAGAAAAAAAATTGAACACGTTTCCGAAAAATTAGAAATTCCAATGGAAAAATTTGAACCCGCTGACGTGTTCGGCAAAAAACATTTACTTGGTTTGTTTGAATGTGAAACAGACAAAGGACGTTTACACACTTACGATAAATTTATAACGCAAGGTGCGAAAAAATATGCTGTTGAGATAGACGGAAAAATTGAAATAACTGTTGCAGGTGTTCCAAAACAAGGTGCAAAGGCTTTGTCAAGTTTAGACGATTTTAGGGACGATTTTGTTTTTGAGTTTGAAGACACAAACAAAAACTTAATAATATATTGTGAGAATCAGACGGAATTTAATTTGACAGATTATAACGGGACTTGTTATAATGTAAATGACACTTGCGGTTGTTGTATATTGCCAACAACTTATGTTTTAGGAAAAGCCTTGGAATATTCAAATTTGATTTCAGACAATTCAAGCAAACGTGCAAGATTTAAGGAGTGATAAAAAATTGAAAGATTTGGAATTTATAAAGAAATTCTCGAAAATCTCAGTTTCGGGAATATGTGAAAGAAAGAAAATAAATAGGGGAAATTTGTTGAATAACAATTCAACGACCAAAAATGCGAAAATAGTTCGCGAGGAAATAGAATCAGAGATTGCAAAATTATATATTAAGGAAAACAAAGAAAATGAGCAATAAAAAAATAATTCACTATAATTTGGATAAAATCGACGCTGTCGGTGCAAGATTCAATCTGATATATGGCGAACGTTCAAATGGTAAAAGCTATCAATTAAAACACAAAAAAGCTGTTGAAAAATATTTGAAAACAGGGAAACGATTTATTCTTATGCGTCGTTGGAAAGAAGAAATTTCGTCAGAAAAAATTGAACAATATTTTCAAGACGTTGACGTTTCAAAGTTGACAAATGGAAAATATAATTGTATAACTTTATACAGAAAGTTGTTATATTTATCGAATTATGACAGCGAAACAGGAAAAACAAAAAGATTTGAAAAAATCGGATATGTTGTCGCGTTATCAACTGAACAAAATTATGCAGGGGCGTCCTACTTGGACGTCGAAGACATAATTTTTGAAGAATTTATGTCAAGAAGTGTTTACATTGCTAATGAAAGCAATAAACTTATGAACTTTTATGCAACTGTTGACAGAAAACGTTTGACAACACGTTTATGGCTTGTTGGAAATACAATTTCAAGAGTTTGCCCATATATAAACGATTGGGGTTTGCATAATGTTATAAGTTCACAAAAACAAGGAACAATCAAAGTTGTTGAATTTGACGGGAAATCTGAATGGCTTTCAGAAAAAATCAAAATTGCAATTGAATATTGTCAGTCAACAGGTGTTTCGTCGGGAACAATAGGAACAAACGCGAACATGATAAACACAGGGGCTTGGGAAACAGCACCGCAACCCCATTTGCCAAAGTCTTATAATGATTATGATTGCTTATATCGTTTCGGGTTTCAATACCAAGGTTTCAAATTTTTGTGCGAATATCTTATGGACAAAGAATTGAAAAAGGACGCGTGTTGGTTTATCCGACCATATTTCAAGGAATTTTCTGACAAAATTATTGTTTTTTCTGATTCAATAAAAATAAGTAAATTTTGGCAACGCGATATTTACAACATTTCAATTAAAAATGAAAAATTACGTAATTTGTTTATGACGTTCAAAGAAAACAAAATTTTTTATGCAAACGATTTGTGCGGAACTGATTTCAAACAGGTTATTGATTTTCAGATTAGGAGGTAAAATATGAACAGTCAAATTATATTAGTAAAAGATATAAATATTGACAAAGAGTACACAAACGTTTTAAATTACACAGAATCACAAATGCTTGCTTTGTGTAGAGCAAACGCAGTTGCGTCCGCTGACAACTATTCGTTTTTAAGACCGACAGGAACAATTTTCGTTGGTTTTACTTATTCGCAATGTTTACAAGCAAATTACATTGCTTTTCAAAACCCCGATTATGACAACAAATGGTTTTTCGCTTGGATAGACGACGTTATATACAAGAGCAATCAAAATTGCGAATTGAAATTCACAATTGACGCTTGGTCAACTTGGTTTGAAAAATGGACGCCAAAAAAATGTTTCATAAATAGGCAACACGTAAACAACGACACAATTGGTCTTCATACAGTACCCGAAAATTTGGACGTCGGCGAAGTAGTAGAAGAAAGTCAAACAGAAGATTTAAGCTATGGAAACGAATTTGGTTATTGGGTGGCTGTTGCGTCAAATTGGAAAATCAAAGACGGTTCAACAGGTCTTGAAATATTAGACACTGACAAGGGTTCGCAATATGCGGGCGTGACAGTTTATAACAATACAGTTTTTGGAACGCAAATTTTCTTAATAAATAGACAAGCACTTGCAGACTTCAAAGACTTATATTTGTTAATTGCAAGAACCAATATGGACGGACACGTTGAAGACATTCAAAACATTTTTATTGTTCCCGATTTGGCAATTGATAAGGCACATTTGACACAGCATACAGCGAAAATGGGTAACGATTTGGAATTCTCATATTATACAATGCCTTACGATTTAAAACCCGAAAAATTTAACACAGTCATTCAAAAATTGACAAGTTTCAATGATTACACGCCAAAAAACAATAAATGTTTTGTCTATCCGTACAATTATATATTTGTTTCAAACAACCAAGGCAGTAACAACATATATAAATATGAAGACTTTACAACTGACACTTGCGTTTTTGAAAATCAATTTTCAATGGCTGTTGGTGGAAGTGGTCGAATTGTTCCAAAGAATTATAAAAGAATGCCAACAAATGACGACGAGGCGTTGCCACTTGGAAAATATCCAACGTGTGCTTGGTCTTCTGACGCATTCACAAATTGGCTTACACAAAACAGCGTAAACCTGGCAACAAGTCTTGCAATGACAGCAGGAGGAATCGCACTTTCAGTTGCAACAATGGGAACAGCAACGCCCGCTGTTGTTGGTGCAATGGCATTGTCAACAGCAGGAACAGTCGCAAACACAATTGGTCAATTTCGTCAAGCGTCTTTACTTCCAAACATAAGCGGAGGACAAGCAACAGGCGACGTAGTTTGGGCGTCAAACAGAAATTTATTTACTTTTAGACAAATGAGAGTTAAGACAGAATATTTAAGAATCATTGACGATTATTTCACACGCTTTGGATATTCAATAAAAAGACTTGAAATGCCAAACATAAGCGGTCGTGCAAATTGGAATTATGTTGAAATAGGTTCAACCGAAGAAATTGGCTACGGCGAAGTTCCAAACAAATTTATGGAAACAATAAACAATGCGTGCAGACGTGGTGTAACAATTTGGCATAATCACGCAAACGTTGGAAATTACAATTTGAATAATGGTATTGTTTAGCTGTAAAAATTTTACGGCAACAAATAAAGAGGGTTTTAACCCTCTTTATTTTTAGCTTTCAATTGTATTACAAATACCACTAAACATATCAAATTGCAAACCATTTGATTCTGTTATTGAAGGGGTATTTTTTGAAAATCTCAAATGAATTAATAATTCTTTATTTGAATCTTCTATGAAATATAAAGTACCATTTAATTGAATATTTTCATTGTAAACCCCATTTATTTTGCCAACCATAAAACCAGTAACCGGAATTAAGCAATTTGTTGTTCGAGGATGACAGCATAAGTCGGAATTATGAGAAATTAATTTTCCAATAACAATATCACTTCCGCTACTGACTGAAATATTAGCTAACCCAATAAACACTCTATCTTCTGTTTGAATTTTAACATAATCGCCATATAAGTTAGTTACAAGATTTACAACACCATAGGAAGTAGCTGAGCCATCCGGTTTAAAATAATTTGATAATGGTGAAGAAGAAACATAATAAGGGTTTACACAACCTGTTTCAATTCCTTGTGGTAAAAATTCAGCGATTTTTCTCTCTCCGTTATCAGTAGGGTGAAATGTGTCATTTTGGAATAAATTATATTGATGAAGTATATTTTCAGAACCTTTGATATTTATTATACCATATTTTTCTACTTCTCTATAAGCTGGGTAACAGTTACTAATTATATTTTGATTATTTGAATATTTTGAACTTCTTCCAACAGGGTATATAAACATTTTAGCATTAGGAAAAGTTAATTTTACATAATCATAAAAATTTTTTATTGCTGTAACTAAAGTAGAAGTTTGTATTGCTTTATCATTTATTCCGGTTTGAACAATTAATTTTGTTATTTTTTGTTTTTGTTCACTTGTCATTGTATTTGCAAGGTCCTGTAATAGTTCTATAAAAATTTTATCACCGCTTGGACGATTTACAAAACCAATACCATTCATAGAACTATAAAATAAATGTTCATTATCTAAGTTCATATAATCTTTAAAAAATGTTATAAAGCTTTTAACTCCTCCAAAACCTGTTCCATAACTATCTCCAAGAATTAAATAACAATCTTTTGAATTCAATTTATTATTAATTTCTGTTATTGAATTTCTGGCTGTTTGGTCTTTTATATCATAAACAACATTTTCAAGTTGTATTTTTGAAATATCCATTTTTATTCCTCACTTTCTTTAATTTCCAAGTGAACCGATTTCAAGTAAAATTTCTAGTGTTTCAGTTCCGCTTGTATATTCTCCGACAATTTTAGAATTGTCAATTTTAGTATTTGCATTTGTTGCACTTGTATTTGCTGTATTTGCTGTACTTTGTGTTTGCTGTGTTTGCAGTGCTTTGTGCTGACGCAGAATCTAAAATTGCTTGGTCAGCTTTCGCGTCAGCTGAATTTGCTGTTGTTTGTGCATTACTTGCATTTGTTCTTGCTGTTGAATCTTTTATTGCATAAGTGTTTGTTCCAATTTTTAAATTTGAAATATCCATTTTTTATTCCTCGCTTTCTGTATGGTTTAGATATAGAATCAAAGTTTCAGTTTCAGCGTCGTACATACTGTCAATCATCATATCGTTGAATTTTTCTTCTAAATATTCATTCAATTTTTGTTCAAGAACGGAATTGATAAAACGAATTATTTCGTTTGTTTTTCCGCCTAGTTTTTGAAGAATTTGCCATTCTGTTACGCTGTCAAATGTTTCGTCTATGAATGGAAATTCGGTCAAAACGCCAATGTGTATTGGTCTTATGTCGTCTTTTTTATAATTAGGTTTCATTTTTATTCCTCCTATACTAATTGATAGAATAGACATTCAAGTTCTTTGAATATCATTCCGTATATTGAATTTATATTTTCTTGAAATTCTTTATAAATTGCAATTTTGTCCGCAGGACTTCTTTTCACGATTTCGTGATATTGGTTGTCGTCCTTTGTATTGTTTTTGCTGTTTGACGTACCATTTGAACTTGAATTGTCTGTTGATTCTCCATTGTTTTGGTCGTAACTATAATTTGAAACATATGAGCCGTCACGTAACAATTCCAATTGGTCTTGGGGAAGTTCGCTGTTACGTCTGTCGCTTATTTCATTTGAACGTGTTGTTGATTGATTTTCAAGTGTGTTTGAAGTTTCAGCCGTATTGTCAATTATTCTGTTGTCTGATCCTGTTTTTTCTGTTGTTTCTCCGTCATTGAATATGTCCCAATTTTCAACAGATTCAAACATTTTATTATATAACGGCATTATCTCGTTAAGTTTTATGTCAAGTTGTATTGAAAAAAGTGTCACAGTTTCAAAACCAATTCTTCGCATAAGAAAATGATTTAAAATCATTGTTTCAAATTTTTCCTTTGTTATTAAATTTGTCAAAGGATAATCAAAGTTGAATATTTTTCCGCGTCCCTCTTTTGCCAAGTCTTTTACTTTTGTTTTTGGTTCTTTGTCATAATTTACTATTGATTCTAAAATGCTGTAAACCGTTGGTGGTTGTTGATTATAACTTGGGATTCTCGGAAAAACTAAAAAATAATCGTTCCAAGTTATCATATTTCGTCGCCCCCCTCGTCTTCATTTTCTTCGTCAAAGTCAAATTCTTCAAGTTCTTTTGCTGTTGTTGGAATTCCGTCATAATATTGAACTTCGATATTTTCTCTGAATTTTTCGTTTATAAGTTCAATTGCCTTTTGTCTTGGTTCAAAACGACTGTATCTACTCGCAACCGTTCCGCCTTGCATTGCTGAAATTTCGTCTTTTATATTTCTTTCTTTTTTCTGATAAGACAAATTGGCGATTCCGATAAGACGTAAAAATTCATTGTATATTTTGTCTTTGTCAAGACCTATTTTGTCAGCAACGTATGGTGCAGGTTCTAAAACCAAAGTTGTATCATCCAAGTCAACGTCGTCGTAAGTCAAAACAACATTTTCGTATCCGTCAACATTATTGACAATGTCTTTGATTGATTTTTCTTTTTCTGTTTTTGTTTTCCAAAACCTAGGTGTTTTTTGTTGTGCAATGTTTATGTCAATTGTTCTTGTTGCCTGTGCCAAACGTTCAGCATATTGAAGAATGTCAAGCCATAATGGATAACGTCCGTTATTGTCATACATAATTATAAATTCGTTTTGTTTTAAAACTCTTGTATATCCGTTACGTGCAATTACTTGAATTGTTCTTGGTCTTCCGTAGACGTCCAAGTTTCCAACGCTTGTAAATGGCAACGCAAGTAAGCCCATAACTTCGTCTTTAAAAAATGCGATTGCCCCTTTTCTTAATAGTTGCTTATTAAGATATGCAGTATCAATGAAAGTTGGCATATTTTTGAATTCAAAAACATTTTCGGCAAGTGTCAACAATTGTCTTTTATACATTTCATAAGTTTTGAAATTTGAAAGTTGACTATTGATTAACTTTTTTTGCATTGTTTTTCTCCTTTCTAAAAAATAAGGTGCAACGTTTATTTGTTGCACCTTTTTAATAGGCTTACGCAACTGTGATTGTTGCTGTTCCTGTTTTTGTACTATCATAAATTGATTGTGCAGTTACTGTTATTGATTCAACTGTTGCACTTGCAGGAACTTTCAATGTTCCGTCACTTGATATTGTTACGCCGTCAGTTTCGGCAGTACTATCAACAGCCCAACCAACAGCTTTATTTGCAAAACCTGTTGTTGCAACTGTTGCTGTTAATTTTAAAGTTTGTCCCTTGCTTACTGTTGCAATTGCAGGGCTTACACTTACACTTGTAACGGCAGGTGTATCGCTTGTAAATACAGCACCGTTTTCAAATGGACTTGTTGAAAATACTCTCCAAGCGTGTAAGAAGTGATTATTTTCAAGTGTTGTTGGATTGTAAAATTCTGTTTGTTTTTCTCCGCTTTCTGTGTCTAATGTGTAGTCATAATCCATAAACCATTCACGAGAAATTAAGACAGCAGGAATTGTTGCAAGTTGTGTTAGTTCGTCAGATGTAAAGTTAACAAACGCACTTCCAAGTAATTCTGTTAGTCTGTTTGTATCGTGTGAATTGAATCCGTCAATTAAAACAAGTCTTGATTTCATATCGGCTTCATCTCTAAAATATGAAGTTGCAAGAACTTCTGTTGAGAAATCAGCCTCAAAGTCTGTGTTTATAATCATTATTTGGTTGTCAAATGAAGTTGCACGTCTAACGCCCGCAGGGTTATAATTTGGACTTCTGAATGTCATTTTATTTGAAATAGATTTCAATGCAGAAACTCTTTGTCTTGGTGTTAAGTTTGCATAATCGTCTATTTTAACACTTGTCATTGTTCCGTCTAAAATTCTTCTACATAACATATATTTGTCAACAATGTATGTGTCATATTTTAGTGATTCATATAACATTCCGATTGCATTATCGATAAAGTCAAATAAACTGTCTTCACTATCGAATGCCATTGCAAGTTGAGAATCACTTGTTGTTGTTTGGTAGAATTTTTGAAAGTTTATTTCGTGTATATAATTAAATACATTTGGAACGACAGTTTCAAGGAATCTTTCTTTATTTGAAAAGTTTTCGTTATAATCATATACATTGCATAAGTCGTTTATTAATTCTCTTATTTGTTGACCAAAACGAAGTGTTCCTCTCTTTGTAAAATTCCAAGGGTTGTCCCAACCATTTCTCTTGATTACAGTAAGACCAATTAAATTTACTGTATTTATAAATGCGTTTCTATATCTTTGATTGTTTATTATGATTTTTCCTATTGGTGCTATTGACTGGCCTTGAACAGGCAAGTCGATTTCGCCTTTTAATTCAGGTGTTACGTTTATAATGTAACTTAATAATTCAGCACTTGTTTTTGCTGAAACTGTTTGTTTAGTAGCCATTTTCTTTTCCTCCTATAATTTTTAAATTTCTTTGACGTCGATTACTTCTTCTTCTTTTAATTCTTCGCCGTCTTCTTTTTCGTCTTCTTTGTCTTCTTCGCCTTTCAAGAATCTTTCTTTGTATTTAGCTTTTAAGTCTTCATATTTCCATTTCAATTCTTCAAGTTCTTTTGCTTTTGTTTCGTCCATTACACTTTCATTATTTTCAATCATTGAATCTTCAATGTCTTCTAATAATGAAATTACAAGGTCTTCGTTATCTGTAATTGAATCAGAAATTTTTTGTTTAAGTTCTTGTTTACTTAACTTCATTGTATCGTTCCTCCTCTCTTTCTAACTTTTCGCATAATTTTGTAAGTGCAATTGTGTTGTTGTTTAACGCCTCTTTTATTTCGTCTTTGAACGCGTTCATTTCTTGACTATGTTGTGCATTCAATTCTTTGACATCTTCTCTATTGTTTTTTGTTTGTTCTTTTACATATAGAGCCATACAAATACACGCGACAATTGGAAAACCAAGAGTGCTTATAAGTTGAACCCAAGTTTCCATTTTTGTTCCTCCTCTTTTGATTTTACATATTTATTATACGCATATTTTTAATTTTTTGTCAAGAAAAAACGACCATTTTTTAAAATAGTCGTTTTCTTCTTATTTTATTTGTCAATACAGCCCAAGGAAATCTATGTTTTTTTATTGTTATAATTGGCGGAATTGGAGGGACAGGCGTTCCGTCGTATATCCACCACGTATCGTCAATATTATCAATTCCCATATAGTCGCAAGGGTTTAAATAATCACTTTGAACATAAGACCAATGCCAAACATTATTCCAACGGTTCAAGTCTTGCATTTCAACGTGCAAGTGAATTCCTGTTGAATTTCCTGTTGTTCCCTCCATTCCAACTTGTTGTCCTTTTTGTACCGAATCGCCAACAGCTACAATTGGAACGTCGGCAAGGTGCATATATAATGTTGCGTAACCATAAGTTGCAGACAAAGGGTTGTTGTCTTTAATTACAATCCAATTTCCTTGGCTTGAATCATAACCAAGAGAATGAACAACCCCGTCAAGCATACTATAAACAGGCTTTGAACCGCTTGTTGCAATGTCTAACCCTCTGTGAATTTGAGGTTGTCCCGTAATTGGATTGATACGTTCCGTCCACCACGGCGACGTTATTAAGAATCTGTCATTTATAAAAGGGGCTATATGACGAACAATATTGTCAGCCATAATTTTTTATACCTTTCTTATATTATTTTTGTTAATTGCACAAGTGACAGTTTTTCCGATTCCTATTACAATTCTGTCGCCTTTGACTTCTATTACGTCATATATGTCGTAATATGTTTTGAATGGTTGTCCATTATATTGTGTCGCATTTAAAACTTTTACTTTGTCGCCAACATTGATATTATTTGAAACAGGTTTTGCCGTATATCCTAAAATTTCATTGACTCTTTGTTGTACTTGACTATATAATGCACCAAGTTTTTGTTTTCTTTCTTCGCCGTTTCCGTATTTTTCATTTATAACGTCCCTTGCAAGTTGTTCTATATCTACATTCGCAGAGTTTTCCACAGGGTTTTCCACATTATCAACATTGTCATATTTCGTCAAATTGTTTGAATTTATAATTGACATAATTGTATTGATATATGTTGGACTTGTTGCATATCCGCCATTTTTTATTGCTGTTATACATTCAAGCGGACTATTTGCAACACAAGCCTTTCTATATCTTTCCGACTTTGTTATTAAGTCGAAATAATCTGAAATTGATTCTTGCAAATTATTGTATGCCCTAAAACAAGCATTTATATTTGTATAACTTACGCCGTCGTAACATTCTTTTGTGTTTGCATTATATACTTTCCCTTTCCAATTTGAAGTTGCTTTGATTCCAAAAATTGCATTTGCTTTCATCATAATTTGAGATTGTCCCCAACCACTTTCACAAATTGCCTGTGCAATAACAACACTTGCAAAAAGTGGTTTTCCTCTCCTGTTGTTTTCTTCAACAACTAATTTTGACACAGTTTCTAAAAATTCATTTTTTGTCATTTTCGTTTCCCTCCCTTTTCATTGTTGCTGTACCTTTGACAGTAACATTTTCGATTTTGAAGTCTTTCGCTTTTCCGATATAAACCGCAACAAGTTCTTTCATTTTTCTTGACCTCCTATAAATAATTTTATATAGTATTTTATCATTTCAATATTTGCAGTATAAGTCAAATTGTCTTTCCATTCATAAAATATTGTTTTTGTTCCAATGTTTATACTATACATTTTTATTTTAACATATTCAACATTGATTTTCAATGTTGGAAATATTTCTTGCAATGATTCTTCGATTTCTTCAACCATTCTTATTCCTCCTATTTGAAAATTTCTTCATATATATTATATCTAATGCAATTTAAAATCATATTCACAACGTCGCGTTCTTCAAATTGTTTCCATAATGGAAAAGCATTACAAATTGAATAATTAAATTTTTCAAAAAATATTTTTATAACAATTGAATTGTCAATTTTATTGAATAATACTTGAACAATTCCTTTCACTCTTTGTTGTATCTGTGTTCCTATTCTATACCAAAAATTTATTGTTGTAATGCTTAATTCATCTTGGCATTTTAATATATCAATCATTTTTATTCCTCCATTCCTAGTGATATTTTTAAGCATTTGTCAATTTCTTTCATTTCAGCGTCATTCAAATGATAATTGATATTTGAGTTTATTTGGTCTTGATTCAATGTTTTTATTTGTTCACATAAAACAACGCTGTCGTGATAACTTATTCGATAGTGTGTCGGCTGTGCGACTTTTTTAAGTTTACTTGTTAAAGGACACGCCAACACAATGGTTGAAAAGTAATTTCCTGTATTATTTGAAACAATCAAATATGGTCTTGAATAATCTTGAATTGAACTTGTTTCAATATTTTGTTTTCGCATTTGCACATATACAACGTCCCCGCGTTTAAAATTTTTTGATTTTCGTAATTGTTCTTTTAACTTTTTATTTTCTTCGATAAGTTTTAATATGTAACTATCCATATATTTTTATTCCTCCCCTTTTGAATATTCAACAGATATACTTTTATTATATCTTATTTTTTCAAATGCACTTGCGTTGCAATTATCACAAGTCCAATAATTATCCTTGTTGCCTTTGAAATTGTAGTCAACGTCGTCAAGTCGCATTTCACTTTTACAATATTTACATTGCATTGTTATTCCTCCCCTTGATAAAAATAATTATTTGCTTTCGCAACTAGCCATAAATAAAATAAACTTGCTATCTTTAATGCTATAATGCCGAATGTCAATTCTTCTATTTCTCCGATTAGTATTAAGAAAGCAATTGACATTGTTATAAATAAAAATACTTTTTTCATTTTCTTTCATCTCCTTTCGACACTTTTATTCTAATACAAATTATATTAT
>ULXN01059928.1_pt1 | contig 15284 bp, 9 predicted proteins | sample 1961311 | NCBI WGS metagenome assembly ULXN01 (sample SAMEA4835839, study PRJEB28245) | human gut metagenome | biome: gut microbiome; material: fecal sample | place: Denmark | collected 2008 | reverse complement strand
CCCGCCGCAGCACCTTGTAGGACAGGCCGAGCTGCCGGGCCATGTTGTGTTCTGTCAGAAAAACTGCGTCCAGCAGCTTCTGGAACAGATACGCGGTCAATCGTGCTTCTTCCATGTCCGTCTCCTCTGCAATAAAAGTGGAGGGGCGGATGATCCGCCCCTCCGGGAAAACCCGTTTGCGGGGTTACTTTGCGATGCTCTGCGCAAAGCGCATGAGGATCGTGGCGATCTGCGCGCGGGAGGCGTTGGCCTGCGGGGTCAGCGCATTGCCGCTGCCCTGGATGAGGCCGGAACCGACCGCCCACTGCATGGCTTCCTTCGCCCAGCCGGAAACGCCGGAAGCGTCGGTGTAGCCGGAGAGGGAAGCGGATGCGGAAACGTCGTAACCCTTCATTTTCGCATAGCGGTAGAGCATGGCGGCAAGCTGCTCACGGGTGATCTTGCCCTCCATATTCGTGCCGTCCGAAATGCCGTTTTCCATCGCCCATGCACGGCCAGCGGTGTACCATGTCACGCCGCCGGAGGTATTGACGCCCTCCATGCGCGCCAGAATGGTCACGATCATGCTGCGGGTCGTGTCGGCGTTCGGGCTGAACGCGTTCGAGGACGTGCCGTTCATCAGACCGTTGTCGCAAGCGTACTTCACGCCGTCATAGTACCAGCTGCCGGAGGTCACATCCGTGAACGGGAGGTTGTCCTTGCTGGTATCCGGGGTCGAGGGCTTGGAGGGCTTCGTCGGGCCGACGGGACGGAGCGGCGGAATTGCCGCAAACTCGGCTTCTGCTTTTATGAGGTCGTCGTAGTGCTTCACCAGTGCCTTTTGATCCGCGGTCAACGCCTCATACGCAGCACGGGCCATACGGATGGCCGGGCCACTGTAGCGGTTGACAGGGAACAGGCGCTTGATCATCTCGTCCACCTGCGCGGCAGCAGCCAAATCAGCCTCATACTTTGCTTCGGCTTCCAGACGTGCAAGCTCTGCTTCTGCGGCGGTCAAAACATTGTAGTTTTCAACCAGCGGCTTCTGATCGTTCGTCAGTGCATCATACGCAGCGCGGGCAGCTTCAATAGCTGTTTTGCTGTCCAGTGTGACTTCGCCGATTTCGTTGATCTTTTCCATCACATCGTCAGCAGCTTTCTGGTCAACCAGTGCCTTGTACGCGGCTTCTGCGGCGGTCAGAGTATCCAGTTTCGTCACATACGTCTTTTGCGTGGGAGTCAGGTTGTCGTAAGCGGCACGGGCCGTTTCGATGGCCTGCTTGCTTTCCAGCGTGACGTCGCCGATTTCGTCAATCAAGCTATCAACCGCTGCGGCGGCAGCTCTGTCAATGCGCTCCTGCTCGGCAGCTGCCTCTTGCAGCTCTTTCAGCTTCGCTTCTGCCTCAAGAAGCGTGTAATAGCTGACCGGTTCAGCACACTCGACAATATACTGTGCGTACTTGTTCAGTGCATCGTAGCCAGCGCGCGCTTTCTGGATCTGCTCTGCGCTTTCCAGCGTGATTTCGTCAATCGGACCGATTGCGGCAATGTCAGCAATGACCTTATCCGCCGCAGCCTGATTGAGTCCGTCGATCTTTTCAATCAGCGCCATGAGTTTATTGTATTCGTTGACGGTCAGACGGTCTTTTTCCTCCTGCGTCAGCGATTCATAAGTCTCCTGCACCGATTTGATCTGTTCCACATCTTCCAGCGTTGCACGGTAGACGGAGGGCAGAGCGGCAATCTTTACGGACAGCTCGGCGGTCTTTTTGAAGCTGGCAACGCCAGCCTCCGCATCAAGCAGCTTCTGATAGTTGGTGACGTTCTTCTGGCTATCTTCACTCAGCGCGTCATAGGCCGCTCTGGTGATGCTCAGACCGCTTTCCATGCTCTTATAGTTGTAGCTTTCTACTTTGATGCAATACTTGTCGATCAGGCCCATGACATACGCGGAGCCATCGTCAACCTGTGCATTGACCACCTTCAGCACATACCACGTTCCGCCCGAAGTCTGCGTGTTGCCGGCTTGCGTGTTCATGGTAGGCCAGCCCTTCACGCCGCACCCAACGTAGATGGTGTCGCCCGCGACAACGGGGATGGTCTGCGTCCGCTTATAGAAGCTGACACCCTCGGTGTTGTCGGTCACCTGCTCGTTGAGGAACGTCTTTACAAGGAAATTCTTGTTCGTGGCGGTCGGCGTGATTTTGATTTCGGCCTTTTCATCGGCAATCTGCAAGGTGTACTCGGTTGTCGAGCCAATCGTACCGGATGTGAAATCCGGGAAAATCGTGCCGCCGGTCACTTTAAGCTCCTTTAGGGTGGTGTTCTGTGCATCTTCACCACCCCACGTGCCGCCGAGGTCTGCACCGTAGCCGGTTCTGGTATACATGATGCGGATTTCATCACCGTCGCCCAGCTTGCCGTTCGCAACCGTGAAGTTACCAAAGCCCTCGTTGTTGAACCAATCGTTCAGCGTTCCCATCCAGCCGGATTGAGAGCCGCCGTCAAAAGCGGACAGACCGTTGATCGACGTGATGTAGTTGCTGGACGCACCGGTCTGTTTCCAGCCGTGCTCATCAAGTGCTTCTACTACACAGCTCATCATGGTAGATGTGGAATCCAACTCTACCGGGAAATGGTCGATTGGCGTACCATCCCAATACGTTTTGCCTGTGGGCCAGAGATCGCGTGTAAAGGTCGTGTTCTCAACGGTGACATACACAGTGCCATAGGCGGCTTCCATGTCCTTAACCACGTCTGCCATCGCTGCAAGAGCAGCGGTCTTTGCATCCGTGGCGGTGGTCACGTCCTCGGCCTTTTCGATGTTGGCAATGCCGTCGTTGTACGCCTTGACCAGCGTATTCCAATTTGTGTTGGAATACTCCGACTTGGTGTACGTCTGATAGGCAGCTGTCAATTCGTTTTTGAGCGACGTTTTTGCCGCGGTCAGCTCGTCCGGGGTCGCTACCTTTTCCAGATAGACCTTGACGAGAATGTTGTGCGGCATCACGCAAGTAAAGCGGACAGTCGCTGCGGTCATGCCATATTCGCCCTGATCGTATGCACCGCCGCCATCCGGGGTGTAGTAGAATCGTGCTCTGGAGCTGCCACGATCTTCCGTGTAGTTATAGATACCGGTCGTGACACCCTCGATGGGCTTGCCGGTGTCCTTGTCCAGAACCTCGATTTTTACAACCTTAGCATTGTAATCGCACTCAGTTACCTTGCCGTCCAGCTTGCGCGCGATGATAAGCTGATACTCCGAACCCTCCTGCACACGGTAGTCGGTCGCATCGAACGCGCCGAGGGCAGCCTCCTTGCGGAGATTGCCGGTCGCAGACGGAATATTGACGCGCTCGTTGCCGTTTGCGTATTCGCTGCTGACATAGGAATAGCTTCTGTTGTTGGCAACGATGAAGTCACCCTGATACTCAGTGCCGTCCGTAACCGTGACCGTCACAGTCGGATTGACAGCCGCGGGGAGCGTCGAACCGTCCGTGCCGTAGGCTTCTTTCAGTTTTTCATACTTTGCTTTCTGCGCCGTGCTCATCTGCTTGATCTGGTGCTCGGTTGCAAGCGCCATTTCACTCTGGAGCCATCTGAAACGCTCGGCAAAGCCCTGTGTGAAGTCATTCAGGTCGTCGGGAAGCATATCCAGCGCATAGCGGAGGTTGTTCGCGCGCCATGCGTCGCTGCCCTGATGCTGCTTGGACAGCTGCGCTACAAGTGCGTCAAATTCGCGCACAAGGGCCTTTGCGTCGGTCAGGTTGTCGAGCGACTTAAACTTCTCGCAGCTTTCGTTATAGGTATCGTCGATCTGCTTCAGTTCTTCTTCCGTAAACAGAGTACGGTCAACGTCCTGATAACTGTCGTCCAGCTCCTGCTTGAGCGCGGCAAGACCGGATGCAAGCTCGTCGCCGGATTTGGCGTTCACATAGACCCACACGGAAGCGCCAGCCGTCATGCTCGGCAGCTCCTCGATCTGCGGGCCGCCAGACACGTCGGTATTGCCCCAGAAGCCCTTGTCATCACGCAGATCAGCGGCGTACAGATGCACCCAGCCCGAGCCATAGAGCGTGACGGTCACGTCGCCGTTTGCATCGGTCTGGTAGCCGGTGTCAAGACTCGGCGCAACGGCCTCGCCAGCTGTGGCGGCGGTGCTGCTTGCACTCTCCGGGGAAACGTAAAGCTCTGCGCCGGAGAACGCGCTGTACTCGCCCGTATAATTTTGCAAGGACGCATACGCACGGGAAACGTGCAGCGTCAGCGGTTCGCCCTCATTGACGGTCAGTGTACCGGTGACGGGTTCGCCGTCCTGCTCAAACCGTGCCGTCTGCATATAGCGCATGGTGTAATTCTCATTCAGGGAATTTCCTGCGCCCGCATAGGAAGAAACCTCCGGTGTCGGAAGCAGCGCAAGCTCTACCATATCGCCGTCGTGCAGAACATAGCGGTCGGAGTAGTAGACACGTGTACCGTTCTCATAATAATCATCAGAGAAGTAGCTATTGAAGCTCTGTAAGCTGTGGGGATAGACACCATTGATGATCGCGGCGTAGCTTGCCGCGCCATAATTGTCTATTTTACCGCCATAGTAGAGCTTGCCCTTGTCGGTAAGCTGCGTTTCCAGTGCACCGAGCGTCTGGTCGCCCGTCAGCGTGACAGAACCCGTCCATGTCGTGCTGGCCCATTCGCCCTGCGGGAAGCCGGTCGGCTTCTTTAAGCTGGCGCTGTCCGTGACGCGGACGTTCACGGTGATGCTGTCCGCCGTGTTCGTCAGGCCGAGATAGTAGGCATCGAACAGCTCCCGATATGCCGTTCTGATTTCCCTGTACTCGCTGGCGTTCAGATTCAGCTGCGTTTCCACATACTCCTGCCAGACGGCATAGGCAGCGTCACGCTTGGTTTTCAGCGTGTCGCGCCCATCCAGCGCCGTGTTGCCGATTGCCTTGTCTGCCAGCTCACAGAGCGCCGGAATCGCGTCCAGTGCCAGCGATACGCTGCCATATCTGTCCAGCGCCGAGGCAAGTTCTTTGTACGCATTGGTCAGCTTTGTGGCATATCCATCCGCCTTGCCCTGATTGCCTGCGACGTTCTCCGTCGTAGGTTCAACCTTGCCGGTTTCGGCGTCTTTCTGGAACAGAGCGTCCAGATACGCATTTGCTTCGGTCAGTGCTGTGCGGTAAGCATTGACGGTCTTGTCGTTGTAACCCTTCAGATCGTCGTTAGACTTTTTGCACCGTTCAATCGTTTCATAGAGATTGGTGGGGTTGATCTGACCAATCGGGATCAGATTCGCCATGGCTGCGGTCAATGTTTCCAGCGCAGAATCAACCTGATCCTGTGTTGCAGCGGCACTATTATTGACCGATTCTGCGCTGGTAAGCGCAGTCTGGAAATCTGACCAGAAGCCGTTTTCACTGACTGCCTTTGTTCCAGCGTTATATCTGTCGTCCTCAGTTTTGCAGTTGCTGGCATTTTTGCTCTCGGCTTCAGTAATCTTTGTGTCGAGGGCCGTTTTATCAACACTCGCAGCTTTTTCCCACGCTATCAGAATATACCCTACTGTTACAGGCATAAATGTTACTACCCAATCAAATTCTGTAAGCCTGCACAGCAAGTAATCTGACTGCTCAGAAAACGTAACAGCGGAAATATTGCTTTTTTCTTTTTGAAAATATGCCGCTGTTTTTTCAAAATTGGTCGAATTTCTTGTGATGGAACCGCCCGTGATGCCATCATAATCTCCATCACCGTACAAGAATGATACTAATTCGCCTGTGCTGGAGTCATTACCTTCCTGCAATTTGATCGTGTCATATTGCTTTGAAATATTTACGAGGTACAGGTTATACCCGTTTAGAGTACCAATGTTCTGACTGCCAACAATATTGCCCGAATCAATTTCATAAGGTGATGTAGCTGCTACACATAATGGTGAGAAAAGACCAAATGTAATTAAGATAGCAAGTGCAAGTGCAATGCTTCGAGTATGAAAGGGGCGATGCCTTTCGGCATCGCCCAAAAACCATTTCCCCATTTATTTACCCTTGATTACCGTAATATACGGTGCTTCTGTTCCGCTCTGTGTAACAATTCGATAGGTTTTTCCGGATTCAACCGTAAACTGATACGGAGTGGAGGCATCAACAGCCGTTTCATTCAAATAAACATTTTCTTCGGTAGATCTGATTCTGTAACTGCCCGCATCAACTTCTTGGTATCCGCCGTTTGTAGTGGGGATCAGTGCAGTAGAAACCAACATAAGATCAGATGTTGCCGCCGACCCTGTCGTACCAACTGCGCGGAAAATGCCCGTGATTTCCGGAGAAGTTTCACCGAAAATGCCGGTGTTATACAGAACCGCAGAATAGATACGGACGTACTTTGCGTTGTTGATCTTTACCGGCTTCATGCTGCCAAGCTCAACCGCCCAAGCGAGGTCAAAGCCGTCGCCGCCGACCTTGTCGGAGGTATAAGGCGTATACGGGTTGACCGGAGTACCGTCCTTGACGCTCGGCACGGGGGTCACGTCGGCATAGCCGAACGCATAGTCCGTATTGGAGTCGCTGTCCGGGATGCTGGTCACACCGGTAAATTTCAGCGTCGTATCCGTGTACTCCGTGATATAGGTGTTTGTCGCGTCGTTGATACCGGACGTTGCTTCATGGTTCATGCTGCCTTTGGTCGGGAACCACGTTGCAGCCGTTGTGAACGGGTCTTGCGAATGGGTCACGCCATTGACGGCTGCATGGAGTCCTGCATCGTCCTTTGTATAATACACAGTTGCATTGCGGACGGCGCTGTCCGAATAATACATCGAACCGGCCAGCTCATACCACTTGTACGGGCCATAGGTAACGTTGCCGTTTCCGTCATCCGTAAGGACTTCCTGCGCATAGACCTGAACCGCAGCAGCTTCCGGGTTGCCGTTAAAGGCATTGCCATAGATCACGAAGTCTACGCCGTAGGGGTTGGTGTCCAGATTCCGAATGGGGTTGCTGTGGAAATCATACTGGACATAGCCGCCCAGAGAACCGAGCGAGAAACCGTTCGCGGCAAAGCCATAATAGCCCTTGATCTTGTTGGCAGGATCAAGAAGGTTGTCGCCGCCAGCGCTGACGCTGCCCCAGTCGCCGCGGTTGGCATACTGTGTCAGGCCGGGCAGATAGGCGGTTGCGCCTTCCGGATGCAGCTGCGCATTATGGACAGCAGACGGGTCGTTCGGCGCGCTGAAGTTGATGGTGGTAGCGGTGGTGCTGCCAGCGGTAGTGACCTGAATCGAACCGGCTGCCTTGGCATAAATAACCGTCGAGAAGTAGCCCTCGCCGGACGTGCCGGTGACAGAATTTTTCTCGGTCATGTTGCCGTTGGCATCATAGGTACGGAACACAACGTCCGTGCTGTTGCTGGTGAGCGTGAGCGCTGCATCGGACTTCAGATAGAGAGAATAGAGATCCGGCACAAAGCCAGCGGTCGGGCCAGCATAGACAGCATTATACGCATTGGTTCCAGCTGCTTCAAAGCTCATGTAACGCTCCGGTTCGGTCATGGGATACGCGGGGTCGCCAAAGCGAATCTGCGTGCCGTTGACCGTGATCGGGTTGTTGACATCCGCCAGCTGGAAGTTGATGACGTAAGTACCATAGGTCTTGACGCTGTCGGACAGGTCAGGATAGACATAGACCGTCATGGTCGCTGTGCCGTTCTGCACTGTCGCGTTGTAGGTCAGGCTGGCGTGCTTCTTGATATGCTTGCGGGATACCGCGTTCAGGATCGAGTTCGGCTTCGCGGAAGAAACCACAAGGTTTTCATTCGAGGCATTTTCCTTTTCAAACGTCGCCGTTACGACGGTTCCATCAGCCGTGCCGCTGGCCAGCTTGACGTTGTACGTCAGGTTATACGGGGCACTGCTGCCCGTCAGGGTGCGATCCTCATTGTTGTTGATATTCGCGCCGCTGATCGTGATGCTCTTGATGCCGTTGGTCGGCGAGCTAAGCGATCCCGCAGGGGTGGCGGAAGCTGTGACAGTCAGCAGTCCGAGGACCATGACCATCACAAGGATGAGCGCAATAGTTTTCTTTGCTTTCATGCTTGTTCTTCTCCTTTACAAATTTTTGCTTCCTATTTTGATCTGACGCAGCCCGGAAGCAGAAAGCCGCGCCGATTTTCACGGCAAAAGCCGTAATATACGATTTTCGTTCACACCACGCTGCCGGTATCGGTTCCTGCGCCCACTTCTGACCGCGTCTGTCCTCCCTTGGCACGCTCGGCGCTTGCGTCATCGCGTACTTCCCCGGAAAGGCAGGTATTCTTTCCCGTTGTGGCTATTCAGTTGTCGGCGCGGTTCGCCATAGGAAACCGGGCAAAGGCCCGGTGAGTCGGTGATTTTTGCGGTGTCCCGGCCTGCGGAGCACGCCCGCAGGCCGGGCACCAGAAAGGAAATAAGATGGAAAGCGCAAAGAAAAACTGGTTCCGTCCCGAAATAGCGCACGTTGTCCCGTAAAAAACAAAATGCGCCGATTCCAAGATGAAATCAGCGGCGTTCGTGGGCTTCTCGCCCGGTGCAACAGGAAATCGCTCGCCGCTGCAAATACACGGTCGCGGCTTTCGCCGCGAGTAATACAGATCTTCTGACTTGCGTTAGGGAGTGACGATCACTCCTGCGCCCACGTCCTACCTTCTCACAGGTCGTCCCTGTAATGGCTGACTTTCGTCCCGGCGGATCGCTCCGCTTCGGCGTGGCCTCACGCGCACAGCACCGTTTCGTGTCGGCATAAATGCCTTCTTCTGAGCCTATCCTGCCCGAGAGTGTGCGGAATCGGCGTGTATTACGGTATCAACAATATTGAATTGAATAATGTCTCTCCAGCCCGGTTATGATAAACTCACCAGACCGGTCATTTGGTGTCGTAAAGCATTCTTTCCTTTACGACAAAAGCGGTGAAACCGCCCACGGCGCAAGGACTCGTCCGGATGTCTGACGGAAAAATTGACGGCGATAAAACTTTATGCACTGGGCGGCAGGAAGCTGATCCGCTGAACGACCTCCTGCTTGTACCGCATGGACGAGTGCATATAACGCCGCAGCGTGATCTGCGGATTGGAATGTCCAAGCAATTCCGAGACAGTCTTGATGTCCGCGCCCTCCTCCACGCAGCGCGTAGCATAGGTGTGGCGCGTACTGTGGAAGTTCCGATAAGGAATCCCGCAGCACTTTAGCAGTGCTTTGAAATGCCGCTGGCAGGTGCGTGGCTCCAATGGCCGTGCTGGGTTTCCGCTGAATAAATAGCGACCCGGTGCAAAGGCATATACATACTGCCGCAGCAGCACCAGCATTTCAGCAGGAATGGGAATGACGCGGTTGGAAGCAGCACTTTTCGGTGTTTGAACGACCAATTCCGTCCTGCCGCCGTAATTGATTCGCTGCGCCGTGTGGCGGACGGAGACGGTTCCGGCGGCAAAATCGACATCTTGCCGTTGCAGCGCACACAATTCTCCAATTCTAAGGCCGGTGTTCAGCGCCAGCAGTATGCCGATTTCCATCAAATGCGGCTGGCGTGTGACCTGCTCGCCGATACGCCGCAGTTCATCTTCGGTAAAAACGTGAATATCCGTTTGTGCAGGCGACGGAAGCCGCAGCGCGTCCGCGTCGCAGGGAACTGAAAATTCCGCCTGAGCATATTTCAGCGCTGTTTTTATCAGCGTTCCAATATCCCGGACTGTTTTCGCCGAAAGGCCGCCGCCTCGCAAGCCTCCGTTTGCCTGCTTGTGTTGGAGAAATGTTTGAAGTTTTTTCGCCGTCAGCTGCTCGACTCGGAGATGCCCTAACTCCGGAAGAATGTGCTTTTCAATCAGGAAGCGATAGCGCTGGGCGGTGGACGGCTTGACATCCGTGCATTTTTGCCGCAGCAGAGACGAAAAAAGCTCATTCGCCGTCAGCCGACAAACGCATACCGCGCGCAGCGGCGCTGCAGCGGCAGCCTTTAGCTTGCCTTTGCATTCTGTATAGCTCCGGCTATAGACATAACCGTATATCGCGTGGCCGTTTTCCTTGCGACCGCGAATAAAGCGCCCCTCCCATCTTCCGTCTTTGCGTTTATAAATGTTCTCTCCACACTTTGCCATTGTTCCTCCTTGACGGCATTTCTGACGGCGTAAACAAAAGAAATATTCCTGTTTTGCAATCCAATTTCAGCTATTTTTCAAATATTGGAGCGGATGCCCCTGAATCTCCAACAAAAATCTGCTGTTTTTATCAAAACGGATTGACTTTTCTTTCTGATGGGGTATAATTTCAGATGTTAAGAAACGTGAAAACGTGTCGTAAAGGAAAGAATGCTTTACGACACGTTTTTTACGCAAAAACGTCCGCAGTACCTTTGGCAGGATGGCGGACGTATCCCCTAAAAATGGGCGCACAATATCGTCCGCAGGCCGTTGACATGGCGGCTGCTCTTGTAGCTCTCTCAGGCGCGTGTCTGACTTATCTCCTCTACGGGAGCTTCACAGTGACCAGTTCGCCGGGACTCTCACCCGATTCCGTTTCATTGCCGCACCCTCAGCACGGCAAACCTGAGACTCTTTCTATTACTTTTATATATTATAGCAAGAAAGGCGCGGAAATCCTATCCGCGCCTTTTGCAAAAACGAGAAAATTTCTTTGTTTTGAGGCTTGCTTTCACACCGAAAATGGTTAAGCTGTGACTCACGAGCTAGGAACTCACACAACAAAATCATTTTTCGGAGGTAACTACAATGAAAACAGGTAAAATCACGGCAAAGCTCAGAGACATGGTTCCGGTCTGCTTCATGGTAAACGGCGAGGAGCGCAAGCGCTATGCAAACATCGAAATCCCCGACGAGGTAAAGGAGCTGGAAATGCTCGACTTCCATTTCAATACCCACATGGACGGCAAAATCACCTTTGAAATCCACCTCGACGAAAGCGTACTGCCGGAGCAGTGGCCCGCGCCTCGCGCCCGCAAGACCCGCGCCAAGACGAAAGCCGAGGCCCCGGCCCAGCCGGAGACCATGGAACTGGCCTACAACGTCACCGGAGAGCAGCGGAAAGACCTGCTGGCCGCGGTCAGCGCCTATGTAAACGCAGAACCGGTTTATCAGGGCGCACCGACTTTTTCCTATGCCGTTGGCGGCTACATCATCGACAAGACCGGAACGCTGAGCGGCCCCGCCGATCCGGCCCTTGCCGCGGCCATTTCTGAGAAAGGCTTCACCGCAGCATAAGGTTCCAGCGAAAAGCCCTGCTTCGGCAGGGCTTTTTCTGCTTTTCAGCTTGCTTTTTGACTACCCGTGTGTAAGCTGTGAGTCACATCAAAGCAAGCTGAATGGAGGACATCATAATGACTGACTATTATCAGAAGAAGCTGCTGAACGCCTATTGGCTGCATGAGCGCCACGGCTACAGTTACAATCAAGCAGTGGAGCACTACGGCTACGGCAAGGCCGTCAACGACCATATCCGCGCCATGTTCAACCGCTTTGCCAAAATTGGAGCGACGAGCAACGACGTGGCAGACTACCTCGACGGGAACTATCTTCGCTCGATCAAGGCGCTGGAATACTATCTCCGCTTTGTCGGCGGACAGCATCGTCAGATCAGCGCACGGACGCTGGCCGCGGAACTCGGTGTATACGACGTAGAACGGCTGAAATGCCTGCTCCACGGTCTGAGCGCCACGCAGCCCGAGCTTCTGAATTATACAGATACGCTGGGCCTCGACGCTTTGACCATTCGATAAATGAAAAAAGCCCTCCGCGGAAAAGTAAAACCTTTTCGCGGAGGGCTGATTTTTTCGGAAATGTCCACGGCGCGGATGCGTTATGCACCCTTGTCCATTTCCGAAAGGGTGCAGCCCGGCAGCCGCTTTTTCGGCCATTTTCGCCGCCCACACGCCGCTGTGAAATACCGGGCTGCGCAACGCCTGCCGCGGCATTCGGAAAGCCGAAAACCCTAGTGTTTTCAACGGTTTCCGGGCCATATACAAAAACAGCCATCCGATTTGGATGACTGTTTTTGTATCATAGGTTGTTCCCAGATTTGGTGCCGGTGGCGGGGCTCGAACCCGCACGGTTGTTACGCCGAGGGATTTTAAGGCTTGTATCCCATCCGGAAGACAGCGGAAGTACACGGAACTACAGGTTCAAGACCCATTGAAAATCAATGCTTTTCAGCGTTTTTTGAAAAAATAGGAACCATTTAGACAGTTGTGATTTTTCCGAGTTTGATGGTATTGGAGAGACAATGGAGAGAACAAATCAAGCCGTGTTCCTGCCGATGACAATTTCTAAATGGAAGGGATCACTGTGGAAAAAAACAAATCATATTATCAGACGTTGTTTCAAGAGTATCCGGATGTTGTAACACAAGAGCAACTCAGAATGATGCTAAATGGCGTTAGCATTTCATTTACATCAAAACTAATTCACGAAAAGCGCGTAAAGTCATTCTTTATAAAGCCTGCTTATTATATTTTCAAGGATAGCGTGATAGAGTACGTGCAGAGTGAGGATTATCAAAATAGGAAGCTGAAAGCGAGGGTGTGACATGAAAAAGAATGCCGTTATTGCAATCACCAATCAAAAAGGCGGAGTCGGCAAGACGACGACCGCTCTGAATCTTGCATCCGCGCTGGCGGATGAAAACAAGCGCGTGCTTCTCATCGACAACGACCCGCAGGGCAATCTCACCGCGTCTATAGGCTATACGCCGGCTGAGCAGAAATACACGCTGGCAAACCTTCTGCTTGCCGCCATCGACTATCCGGAGGATCTGGAACTGCATCTGCCGCGCTGCATCTTACATACAGATGGCAAGCTGGATCTCATTCCCGCAAATCGTCGCTTATCGGATGCGGCAGCGCGGCTTCAAGTTATGCAGATCTCGCAGTACAGAGCCGTGAACGAATCCGAATGCTGCGCAGAAAAGATGCTGACGCAGGTGCTGGAACCGCTGCGCGACGCCTATGACTACATCATCATCGACTGTGGACTCAAGCAGGAGCTTTTAACCGTCAATGCGTTGACTGCGTCGGATTACTGCATCATCCCCGTGCAATCCCACTTCCTCGCATCCGAGGGCATCCCGGATGTGCTTGATATGGTACGTTCGGTGCAGAAGCATTTCAACCCGGATTTGAAGATCGCGGGCATTTTACTGACAATGTACCAGTCCCGGCCGCAGCTCTGCAAAAGCGTACAGCAGAGTGTCCGTGAGGTCTACGGAGACGACTTGCACGTTTTTGACCGCCCTATCGAATACACCATCCGCATTGCAGAGTGTCCCATGGCCGGGATGAGTATTTTGGATTATGAGCCAGGCAATCCCGCCGCAGAATCCTATCGGAATCTCGCCTCGGAGGTGTTGCAGCTTGGCTAGGGCGAACATGAATGAGATGCTGCGCAAGCGGATGTCTGCTACACAGCAGGCGTCCGAGCAGCAGACCGGCGACGCGGCGTATGAGCAGATTTTTCAGATGCCCGTACCGCAGACGGAAACACAATTCCGTGACATTCCGATTGGAAAACTGCGTCCGTTCTTTACCGCCGATATCGGCTTTCACCCCTATCCACGCAGCAAACTGGAAGCATTTTCGGAAGAATTGAAGGAGAACGGTTTGTATGAGCGGATTCTGGTGCGCCCCGTTGCGGGAATGGATGAATTTGAAATCCTTGCTGGACATAACCGCACAGCGGCGGCAAAGCTGGCAGGCTGGACGGATATTCCCGCGACGGTCATGATCGTCAACGACCAACGTGCCATCAGCATCGCAATCGCAACGAATCTTCTGCGGCGTCAGGATCTGACGATCATTGAGCGTGGAAAAGCGTATAAAGCGTTGCTGGATGCAAGAAACCGGCACGGTTTCCGCACGGATTTAACTTCTGGCGAATCTCGCCAGAAGTATTCCGCCCGCGGAATCGTGGCTGAGTTCTTCGGCGTAACAGAATATGAAATCCGCAAGGCGGTCAAGCTGGCACAGTTGATCCCACCGCTTGCTGAGATCGTGGAGAATGCGCCAAAGAAGCTGAATCTGGCCTGCGCTGACTTGATCGCAGATTATGATGAGTCTGCGCAGACGGCGTTCATCGAGATGTGCCAGATCGAAGGCTACGCACTGAACAAGCAGACAATGGCGTTCATTCAGGCACAATGCCCGCCGCCGACAGCAAAGACGCAGGCAATCTACGCCGCGTGGCGGGAAGCACGGGCGAAAGCCGCACAGCGCACGCAGCCGCTGCCAAAGAAGCTGAGTTTTGACCGCAAGCGCTTTGCACCGTATCTGAGTAAATTCAGAAGCGACAGAGAAATCGAAGAATTGTTTCTGGAATTTCTCAAGCAGCGCGCCGGATAGCAAACATCCAATTTTATAAAAAACACGACTTTTCAAGGTCGTGTTTTTTTATACCCAAATTCAGATGGAGGAGGTATCGAATTGCCCGGAAATCAGATCCCTTGCACAGCAGACGACCTGTATCGCCTGCTGTGTCGCTATCGTATTCCGCCCTAGCATACAAAACAAAATACAAAGGAGCTGTTTCCATGTACGAAGTATATCAGGATCATCCAAAACAGGCACGGCTCAATATCCGCGTTGTGCTTGCCGTCGCATTTCTCGTCTGTGCCATTGGCGCGGGCATTTTTCTTATCACCCGTCTGGTCAGCAAGCCGCTGACCAAAGAAGACGCTCGTGGTCAAACCGGTATCGTCTACGATTCCAGCGCCGTCGAGGGCGGCTGGGATAATCTCAGCCCGGAGGAAATTGCGGAGAAACTGAATGAGAAAGTAGCCGAGGGCATGATCAACATTTCCATGAACACCGCGCCGTACTTCGAGGACGGCAAGGCTGAGGGCAATGTCATGATCATAAACGAGTCGATCAACAACTATCCCCAGCAGGTCGAGTTCATCCGCAACGATACCGGCGAACATATCTACCAGAGCAAAGCGATCCCAGTGGGCAGCAAAATCGAACGTGCTGCCCTCGATGTGGAGCTTCCGGCTGGCACATACGAATGCACGGCTATGTTCCACAACCTTGATCCGGTCAGTGGCGAAATCATCGGCACGGCCGGGGCAATCATCAACATTACCATCAAAAACTGATTATCAAAAATAAGGAGATTTCAACTATGAAAAACACCAAGAAGATCATTTCCCTCGTTCTCGCCATCTGCATGCTCGCGTCCCTCGCTATTTCCGCATCCGCATCGGATCTGCCCTCCGGAAACATGGTCGGTGAATCCGGTGGCACCGGCACATCCAGTGTCACTCTCTCGTCTAC
>ULXN01004349.1_pt1 | contig 15312 bp, 8 predicted proteins | sample 1961311 | NCBI WGS metagenome assembly ULXN01 (sample SAMEA4835839, study PRJEB28245) | human gut metagenome | biome: gut microbiome; material: fecal sample | place: Denmark | collected 2008 | reverse complement strand
CAAGACGGACGCAACCCTGCGTCCGTTTTTATTTGTTTTTCCACATTGTGTCCCTTCCGGGAGATTGCCACAGCACCGCAAAGCGGTGCTTCGCAATGACATAGTACTTCGTACGGAAAGGAATATAGGTTTGTTTGCAAAAATAATATCGTGATATAAGCACGCTCTTTATGCTATCCCGTGCAACGCACTTTATGTCATTGCGAGCGCAGCGTGGCAATCTCCCGGAAGGGTATCCTTGTTATAAAACTTCGCAATCGGCTTATTATTTTGTTTTTATTGTTTATTAATATTTTTATTATTATATAAGCAAAAAAATTTTTTGAAAATGTTTGTTTTTTGCTTTACAAAACCTTTTTTATATGGTATTATCCATTCATAACACTTTATTACGCTAAATTACTAACGCGTTAAACCGAGGTAAAAACATGAAAAAGAAAATCACCGTTATTGTTTCGATTATTTCAATAGTTTTCGTGATGGCGTTTGCGCTTGCAGCCTGCAACAAGGAAACAAAACCCGGCTACACCGCGCTCTCGGCGCAGGCAGACGTTTTCAAGGAACTCAACGCCAAAACCGCCGACGTTGGCATAATGGACTACACGATGGCGAACTATCTTCTGAGCGTCGACTCCGCAATGGCGAAAAATCTGACGATCGCCGACGTGGAATTTGAAAAAGAATACTACGGCATCGCTTTCAGAAAGGCAGCCGACGGCAAATACAACGCTCTCACCGACCTTGTCAACCAGACTCTTTATGAACTTAAAGACACCGACTACAAAACAATCGCCGAAAAATACGGCATTTCCGCGGCAACGCTCGACCTTGTCTACTCCAAACCCGCGGGCGAAGCGGACAATACGGAACTTGACTATATCAAAAACAAAGGCAAAATCGTCATCGGATTCACCTTGAACGCGCCCATGGCTCTCGGCTCGGGCGACAAAACGACGGGCGGTTTCGACACCGACCTTGCAAAAGCGGTCTTTGCAAAAATCAGCGAGAAAGTCGGCAAGACAATCGCGGTTGAATTCAAACTTATCGATTGGGGCAAGAAGGAGTCCGAAATGGAAGCAAAAACCATCGACTGCGTATGGAACGGTCTGACCGTAACGCCGGCACGTGCCGCACAATGGTCGATAACGATGAACTACCTTGAAAACAAACAATGCGCCGTCATCAGAAAAGCCGACAAGGATAAATACAACTCCTACGACGCTTTGAAAAAAGCGCGCATCGTGGCGGAAGACGGCTCGGCAGGCGAAGACGCCGCAAAGGAAATTCTCGGCATAAAATAATTAAACAAAAAATTACTTTTTCGATTTCGCCGTGCAAACGGCGAAATCTACCTTTTTACGGACTTATAAATATGGTTTTATCGGCAGCAACAATTTCATTTTCGGAAGTGACGAGGCAACTTTTCACGGGGTTCGGGACAACGTGTCTTCTGTTTATTCTGACGCTTGTCCTGTCCGTGCCTTTGGGGCTTATCGTCTGCTTCGGCTCGATGTCGAAGTTCAAACCGCTTCAATATCTTTCAAAACTTATCGTATGGATTATCCGCGGCACGCCGCTTATGCTTCAAATCATAGTGGTATTTTACGTGCCGGGGCTTTTGTTCGATTATCCGATGCAATCGCGATTTACGGCGGTACTCGTGGCATTTGTGATAAACTACGCCTGCTACTTTTCGGAAATTTATCGCGGCGGGATCCAGTCGATACCGCGCGGACAAACGGAAGCGGCGGCGGTCTTAGGCATGAAGAAATCGCAGGCATTCTTTTACGTAACCCTGCCGCAGGTCGTGAAGCGCATTATGCCCCCGATGTCCAACGAAATAATCACGCTTGTCAAGGACACGTCACTTGCGCGCGTCATCGGCGTTGTGGAACTCATCAAATTCAGCGAGCAAATCGTCAACAATTACGTCGTGTTGTGGCCGCTTTTCTATGCGGGCGTATTTTATCTCGTATTCAGCGGACTGCTCACTCTTCTTTTCCGCTACATCGAAAAGAAGCTGGACTATTATAAGGTATAAAAAATGGCAATTCTCGAAGTTAAAAATCTGAAAAAATCGTTCGGCGCGCAGGAAGTGCTGAAAGGCATAAATTTTGAAATGGACAAAGGCGAAGTCGTGGTAATTATCGGCTCCTCGGGCAGCGGAAAGACGACGCTTCTTCGGTGCTTGAACTTTTTGGAGACCGCCGACGACGGACAAATTATCGTTGACGGCGAAACTCTTTTCGACGGCGCAAGCGACAAAAACGAAAAATACAACGACCTTCGGAAAAAACGGCTGCACTTCGGACTTGTGTTCCAGCAGTTCAATTTGTTCCCGCATATGAACGTTTTGAAGAACGTGAAAATATCTGCGGAACTACTGGCAAAAGACAAGATAAAGCAGCAAATTAAGGAGTTAAAACAGCAGAAAGTGCGCGGTAAAGCGTTGAGTTTGCAAAAAAAGCAACTTACAGAAGCCGAGTTTTCGGCAATCGACGCCCGCGCGAAAGAGACTCTTTCAAAGGTCGGGCTTCTGGACAGATGCGCGGCATACCCTTGCGAACTTTCGGGCGGACAACAACAGCGCGTCGCAATCGCAAGAGCCCTTGCGCTCTCCCCCGATATCTTGTGCTTTGACGAGCCGACGTCCGCGCTCGATCCCGAACTTACGGGCGAAGTCCTGAAAGTCATAAAGGGGCTTAAAGGCGACAGTACAATGATTATCGTAACGCACGAAATGGACTTTGCAAGAAAGGTTGCCGACCGCGTCGTGTTTATGGCGGACGGCGAAGTCGCCGAATACGGCACGCCCGACGAAATCTTCGACAATCCCAAAACCGAGAAGCTGAAAGCGTTTTTGTTGAACTCCACATCGATGTTTGAATAAATTATAAGGTTACCCTTCCGGGAGATTGCCACAGCACCGCAAAACGGTGCTTCGCAATGACACAGTACTTCGTACGGAATGGAACAAGAGTTTGTTTGCAAGCCTTGACGTGATTGAAGAACGCTCTTTATGCTATTCCGTGCAACGCACTTATGTCATTCTGAGGAGCAAAGCGACGTGAGAATCTCCCGGAAGGGACACCTTGTCAGAAATTTATTGCTAAAAACTCGTATCGGGTTTGTTTTTTGCTTTTCATTTTTGAAAATATTTGTATAATAACGTTTATGAACAACGTTGAAAATCACAAGAAAAACAAAGAAATCGCGACGCTTGGGATAACGCTTGCCCTTGTCGTCGTGTTGCAGGCTCTTGCGGAAATCATACAAAAATTCGGGCTGCCGATAAGTTTTGCGCTGGGGCTTATTCCCGTCTTCGTCTGCGGACAGGTTTACGGCGTGAAATTCGGCGCGATCTCGGGCGGCGTATTCGGGCTTGTAAGTTTGTTTATCGCGCTTATTTATTCGGGCAGTATTCCCATGTACGCGGTTGCTATAAACCCGCTCGTATCGGTGCTTCCGCGCATATTGTGCGGCACCGTCTGCGCGCTCGTATACAAAGGGCTGAGCAAGGCGGCGGCGAAATCGACAAAACCGCGCACCGAAAAACAAAACCGCGCCGTGAACTTTGCAATCGGCTGTTTTTCAACGATTTGCGGCGTTATCACCAACACGATATTGTTCCTTTCAATGTTTCTGGCATTCGCGCACGGCAAAAACTACGACGGACTTGTCATAAATTTTAAGTGGCTTTTGTCAAGCGTGGTTGCAATCAATACCGTTGTCGAACTTTGCCTGTTTGCGGTAATCGTGCCGTCGATAACCGTAGTTTTGAATATTATTGAAAACAAACGTCAAGATGAAAACGGGGAAATTTAGCGATATTTTGCCTTTTCGACAGAACCCGAAAATTCGTGAGAAAAGGGGACCCCAAAAGATACTTTTGTACTTTTGGGGAAAAGGCGCACACAAGCAAAAGAGTGAGCGTTATCGCTCGCGATAATGCGATTTTAAAAGAGAAGTGTGCGACGTGTACACTAGGATTTTTCAGAACCTGCCGAGAAAAACACAATCTCATCTAAATTTCCCCGTTTTCGGGGGATTTTAACTCTCGGAAGATTTTTCAAATTAAAAACTCTCGCGATTTTGCGAGGGTTTTTTAGGTTTTATACTTTCTCGTCGTTTGCGGTTTGTTCGTTTGCGGCTTGTTCGTCCGATGGCGGGGTTTGTTCGTTTTTTGGGGTATTTTGTTCCGTTTCGGTCGGCGCGTCCGTTTTCTTTTTGCGGCCTATCAGCTTTTCAAGTTTAGGGAAAAGCGGGGTGTAGTCGAAAACTTTGTCAAGCCCTTTCCCGATTACCGCGATTATCGGGGCGTTTATCAACGTCGTGACAATCGTCCCAAGCCCCAGGCTATGATAACTTGTCGTGGCGATATTTTTCCAGTCAAAGGTATTCGCGTCCCTGAATATCGTAAGAGCAAGCACCACGGACAGCACCAGAAAAGACAAGTCGAAAACGAGTTTCACCCTGTTTATTTTCAGGGAATATCTGTCGGACAGTTCCGCAACGAAAAGTTCGTGCACCTGAAGCGGCATATACGTCCTGAAAAAGCACGCCACGCCCGCCGCCGTCATCACGTCGCCCGCGATAAGCATAATCCATTTTAAGTACGCTTCTGTGAGCACGACGTTTTTGAAAACCAACATCCACATATCCATCACGTAGCCGTATATCACCGCCACCGCAAACGCCAGCAGGTATCGCCAGTTCACCCGTTGCACGACGGCGCACATTATAAGGAGAATCGCGCCCTGCACAAGATATTCAACCGTGCCCACCGATACAGCCCACAATGGTCTTATCGCTTCGTACACGATAAACGTCGGCGCGGCAATCATCGAAACTCCGAGGTCGGCTTTCTTGCTCATCGTCACGCCAAGCGCGACAAGGAATATGCCCAGCACCCACATAAGCTCCGCGGTCTTCGGGATTTTTTTAAGCGGTTTTTTCATTAGTTCACCTTGAATTTTCTCACGATATATTATCACCGCGGGGGAAAAGTTGCAAGCAATTTTCAAAGAAATATGCGCCCTTTCGGACGCATACTCTGTTTTTTGAGATCGGGCGCGGTTATTGCCACGTTCCGTTGTTGTAATTATAGGTTTTGTTTGTCGCCGCCGCAACCGTCGAGTTGTCCGCATTTACGAACACCTGCGATTTGGTTACGCCGCATATATCGTTGAACGTAAATACGATATATATTCCGCTCCTTGCCATAGTTCCTTCGCCATCCGCCGAGTGAACACCGCTTATCGTGGCGTTTGCCCCGACCGCGACCACACCCGCGTTATCCGACGTTACGTTTCCGCCGAGTGCGCCGTTGACGTTCATCGTGCCGTTTACAATAAGTTTCGCGTCGCCGCGGCTTGCTCCCGGATACGGGTAAGTCGAAATATCGGTGAACGATTTATCGTACATAACGAGTGTTCCGTTAAGGTTATATATGCCGCCGCTTTCAACGGTAATCGTTGCGCCCGGCAATGCTTTGAACATATAGCTTTGCGTAAACGTTGCGCCGTTTTTGAGCGTAATGTCGGTACGACCGTCAATCGGGAAGAAAACTTTTTCGGAGGTCATAGATACGGTCTTCTTTATCACTTTTACGCTTAATGACGTGTAGCCGTCATTAATCTCGTCAAACAAATCAAACCTTACTCTGTCACCGCTCATCGATTTTATGATTTTGCTGTTGTTCCCGACAAGTCTGAACAATCCGCTTGAAGCGTTGCTTGCATCGGAAGAAATAAAAGTAAGATACGCCTCGTTAATTTGTGCGGGTACTTTTACGAGCCCTCCGAGCTGTTCCAGTTTTCCGGTTGCTATCTTTGCGTAACCTTGCAATTTGCTCCCTTTGTTTATTGTTATTCTTGATTGAATTGATCTTAATTCATATTGGCTGAACGGGAATTGTGTAGGATTGTCGATTTTAAGATTTCCGGAAATGGCAAGCGACGCTCCGTCAATTTTATCATTGCCGATGTACCTTACCGCGGATTGCGTTCCGCCCATCCAACCCGAAAGATACAGATTTTCAATCACGGTCGAGTCGTTTGCAATAATTTCGCCGTTTCCTTTGATATATCCGTACACTTCAAGCGTTGCGTTGTTGAGCGTAATCGTGCCGCCTAAACTTATTTCGCAATAGTTGCCCGATACGGCATTTTGTCTTTGCCCTGCGTCGATTTTGCCGGTTTGTGCGCCGACAACAAGTTTTCCGTTGACGATAACTTCAATGCCTTCGGGGATAACGAGCGTTTTATAAAGTTTCGCAGTTCCCGTAAGCGCGGCTGTTGCATTGTAGTTGGCACTTCCGTCTTCGCCCGCGCCGATATGACCGACTGTGTCGTTCTCGTTAAACGGCAGAAGCAGCGTTACGCCCGTTTTGACGGTTTTGAATTTTACGTCGTTGTAAAGCACGCCTGCAATTTCTTGCGTTGCAAACGCCGTGTCGTTCAAGACGAAAATCGTTTGTCCGCTTGCCGCGACGTCAAGTGCGTCTTCGATTGTGTAATAGTTGTTGCCGACTTTCACGCCTTTGACCTTTACGTAAACGACGTTGTCGGACAAAGCGAAGTTGCCCGCCGTAAGCGTCGCGGTTGTTTTGTGCGTGCCTGCCGCAGAAAACATATTCTTTTCAAACGTCAGGGTGTAAGGCTCCGTTACTTCGATGTTATTGTACTTCACGGTCGTGCTGATTTCGTGCGACGCGCCGTCAAAGTTAAACTCGAAAAGGTTTTGTGCGAGCGCTACCGTCGCCTTTTGAAGAACGAGCGTTACCGTCGTTACAAAATCTTCGTAGTTTGCGGGGTCCTTATTGTACTTCGCCTCGTACACCGTCTTTGTGCAAACGGGGACTTCGTCCGGGTTAACCCAGGTAAATCCTTCCGAAAGCGTGTAATTTCCAAGCGTTTTGTTGGGATCGTATATGCCGGAAAGCGCTTCATGCGCGGTAACAGACGTATACGTTGCTTTTTCGATAACGATTGTTTTTGTAGTTTCGCCCGAAAGGGTATAGTTTTTGTCTTCCTTAATGGTTACCGTATAAGTGCCCGCGTTTTTGAAATCGCATACCGTGCCGTCTTTTGTGAATATAAGGTTTGCGGTTTTGCCGTCATAGGTTGCCGTGGGCGAGGACTGTCCGTCGGGACTATAAACGTAACTTTCCGCAATAGTCCAGTCGGCTTTGGCCGTCTTTTTGTTTATCGTGAGTGTGCCGGTCTTGACAGTCACCGCATAATTATCGCTTGCGGTAAGTCCCGAAACGGAAATATCGTATACGCCGGCATCCGTGCCTGCGCCGCTGTAAACCGCTTCGTCCGAAAGCGTTTCACCCTCTACAAGCCCCGTGACGGTGTACGAAAATGCGGGCGTATCGCCGTAAGTTATCGTGACGTCGTTAACCGTTACGGTTACTTCCGCCGGGCTTATCGTAAACTTAACGCTTCCTTTTTCTTCCGCGCCGTTGGCGGTATCAACAACCTTAAAGTATATCGTGTACGTGCCCGCATTGATAAAGTTAAGTTCTCTCAAAGATTCAGCGTTGCATTCGTTTGCCGCCGTGCCGTACATTACCTTATAGGTTTTACTTGCGTCCCACGTGACCAAATCAACGTTTTGCGGCGCGCCGTTGTACGTCACCGTTTTGTCGTCGGCATTTATTTCGAAAGCGTACTTAACGAACACTACTTTCAAGTTGTACGTGATTTCGTAATATGCGGTAACGACTTCACCCGCGGCGTTTTTAATGACGATATTCTTTTGGAAGGCTTTATCGTCAACAAAAGTTCCGCCTTCGCTCGATGTGATGCTAACGCTGCCTTCAATCACGTCGCCTGTTGCAAGCTCGCCGATAACAAGATCCTGGCTTCCGACTTCAACGGTATAAGTTTTTGCAACGTTTCCGACCGAAACGCTTGAATCAAGTTTTATTTCAAGCGCCTTTGTGCCGACGTTGAACGTTCTGCCGGTTGTGGTGATTGCATAGTTTTTGTTTTCCGCGGCGTTTTCGTCAAAATCGACGCTTGCGGTATAATTGCCGGGTTTTGCGCCGACCGTATAGCCGGGTTTAAGCGTGTATGAAAGGCTGTCGCCTACAAGCACTCCGTCGACTGTTGCAGACAAATCTGGCACTTTATCGCCGTATGTGATATTTTTAACTTTATCTATCGTGATTGTCGCCGGTTTTTTATTGACCTTGAAGTCGACCGTGTTCACGGTGATTTCGTAAAACTTCGTCTTTTCGCCTGAAACCTTTGCGGTCGCCGTATACGTACCCGCATCGAGTTTTTCTGCAAGTTCCGTTTTGGTAATCGTGAAGTCATCTTCCTTGTCCGAAGATTTCAACCCGCTAAAAGTATAACTTATTATTGGCGAATCTTCACCGTACGTGAGTTCAGTTTTGTCCAGCGAAACGGTTACCGTGAGCTTCGCTTGGTTAATTGTAATCGTGCCGACGGTTTCAACCGTAATATTGTAATTCTTTTCGGGATACTTTTCGCGTAAGACCGAAATATCCACGTTTTCGATATTATACGTGCCGACGTTATTTGCAACGTCGCCTGTTATCGAGGTCATGCCCAGGTGCAATTCGTATTTGCCGCTTTCGATAGTGTACGTTTCGCCGTTTATGGCTGCGGTAAGGCTCGGCAAATTATCGCCGTAAGTCAACGTGTCATCGTCGGGCGTAACGGTGGCGGAAACTTCCGCCTTATTTATCGTTACCGTGATTTTTCCCGACGTGTAAGGGTTGTAGTTGTCGCCCCTGTACACTCTTACAAAGTAATCGTATTCGCCGCAGTCGAGCGCCGACAAATCGACGTTTTGAAGCGGGAATGTTGTGCCGTCGGTGCCGTATGTTACGACGTCGTCCGCAAGAAGTCCGCTTATTCCGATTTTGGCGGTTTTATCGCCGTACGTCATTGTGACGCCCGTTACCGTAATGCCCGAAATGTCCGCGCGGGATACGATAAGCGTTTTGTCTGCCGTAAAGCCTTTTTCGACAGAGCCGCAGTTTTCAATTGACGCGACGATTTTGACGTTTGCCAGATACTCGCCCGCCGCAAGGTTTTGAAGGGTGAGCGACAATTCGGTTGTTTCTTCCGTCTTATAAAAAACGTTATCTTTATTTATTGTCCATATATACTTATAAGTAACGCCCGCGTGCAAAGTGGTGCCCTCGTTCGGCATTACACTAAATTCGGCGGTGTTGCTTTCCGTAAACGTGAAGTCCGCGGGGGTATTAACCTTGAAATCGCCGATTGCGGAATCCATAAGGCTTAATTTCAGCGTAAGCGTAAAGTTTTCAGCCGGCATTGTCGGCAAATCGAGCTCGTCGATTCTCGTTCCGTCCGCTTTGTACCAGCCGTCGTAATCAAGAATTTTAGTGTCGTACGTCGCGGCGCTGTCTGCCGTTTCAAAATGGTCACTGATGGACGCGCCGTACTCGACCTCCGCCGTGTAAACCGTCGTGCCGTCAAAGTTAATAAACGTCAGCGTGAACTTCTTCGTTTCAAACTTTGCGTTGACGATAAGGTCGCTTGTGACGTTGTCAAACGATTTGTCCCATCCGACGAACTTTTTCGTCGCGGTATCGTACACGTTCGGCGCAGTTGCGGCAAAGCCGTGTTTCACCATTTCGGTTTTGAGTGTCGTTTCGCCGTTTTTGAAAATAACCGTATACTCGTTAAGTTCGTACACGGCGGAAACTTCAATGTCTTCCGTCACCTTTGAAAAGTCTTTGTCCCATTTTGCAAAATGCATGCCTTCGGGCGGCGAAAGCCGGGCGGTATCGGGCGCGGTCGCGGCGGCTTCGTATTCCACCGTTTGGGTTTCAAGCACCTTTTCGCCGTCCTTAAACGTCACCGTGAACGTGTCGACGTCGTACACCGCGTTTATCGTAAGGTCGCTTGTGACCTTTGAAAAATCTTTGTCCCATTTTGAAAAAGTCTTGCCGTCCTTTTCAGGGACTTCGGGTGCGGTTACGGTATCGCCGTGCGGGACGTTTGTAAAGGCTGCAAGCACCTTTTCGCCGTCCATAAACGTTACGGTGTATTTATTGATCGTCCATTTGACGTAAACCGTATCTCCGTTTTTGACTTTGGAATCCTTTGTAAGCGGCTTCAAAAAGTCCGCATCACGATACAGTCTTCCGGTGTATCCTTCTTTTTGAAGACTGAGCGTGAATAAGTCGGAAAACACGACGTTTTCCTTGTAAATGCTGCCGTCTTCGTCTTGGATTTTCACAATCACTTTCGTTTGTCCGTCTTTGTCAGCCACGTTGCTTTTGTTGCATGCAAACAGCGTAACAAGCCCTATTAAGAGCACGATACACACGAGCATTGTTTTTAATCCTTTTTTGCTCATTCAATATCCTCCGCTACCACGGGATGAATTTTCATCCCTTGGTTTCCTTGATTTTTTATGCTTTCCTGCCATGACAGGTTTCTGCTCGATTTATTATTATAAAGGTAAAATCTGAAATCGCCCGCGCCCGCAGCCATAGGCAACATTTTGCCCTGATTTCGGATATTCTCGTCCTTGCTGTTTTCAAGCACCGAGATATTGACGTCGTACACGCCGAACTGCTTTGTTTCGTCGTTCGCTCTTGTTAGGTCAAGGTACGAATAGTTATATCCGCCGCCGTAAAACGCTATGCCGCCGTGGACATATTCCGTCCCGCCGACGTTCAGGATTATATCACGGCATTCCTCCTTTACCTTTGCGACTTCTTTCATCATTTCCGCAACGTTCATCGAAAGCCACGGATTTGCATCGCCGGTAACTTCGATAAGCGTGCTGCTGTCAACGTTTGAAAGGTTTTTCCAGTCAAGCATTTTCACGTCGCCGACTATGCGAAGCGCCGACGCATACGAAGTCGCCGCGCAATCTTTCCACGTCGTTATCGTGCCGCCGTACAAGAATTCGCCCGAGAAGTGCGTTTCCATACCGACCGAGAACAACCCCGACGTTTCGAGCACCGAGTTTTTAAGCGTAACGTCGTTGATAAGATAATTGTCGTTAAAGTATTTGTCCGTCTTGTTGCTCTCGTCGTAAGGCGAATAATATTCGTTGTCTTTTTCTTTACGGAGTTTTCTTTGCACTTCGTTTGTCTGTTTCAGCGCGCGGTTGCTGCCGATTTTCAATATGAATTCGCGCGCGTTTGAAAGCACGCAACTTTCAATATGCACGTTTATTTTCTCATCTTGCACGTTAAACGCCGCTTCGACTTCAACAACGGGGCTTCCCATTGTGGATCCGCCCGCAAAAATTCTGACGACGGTGCGACCGTTCGAAACGCGGCTGTTCAACAGTTTTGCGCTTTTTGCGATTTCAAGCGTCGTGCCGACGTAGTTGAGTTTCGACAAGTTGAACTGTCCGTCTTCTTCAAGAAGGCTATCGTCGCTGCAACCTTTTAAGACGACGTTGTTTATAAGCACGTTGTCCGTCCTTACAAGGAAAGAAATGTTGTCCTGTCCTTTGACGCTTGCGGACGATATCGCGACGAAATTCAAAGGCCCTTTGAAAATTTTCGGAACCCCCGTCGCGTCCTTGCACTGCGTGAACTTGTCGGCGTTGATTTCAAAACCGTTGCCGTAAACGTGGTTTTTGAACTCGATAAGATATTGGACTTTCTTGTTTTCGTCGTTTTCGCCGATGTTATCAAGATACGTTTTGTCGTACGTGGTTGTGAATTTTTTGACGTCTTTTTTGAGTTCGTCTTCGGTCATAGCCGTGCCGTCGTTTTTGACGCCCAGCATCACGTCGCTTGTCAGCACGACGATATGCCCGGCTTCGGTCACCGTTTTCAGTTCCTCGTAATTGCCGACGTTTCTGCCGTCTTTGACCGCGCGAAGTCTGATTTTCGCGCAGATGTTCGTGCCGAAGTATTGGTTATAATTTTTGAGTTCCGCATTAAGCGTGGTAAGCCCCGTTCCCGTCGCCCTGATTTCCGCAGAAACCGCGTCGGCGTTCGTCGCCGTTTGCGTCTTGCAGGAAAAGAGCGAATTATCATCGGAAAACGCGACGTTCATAAATTTCAGAAATTCGTCCGTGAACGTTTCGGCGCCCGCTTCCGTGACAACCCTTACGAAAATCGTCCTTGCGTCCTGTCTTCCTTTGGGGTTTTTGCCGCCGATTGTCAGTATGTTTTCGATTCCGTACTCTTTCGCGCTGTCCGCAAACTCCATCGAATACACGTTGGGCACGACGCAGATTGTCTTTTCGATTTCTTTGATGACTTTTCCGTCGTGCTCGGCAGTGATTTTGATTTTGGCAAAGCCCCTTTTCGTTGCGGTAATAGTTGCAAACTGCCCGTGTTGTTCAAGGGTTATTAAGTCTGCGCCGTCGATTATTTCAAATTTCACGTCCGCGTCGTCATCGCTTTCGGAATATGCGACGTAGGTAACTTTCGTGTTGTTTTTTTGTTTGATTTCGTCGCCTTCGCCGTCATAATACGACGTACGCACGTCAAGGTTATATTCGGTAAACTCCAAAGAAAAGTCCGTTGCGCCGACCTTTCCCGAAATTTCTTCGTCCGAAAATTCTTTGTCAAAAGACAAGGTCAATACGAATTTGTTTTTGGAAATCCTTTCGATTCCGCTTGCCGTGACTCCTTCGGGCAAGGCAAGGTCGGATATTTCAAGGGAGTCGTTTTTGCTTTCGACGAAAAGTTTTGCCGTTGTCGCTTTGTTTTTCACGGTGACTTTCGCGCCGCTGCTTTTTCCGTTGACCGCAAAGCCCGTGCTGTCGGTATCGACGTTGACCTTGACGGTCAAAATCTTTTCAAGCCCTTCTCGTCCTTCGGGACAAGTAATTCTGATCTGCGTCTCGCCCGAAAACAGCGCCTGCGCCACGCCCGTGACGGCGTTGAGTTTCAGAATGTGATTGCCGCCGACTTCTTCAAAAATCCTTGTTCCGCCCGAAAGGTTTTCGGGGTAAAGTTTTGCGCCGAACACGTAGTCGCCGCCTTCGATTTCGACGATTTCGTCGCCGACTTCAATTTCGACGATTTCGCCGCCGTCTTCAATCCTGTTGACAAGCGGAAATATATTCAAGACTTTCGTGGAATATGCGGAAACTATGACGCTGTCCTTAAATCCTTTTTCGGCGGAAATCGCCGTGATTTTCACCTTTCCTACGTTATCTATATGAAGTTTTCCGTCGATTATTTCAAATCCGTCGGGGGCTTCGTCGCCGCCGACGCCCGATATTTCAAACGAATATTTCTGATTCCTTGCGTTGACGGGCTGCACCTGCGCCAAAAACGCGATGGGGTCGTAATCGGCAACGTCCACGTCGATAAATCCGTCTTCGTTCTGCGTCGTGATTTGTATGCCCGTCACGGGAATGTCCGCGTAAACGCCCGCCGCTTTTCCCACGGAGAACAGCGCGATCAGAAACACAATCGGTATTATCATTATAAGCGCGATTATTTTCTTTTTCATATCAATCCCCCTCCGTTACCCTGTCAAAGCGGGCTTTAATCCCGATAAGGTAATATAAAAGCGAGCCGACAAACTCCGCCGCCGCGCACACGCTCACGAAAACGTAAGTAAACCAGCGCATATCTTTGCCCCTGACGTTCGACAATACGTTGACGAAAAGGGGTATTCCGCCAAGAATCATCGCGGACACAAGCCCCAGCACGACGATTATCGACACGTTGTTGTTGCTTTCCCTCACGACGTTGTCTTCTTCCAGCGAAAACTGCGGACTGTTCAAATCCTTTCTTGTGGCGTACAGTATCTGCGACAACGCCATCATCGCGCCGACGAAAAACACGAATACGCCTTCGCCCGCCGACACGTATTTCTTTGCAAGAAGCACCGTCGCCGCAATGCCGACGGATATGACCGCCACCGCAAAACTGAGTGCGATTTTCGCGCCCATAATCTCGTTTATAGAAAGCGGCAACGTCTTTTCGACATAAAACGATTTCCCGTCGCGGCTGACGTTCGTCGCGCAGAACGTGTTCGTAAGCGCGCCGAAAAGCACCGTGAGCAAAATCGCCAGCTCGAAATCGCTCTGAACGAAAACGAGCGACGTCAGGAAGTTTTTGCCAATGCCCATACAAAAATATACCATAAGCGGCATTATCGCCGCCACCGTGAAGTACTGCACCGCGTAATCGGGCGTGAACAGCACGAGATTGAATTCCTTTTTCAAAAGACTTAAAAACGGCGGGAGTTTTCTTGCCGCGGATTTTTTTGCAAAAATCATTATTGCGCCCGCCGTCGCGCGCGTTTTCATCGCCTTGTTGTACAAAAGCGACGTTATGAGAATGCCGATTGCGCCCGTCGCGACGGTTATCGCCACGATTATCCCCAGATTTTTCCAGACGTCCGTTTTCAGTGTGAACGCCGCGATAAAGTTTGCGGGGACAAGGTTTTTCGTCACCGAAATTATCGTTGTCATCGTCTTTTCGGAAAAGAAAAACTTGATTTCGCCCGTTGACATAAGGGTTTTTAAGAAGTCGAGCACCGTCGCATAGCAATAAAACAGCGCAAAAAGCACCAGCGTTACTATCACAAGCAGGCAAACGTACTTCGACGAGAAAAACTTTTTGACGTAATAATACGGCATCGCAAGCACGCTCGACACCGAAAGCGACATAACGGGAATAATAAACGCCGCAAGCAGCCCGAGGATCACGTATCCCGCGCCCTGCTTCGTCACGCTTGCGAACACCGCCACGAACGGCACGAGAATCACAAACGCCGACAACACCTGTTTTGCGTAAATGAAAATGATTTTTGAGTACAGTACGTCTGACGCCTTTACGGGAAGAGTCTGGATAATCATTCTGTCGTCGCTTTCAAAAATCGCGCGGTTTATTGCTACGACGCCGCCGATAACGTCGACCACGAAAACGAATTCATACACGAACGTCATTATTTCATATTGCCGCGCGCGCACGTCGCGTACGCCGTTGAGCCTGATTTCGGTATATTTCGCGACAAACGCGCCGAACACCTCAATAACGACGTACATAATAAACGCCGTCATCACAAGCGTAAGCAACGCGCCGACGATATCGATGCGTTTTTTGTCACGCTTGAAATAAGACAACTTTTCGGTCATCTGTTTTTTCAGAAGTACGCCCAGCATCAGTCTTCCTTATTAGTATCGTAATACTTTTCGATAAGTTCGTCGCCGTCGAATTTGTCCTTTCCGGTGACGATGATTTTTTTGAGTTCGCCCGCGGCAATTATAATCACCCTGTCGCAAACCCTTTCCACGACGTCGAGATTGTGCGACGAAAACAAAATGGTTTTGCCCGTCTGCACGTACTCGCGCATATAGTTTATG
>ULXN01039434.1_pt1 | contig 15592 bp, 12 predicted proteins | sample 1961311 | NCBI WGS metagenome assembly ULXN01 (sample SAMEA4835839, study PRJEB28245) | human gut metagenome | biome: gut microbiome; material: fecal sample | place: Denmark | collected 2008 | reverse complement strand
GAACATTTACATCTATGCCAACCCCAAGAATCAGCGCGAACGCGACTTCAACGCTGCCATGTCTGAAAAGGCCGAAGCAATCCGGTGCCGGAGGTTTGAAGCCATCGTAAATGAACGGTACGATTTCTTCGACAAACGCAAGTACAAAGCAGACTTTCTGGAGTATTACCGGAAGCAGCTCCGCAAGCACGACCAGAAATGGGGATTTGTATATCAGCACTTCTACAACTTCGTTCACGGCAAATGCACTTTCGAAGAAATAGATGTGGACCTGTGCAACAAGTTCCGGGAATATCTGCTTAGTGCCAAGCAACTCCGGCGTGACGGACAGATATCAAAGAACTCCGCTTCCGGCTACTGGTCCACTTTCCGGGGATTCTTGAAGATTCTATACCGCAACAGGATGATAAAGACCAATGTCAATGACTTTCTGGAAAAAATCGAACCAGAAGATGTTGCCAAGGAGTATCTGAGTGTGGAAGAGCTGTATTGCCTGGCTGAAACCCCGTGCAAGATACCTGTTCTAAAGACTGCTTCCCTCTTTTCGTGCCTGACCAGTTTGCGGCTCAGCGATATACTTTCCCTTTGCTGGGAGGAAATCGTTGACTTTGCAGCTGGAGGAAAATGTGTCCATACCATCACCCAGAAGACCAAGACGGAAGACATCATCCCGATAAGCGATGAAGCCTTGGAACTGATCGGGTACAGTCCCGAGAAAAAAGGTCTAGTGTTCAAAGGCCTGAAACGGAGCTGGACACAGCAGCCTATGAAGGAATGGATCCGTTCCGCAGGAATTACCAAAAACATAACTTTCCACTCATACCGCAGGACATACGCGACTCTTCAGGCTGCAGCGGGTACTGATATTCGTACTATCCAAAGCAACATGGCGCACAAGAGCATCACTACCACCCAACGCTACATGAAAGTAGTCGACAGCAACAAGCGTGAGGCGACCACCAAAATCACATTGACAAGAAAGGGCTGACCTGACTGATTCATGCCTGTTTTATCGGTTAGAGTATGATTTTTCGCTGAAAATCATACTCTAACCATATTTTTTCTTAATTTCCGGCTGTTTTTCCGTCATTATTTACAACTGTCTGAAACCGGACATCTATTTTTGTCCTATCATAATTCCAAATAATAACAGTTTATGGCAGATAACAACCGAATATCCATCAAAAAAACAAGCCGGGTTCTTGCAATTACATGTGTCGCCTATACGACAGTGGCAACAATATTGTACAACAATTATCAGATTGACCTGATTGACTATTCCACTCCGGTCATATTAGGAACCGTAGCAACCATCATGTCATGCGCTGCACTGCAACGCCTGTTCTGTTCTCTACTCTCCAAAAGCTATCTTTCTTTTGGCTGCAAGGGGTTGTCCTCAAGAGAAACTGTTCCTTTTGAAGCAAATCCTGATACCAAGGAAGAATTGCCTCCAACTGATAATACAACCAGTGAAAAACAGGTCGAGAGTCCATATCTTAAGGAATATGAAGCACGCATAGAAGAATTGCGGCGCAATGAAATGGAGAAGAAAACTGCTATTGTGCATGCGATACATGAATACACCACACACGAAATGTCACAGTTCTTATCCATAGACGATCTTGAAACTCTCCATGAGAACATAGAATCTCTGGCATACGGACAAGCGGAACCATATAAACCGATTCGTTCCAAGCCCGATAATCAAATCAAGTCCCCCTCGCTAAGACATTATGCATGGAATATCGGGGAGAGACTTGATATTCCTTTAATCGACAGGGCAAAGTTCATAAAAACAATATTCCCGCATGAACTGGAAAATGCAACAATCGAATACCTTTGTAAAAATCTTCGTGACTCAGTTCCCGCCATAATCGCCATAGATGTCCCGAAGAACGGGGACTATCATTTCAGTTGCATGCAAACTTCAGCAGACAGCGATAATTAGTTTCTGCTGATTATAATCTGCATAATATCATTATGTTGGTTTGCAGCATGTTAAACAATTAAATCGTTTAGTCATGCTAAAAGAAAACCTTACATTCAATGATTTGCCGGAAGTGGTAGGCAAACTTTGCGAAAGAATCGAAAGTCTCGAAAATGCGCTGAAGGACAATTTTGCAAAACAGGTTCCTGTCAAAGAAAACCTGCATGTCCCTATGACCGTCGAGGAAGTATGCAGCTACCTTGGAATATCCAAGTCATCCTTCTATTACAAGGTTAAACACGGAGGAATACCTGTCATCAAGCAGGGGAAACATCTGTTCGTATATCGCGACGAACTGGACAAATGGCTGGAGACCGGAAGAAAAAGCCAGGTGCCTCTGAGTTTCGAGGAGGAACACGAGCAAATGCTTGCTGCGACAAGACATAAGGCCAAACCAAGAGAAATGTAGGAATATGGAAAAGACGAGTTACAATATTCCTACTCCGGAGGAATTGAGAAGCTACATAAATGAATCGGTCATAAGTGTGACCGGGACATACGAACAGTCCGCTTCCGTGCTTATGGTGGATGATTCCACAATCGGGACTCTGGGAAACTTCAGTGCATCCATTGGAAAGGCCAAAAGCAAGAAGACCTTCAATGTCTCCGCCATCGCTGCGGCCGCCCTGAAGAATGGCACAGTGCTGCATTACCGTGCCTGCTTCCCGGAAGGAAAAAGGAAGATTCTCTACGTTGATACGGAACAGGGCAAGAACCATTGCCAAATTGTTCTGAATAGAATCCTGAAACTGGCAGGTCTGCCGAAAGACTGTGATGCAGACAACCTGACGATGTTGGCACTCCGGAAATATTCGCCCGAAATACGACTGGCAATAACGGAAGAGGCAATCGGCATGATACCCGATTTAGGTCTGGTCATCATAGATGGCATTCGTGACTTCATCCATGATATCAATTCACCCGGTGAATCCACCGATGTGATATCCAAATTCATGCAATGGACCGATGACAGGCAGATACACATCCATACCGTCCTGCATCAGAACAAGAATGACGAACACGCACGCGGTCATGTCGGCACGGAACTGAACAACAAGGCGGAAACAGTCATGCAGATAGAGCCAGACAAAGATGACAAGTCCATAAGTGTGGTGGAAGTCATACACAGCCGTGACCGTGAGTTTGAACCGTTTGCCTTCTGGATAAACGATGATTCCCTGCCCGAACTAGTGGAGTCATATCAGCCCCAGAAAAGGCAGCCAGGACGCCCGCCAAAGGAACCGTTCGACCCGTACAAGGAAATATCTGAAGATTCGCACCGCTCCGCTTTGAACGCCGCTTTTGAGGAGGGGAACATCAGCGGCTATAACGGCTACCTTGAGAAGCTGAAAGATTGCTATGGACGGCTAGGGATAAAATTGGGGTACAACAAGACGGTGGAATTGGCAAAGTTCCTATGCAACAAGCGGATGGTCGTAAAAGAAGGGAAAGAATACAAATTCAACCGGGATTTCCATTATTGAGCCACTATGCCATTAAATCCCGGTGTGACATTTTTCTGTGACATTTCCCGGCTTTACTTTAATGCCGGGGTGTAGATATGGGAATAAAGCAAAGCTATGGCAGGTTTCATCATACAGGTGCAATCTGCCATACTTCCTTTTGTATGTACACTGGAAACCGGACAGCATCTGCACTATTTGAAGTGAAGCTATACTCCATGCCGGGCTTGCCCGTCTGCCAGTAAAATCCCGTAGGGGGAGCCTAATACCCCACTCGCCTTTCGGCGGCGGGATGAGTGCCACTTAAAACAGCAAGCTGGGCACGGGAAAATCTCTGTAGGGATTGAACAGAGCACGATAAATTCTATCTCTTTTGTAACCAACGATGCTATCGACTTTATGCACCTGGTTCAATCAGAAGAACCGGATAGGACTTTAACCAAGTTATGATTTGAGGCAATAGCTATGGCTGGAGCAAAAACACATCATGTGAAACTATGGTAAGCCTACGATTCCTAAATGCGAGATCTACAACCAAAACTCTTAAACCCATTCGGCAGAATATCGGACAGTCCCATGCTTGGGCAATTGGACATGTCGTTGATATTGTCTTCCCTATTTTTGATCTTGATTCGTCATGTCCATAGCCAAACTTACTATCAGAATCAAGTTACAAATGTCCAACGAGCATACCACATACTCACTTACAAAAATTGGTTCATATTTTAGCAAACTTTTATCATAGATCTGGCAAACAAAATGTCTTTGACTGGATAATCGCAGCTACAATCTATCTTGGAAATCCGGCAAACACTGGCTCACCTCTCTGGCAACATCAATTATCGCATATCGTTTAATATGTCCAATCCAATAATGCCGCCGACCAGTTTAAGCAATCTATGCTTGGCTTGTAGCACACTGAGGGCAGATGAAAAGTCAGATTAAATCTGGAAAATCTATCAATCTATTGTAGGAACATTACTGCTAGAAACAACAAACCGGCTGTAAATAATGCGATCTTGAACCAGGACAGACCTTTATTATAATTGTTATATTTCTCAGTCGCTATCTTAGAATTGACATATATTTGAGATTTCAAATCTTCCTCTTGCTTAATTGCTACTTTCTTAAACTCTTCATAAGATATTTTACTGATTGAGCCAAAGAAAATACGTGATGTTTTCTCAATGCTTGGGTTCTCATCAAACAGCTTTTTATAATCAATATTTGCTTTAATAGCCCTAAAGAGATAGCAGCATGACATTACGAGGGTACTTGCCGCTATCAGCAAAAGGAAGAATACTGTAAATCTATCCCATGAGAATTGAAATTCACCTTTGGCACTTATATATAGAACAAAAGGTTCAAAAATATAATTTCTTAAGAACTTTATAAAATCGCTCGTCAATAAGAGCGTGATAGCAACACCCATCACAGAAAGCAGAATGCTAGCCTTCTGGTCACAGTTATTGATCCAAGAATTAACTTCCTCTAAAGTAAATTTCAAATCCTCTTTATCTATATTATTATCGTCTGATACATGATTACTATCATCCTGTGAGTCTTTTTTTGTTACATTGCATTTATGTTTCCAGGCACATTTATAAAACACATACAAGATTGCCGCGATACTTACAAAGAAGTATATTATCCAAATTGTTTTCATATGTCTCACTTTACAAATAAATTACAGCCTAACACTTTAAAATTAATATCATTAAATAATCTTTTATTCACGTCATTAAACCCATGTTTAAGTGATCCATCAGTAAGTCCTTCATAAACTTCCTTCGAGATGACAACAAAGGGAACATTGTTTTTCCCTGCTTTATCTGTTAAGCGGGATGCTAAATTTGCAGGTTCTCCAATCCATATCAGATTCTTGTAGTCTGAATTTTCTTTCCCTGGAACTTGAAGTCCCACCTCAATAACACTCATTTTACCATAATGTATCCCTATTCCACATCTAAAAGAGTCATTAGGAAGAATGCTAGACATTTTATTTTTACAGAAATAATGAATTGCTCCTGCACAACTAACTGCATTGTCACAACAATTAACCTCGTCAAAGACCACCATTATCCGATCGCCAATTATATTTCTTACGTGTCCATTGTACGTTCTTGCAATTTTGAGAACACCGTATACAAACGAAGAATACATACTTACGAGTGTCTTAGTCTTATGTTTATCGTTCTTCTGTACAGAGCTTCTTATATCAACAAAAAGTACGCATGTATTCAGTTCTTTACCTTTCCTATCGTCATGCCGGTTAAAAGTAATGTCGGGATCCTCCACGGATGGCACCATTTCTGTCTTAGTAAATGTCGTTTCATGGCAGCAAATGCAATCAACCTCAACTGAAATTTCTCTTTGCATATTTAAATGCTTACCATTCTCCTCCACTTCAGGATTATAGTGAAAAACATCATTATCGGTAACAACAGAGAATTTGGCCGACTCTTTTATAAAGTTTGGTAAATTTTCCATTGGATTATCATATAAATAAAGGCATCGAAGAGATTTCACTTTTAGAATGCCATTATGCAGTTGTGAGATTTTATTGTTGTTTAGATATAAGTATTTTAATTCTTTAAGTTCCTCAATATTCGCTGGTATTTCTTCTATATTGTTATTTGAAAGGTCAAGGGATCTAATTTTCTTGTCCAAAGTAGTAATTGAAGGAAATTCAGTTAAATTCCTACTCGACAAATCCAGTTTTCGAGATTTTTTTCTCCGTATCTTCATAATTATCTATATCTTTATACCGCTGATTGGGACAGTTAAGCATGACAGATGTGGAAGGTGAAAAACTCAAATTCCAAGCTATACGTTAAGAGTGAACCGATAGCAGAGACACTGCGACTAACGGAAACGAAAAACTCGGTTACGTTTCGGGGCTATCTTGTCAATCATCTGTAATCCCAATGATAACCATCCTCCGAGGATGGTTTTTATTTTCTAATCAAACTTCCACGTTAAATTTGCGCCCCATACATCAAAATCAATATCTCGAATTTTCCTTGTCTGTTTCTTCCACAAGCTATTTTTTATGTCATTTGCTTCAGGGTCAGATTTTGCATATTCTTGATAAACCTTGTCAGATATGAGAATACTTTTATATAAATATTTCTTTTCTTCTTTCTTGATTGAATAAACTCGCTTACACGATGACAAAGATAGGTTATGATTATAGTCGGAAATCCAAACTTTGGCAGCAAATTCCTCAGGTGAAAACTCTAAAGTTTTCCTGTAGTATCCACTATCTCTTCCTAAAAGCGGATTCTTGAAATAGTGGTATTCATAAAATTCCCCATCAACTTTATAAATAGTATCGATAAATTCTTTATTGGCATAGTCTGTTAATCTTGAAGCGAAATTAGCAGGATATCCGACCCATACAAGTCCCTTATTGTCATCATTCTCTGCTCCTTTCTTTTTAATGCCTACCTTCATGACATTCAGTTTCCCATGATCAATACCGATACCGCACTTAAACTCAAAATTGTCGAATTTATTGTTAATCAATCCGGCAATGTGGTTTATTGTAATGGCACAAAAGACAGCTTTCGTAAAACATTGATCCGGTGGAAAAATAACCATTACCCTGTCTCCGATAATATTACGAACATAACCACCTTCTTCCTTGGCTGCAAGTAAAACACAATGGGTAAATACAGAATATATTTTCCCCATTGTTCTTACCTGTTTGTCTTTTGTTAGTTGAACCGAGTTCCTTATATCTACAAACAGGACACATGTATCTATCTCTATCCCTTTCTTTTCTTCACCATTCCCATAGGTTAAATTTGTATCATCGAGACCAGGAACATCGTTTTTTGAAATAAAAGTAAACGAGGTATTCTTCCAATCATCAATGACAGTCTCTATGTCTTTAAAGAAATCCTTTCTACTCATTTTCTCTATTATTTAATTTCAACTCAATCACTTCATCCCATCTACATCAAGTTTTATATAAGAACAATAAATACCATAAGGAGCAGGAGATTTGGCCTTAACCGGCACACCCATTTGGACTGAAAAATTAATATATTTAATCATTAAACGAGGAAGGATTACTCTTCCCCCTCGTTTAATGATCGTTATATTATTTACGCACCTCAATATTAGGCATTCTTGTGTTAAACTCCTCGTCGATATTATGGCACTGTGTTTTGATAATACCTCGACGCATAATTGCAGGTTGCAGGCAATACTGATCAAAATCATCAAAGTCTACATCAGCAACACTTTGCCAATGAGGGAAGAGCAGCTTCATGTATGCTGTTGCGATACGTTTTACAGCAGTAAAATCACGCATATCTGCATTAGGTTCAAAAGAGACTAATGCGTCGAAAAGTAAGCCATATGTATTTTGTGTGCGCAAAGAATGCATCAACTCTGAGAAATATTCCACGTTAATGGTCCACCCCTTAAATATCATACTTTTATTTATTCTGGGTAGATACCAGCCCTCGATAAAACAATGGAAACGATCCAATAGCGCTGACTCTCTAAAATTCTGAGGCAATGAATCAAAATAGCGATAAGACAAGGGCCGACGTTGCTCATTCAACGGGATATTACCCATTAGCATTAAACCGCACTCTGATGAAAATTCAGTATTATCAATCGTTGTTTTACCGCTTTCAAGATATGATTTTAAGGCTGCTTGAATCTCTGAAGGTTCCTGAAAGACAATAGTTTGTATCTCATCGAATGCGGTATAATCGTGATTTTTGATAATACCATTCTGTTGTTTCTGTTTATCATAGAACAATTTGGCTCGTGTAACCTTTCCTCCACTGACAAGCCATCCGTACTTAGACAGATTACCAAAAACATACGATTTACCAGTTCCTTTAGGTGCAAGCTCAATAATATTTAATCGAGGCTCAACAAAAATGAGTAGTCGGGTCAAAAACTCTAATTTTTGACTAATACTATCAAAGCCATCTGGGTCATACTCCATGGCAGACAGCAGCACATCCAACCATTCGGAAGTTGTAAAGCCTTTCCTCGCTTCACGTAAATAGGCCATATCAACAGATCGATAAGGTTTGAATGGTTTGTATTCGACCATCTCTACATGATTCTTTTTACCATTCTCATCAGGGAGAACGCATAATTTTATGACACCCCATTTCTCTCCATCGACAAGATCACCCGAATGTTGTTGATATACATATTCAGGTATTTGACCCTCATTTAGTTTTATACCAAGGTCCGGAATGGAAAAACGACGAATGCCCTTTACAAGATCAATATAAATAATGAAACGGGTCAACAACGTTAATTCCTGGCCATTTCCCAGCCGGTCCTTAACCGATGATGCATCTTGCGGGATTACATTGTCAAGGAACGCAGTCAAAGCCCCTCTATCAACCTGACCATCTGCATTGATATACTTCTTCAAAATAAAGTCTTTCACAAATGATGGCAGATTACGACCTGCAAAAAGGCTATTGGTGGATGCAGGGTCCTTATAAATTGCCATTGAGGCAAAATACTTCTTTATTTTATTGCTAATCTCTGTTTTCATATTTCATCTCTCATTATTAATTCTTATATCAAGTCATCTTCGACCACGCCGAAATTAACTTTGAGTTGATACTTTTGCTTCGAAGTCCCTACGCACAAAGTAATATCTGATGTATCAGTTGTCAGATTAATATGACTACTATGGTATTCGGAACCATTGTCTGAGCTTAACTTATATTGCTTGTCATTGTAAATGACATATGGAACTTCGCCATTTAATCCTTTTATAACAAATCTTACAATAGGATCTGCTGCAGACAATTCTGTGGTCACTAACTTTGCCGTCCATGTCTTAGCAAGCTCCTGATTGGAGATAATAAATATCGGTACGAGAACCTCTTCGGGTGTTGCTCCTCCATGTGCTCCATGTCCGATAGGTACTTTTCCACATAATGATGCATGTCTCAATGAACAGGCAATATCATTCTCCACTACGATATATTTATCATCGGGAGGTATGTTCCCGCCCTTCTTTTTAGCTAAACGTCCATGATGATCTGAATCAAATCCGACCAGATTAAACCCAGGACAATGTTGGGATAAATAGGTCATACCATGATCAGATATTATAGCAATCTTTTTCCCTGCATATGAATCTATAATGGTGTGAATAGCTTTTTTTACGACGTCAAATTCTTCTATGATATATGCAGGATATTTATTATTTGTTTTATGAGCCAAATTATCCAGGTCACCTATTTTAGTCAGACTATCAGGAACAAGTTTCTCTAAATCTGCTTTATTTTTGAGAGTCGTTGTAGGCAATAGCGCTTTCCCAACAATTAACTCATTCAGATATATGCCATTAGTCTTTTCACATTCAATGATACTACAAATTACCGGAATCCAATCTATACCCAGGCCATCAATCCAATAAAAGACATCTATATCAGAGCGGTCTGACAGAATAGTCCGTACTGTTTTGAAATCTTGATACCATTTATTAAAATCAAGCTCATTGGCACTATGGACATGTATTATGTCTTCAAGACTTTGGTCGTATTTATTGGCAAATTTTGCCTTTTTATATTTTTCAATATAACCCTCTATCCATGATTGAGAATCAATAGGCAATCCGCTATTTTGTAAATAGCAATAGAACTCCGGGAACGCTTCGCGAATATCACATAACGAAATATAGCCTTCACCCAACCACTGAATAGCAATCTCTTTCTCGATATCAGTATATGATGTAAGTACGCTCGCAGCAGTTTTATATCCTACATCTGCAGCAAGTTTGTGTAATCGAGCTTCTAATCGCTCTTGTACATCCATGGACGGTACGCCATTATACTTGAGCAATCTAAAAAGTTCGACCCTATCTGGGATATGTACTGTGAAATTTTCAAAATCGAAGATAGACATCAATATTTGTTCAAAAAGCTCCCGATCATGATACGCTTGACAATTTTTTAATACTGCAGACAAATAATCATCTTCAAATTCGCTTAAATAGTATGTTACCAATAACCATTTATCAAAGTTATCTTCCGTATTATGCCAAGCCTTAATAAAGTCTTTGTAGTCTTTTAGCTCAAACAGTTGAAAATATTCATTGATAAATTGGTCAAAGGAAAATCGTATAACATCTATCTTCGCTGCCAATTTGCACCAAAAAGCCTCATCACTCGCTTTGTATTGTATATTGCCAAAAGACAAGCCCAATCCAAGTGTTAAGAACTTATATACATTCTCACATTTGTCAAAGTTGAAAGCATTATCCGGCAGTGCGTTTTGCTCATAAGCGTATATCGCAGGTGATGTTGAGATAATGGTGTTTGTAACATTTGTTCCATTTCGCCATAAATCCAGCCACTCTTTGATACTATGAACAACTGTGTATTTCTCGCAAAGATTCTCTACTCCATAATCCGTCCCGTTAGACAAAACCAATCGATAATTAAGTTGTCGGTCATCCGACTTCAAATACCAGGCAAACATTTGAGCGTCATTCTCAAAGTTAGACACCTTACCATATTGACCAACAACCACAATATACACACGCTGATGCATGGTATATGCTTTATTCGAACTTTGAATCGCTTTTAATGTAGTAATAAGCGCATCAAACTCTTTGAATTCAATGTTATCATAGAAACGAGCCAACTCTGAAAATGGAGCAATAACACAATCGCGTCCATCAAGTTCCTCGATGTAGTTAGCGATGCGATTAGCCAACTCAATGCGTGATATGAACATATCATCGTATTGAGAGTTCATCCATTGATCCACGCTTTGTATTTGAATATCCATATCAGACATCCTCGAAATAAAGTCATAGGAATCTCTGAAATTATCAAACAAAACAAAGCGCACAGGAAATCTGTTAGCCGTGCTGGAATTGACACCGTCATATGTCTTATCGGTGTCAATTCCAGCAAATAACTCTTCTATGTTAACAAATGACTTAAGCATCGAATTCGTTAATGATATTAATTATTGAACTATTGTTTGCTTTATCAATAATCATTTCCAGAATAGCTCTTGCTGTATGAAGATCCTGGATTTGTCGTACCTTATTACGTGCTGTGGACTTTTTCTGCAGAAGTTCTTCTGGATTATCTGCTAAGTATTCTCTCTGTTTGTCGTGAGCCTCCAACTTCTGCCCTTCCTCTTGTCGACGGCGTTCTTCTTCCTTTCTTTGACGCTCTCGCTCCTCGAGCACCTTATTTCTCCACTTCACAAAAGCTATACGCACCTCGTCTTCGCTCCATAAACCAATATCACCTTGGATATGCTGACGAAGGCCATCGATGGCGACAGCAGTCTCTGTATCATTTAATTGGGCTCCATTAGCATCTGCGACATTACGCACAAATGTCTCAAACCCAATTTTAAACGCCTCATCGTGTTTAAGCAGCTCTTTCAATTCAAACTTACGTTGTTTCAATTTTTAAAGGGTCTGCGTTAACAGATAAGGTTGGTTGCGGAAATCCTTCTCAACACAAATCTTTACAATATTATCAATTAGTTTGTGCAGATTTTCATCAGTAGTAGCGTATTTCAAAGACCACAACGGATATCCTTTACCCGTAATATACTCATGAGTGAGAGCCCAACGAGCATCAGTGAGGCTACTGATATCATTGTACCCTTTCAGTTCGTTTAACCTGAAATTTTGGATAAACAATTTGCATAATTCGCCTGACTCCTTGGTTTCGAACATAAAGTTGAGCGTATTATTTACTTTATCGCTCTCCCACGCTTGGAACATTTTGATAACTGCATCAGCAATATGGGTAGCATCAAGCGGTTTGCCGTTCATGTCAAAAATCTGCTTGACATATTTGCGCATCGCAAAAGCTACCATACCCATGCATGCACACGATTGGAACAATCCAAACGGAGGCAGCGTTAAATCCTTTAATTTCTCACCGAGGTTAAAATCGGTATTTTTATTGACCCCATGCAATTTCTTATCAACAAAATCCGACACGAGTTTCAAAGGATGATTAAGGTCGATCGATGTCTTCCATTCGAGATTTTCGTCTACACTATCTTGTAACAACAATGACATATGCAAATACTGTCCCGTACAATGACTGCTTATGTCAGTTTTAGTATTATTGGTCAATACTGTTTTTACTGTATCGCGAGCCAACTGTTTTTTCCAAAAAGTCGTAGACTTGGAACGTAATAAATCATAAGAATCCGGGCCACTTGAAAAGATGGTTGGCGCCACGCAGGAATTGATGGTCAAAGCTATCTTCAGGGCAGAATTCATGTCACTTTTATCCCTTAAGTAATAGGTAAATGTTCCGTGCTGCAATTTCAAAACCCATTCGCGAATCATTGCATTAGCAGAGCCAATATGAGCCTCAGCCTGATCATTGGAGTTATAATTGCGAGCTACCGATGCATTGGCCTGATATTCTATAAATCGTTCATAATTGGTCTCGCCAAAAGGTGTTTCATACACAACAAATAACGTATTCGCAAAACGACCCAGCTCGTCGTTGGAAGAGGCTTTATAGGCAATCTGTTTTAGTTCGTTGAGCTCTTGAGCGTCTCGAGCAAAAAGCAGCGCGATAAATATCTCATATGCCTGGCAGCTCTTACGCCCCTTCTCGATGGCATTAAGTAAAATATGCTCACTGCTATCAAGTGAATACATCTTATATGTCCAAGGACGAGTGACTGTCGAAAAGTTTGAGTTCAGAAGTCGCTCTGCCTCATTCCCAAAATTAATAATTTGAGATGTGAATTTGAACTGAGTGAGCTTCAATTCATTCTTCTTCGCTTCAATATCTTTGGTCGGAAGAGATGAGAATTGAATCGAGTACAATCCTCCCGGAGCTCGCTGAATGATGCTATTGCTATCTAGGTAGTCAAGCACCTCTTTAAGCTTCGGTTCAATATAAGTTCCTGCAAATAGACGTGCAATGTTTCCTTCCGAGGGAGTAACCGTCACATTATTCGCTATGTTATTTAGTGCATTGAGGAGCAAGATGCTTTTAAACACGGCATAACATTCAGGACCACCTTCATTTTCGACCTGCAGTCTTCGCGAATTGAAACGCTCCGTAACAGCACCGAACTTGGATACCTTCTCATTGAATTCATCGAGCACAAAATCCCATAAATAGTCGGCCGTAATCACACGGCCATCTGCATATATCGCTTCATCGTCAAAGAATGATCGGATTTGAGGATTAGCCCCGATAAACTCAAAAACGCTTCGAGACGAAGAACCCGCCTCACGAGCGTAATAGGTTGCCAGATTGGCTGTACCTGGATGCAATGGGAACAGATTATAAAGGTCTTGCTCAGTCTCTTCGGGACTGGTCGAAGTGGAAATCTCGGCAAATTCTCTATAAAGAGCTTCATGCGGACCTATGAATGCGCTTCGTTTATGTTCATACACAACATCATCGTCAATAATTCTGAATTTGCGCGACATAATCTTATACGCCGATACGGTCTCCATATTATATGTCATATAATGATAGCGGCCTTTGGTTTTTTCTCGTTCTTCAACTTGCAGACTGTCCAATGCCGAAGGATGAGAGATAAACAAGAAATAGGAATTATTCTTGGCCATCATCATACGTTCACTGATACCCTGAAGTGTAACAAGAGCCGATAACCCGAATGCCGATTTGAGCACATCGGTAAACTCATCCCATACGATAAGCAAACCGTCATATACTCCTTGAGCAGCTAATTTATCCTGCACCTCAAAAATCCAATTCTCAAGATTATCGCTCTGCAAAGGAATCACTCGATTCTGCCGACGAAGTGCATTTTTGATATGGCGGATTACAGATATATCATGGTCGCTCAGTTTTTCAATCAATAGCTCGGTTGAAGGCGCAAGCGCTTTGAGTTGAGCATCTCGTTCGATAACAAGTGACCAAAACGCATCATCCTTCTCTATATCTGCAATGTAATGATCAAAATCGGTTTGCACTTCAAACTCGATACCCTCCTGATTCAACGCATCTACAATATGCGTCTGCAATACAAAAGGCAAATCTTCCGCAGCAGCCATATTGACAATACCATAGAGGGACACTGGGAATAATCGTTTTTTGCTCCGTAGGTTCAAAATATCAGAACGAAGAAAAGCCAACGATTCGTCCCGATATTCACACTCTATATACTCTCGAATATCGTCAATTGGATCACATAACAAGTGTTTAATTACAGCGCCTGCATGGCTTTTGCCACTTCCATAGGTCCCTGAAATCCAGAATGGTTTATGAAAATCAGCATTGTTGTTATACACTGAATTTACAACCTTTCTCAACACTTCATTAAACTGCTCGTTTGGAATAAAATCTCTCCAATCGCCATTCTCCGGTTGTATTTTGAATGCGATAGCAGATTCTCGAATTTCGATTAAGTCAGAGTATTTAGTCTTCATTGTTTGAAATATCCTAGATTAGTTGTTTGGTTCCAATTTAAAGAATCGTATTATTTCACTCTTCACCAATTCACGAATATCCTTCTCCTGAAGCAAGTCCCATAATGCATTGTCGAGATATGCGTATTCGACATTGTCTCTTATAGCTTTTGCAGAATGCAATGGTATAGTAGCATCAGTCATTTGACAATGCCAAAATCCATCATTTTGCATATAATTAAACGGTTTATACATAGGCGTTTCTTTATCTCCTATATAAAATTTATATATACTACTATATACCTTTTGTAAATCTCCATATTGGAATCGGTTAACTACCACACATTTTCTTTCAATCACATCAATAATTGCAAGAATAAAAATAGGTTTAGCAAAAATTTTTTGACCTCGATAGTTCCCTATGTTTACCTGTTTTATTAAATCAATGTAATATAAAACGCAATCCGATACCATGTATTATTTAGTTAAAAGTTTTAACACTTCCAACGGAGTCAGTTCCTCTCGCAAAGTAATATGATCTAATCCCATACTAAAGGTTGCATTAAGAACCGGATTCATATCACTATTAATAGATCTTAACAGGCTTATTAGCGTTTCTCTGTCAAGGCCAAATTCTCGATAAGTTCCACATTTATTTGTGGGATCATACAAATCTGCCACACGTAAGCCTGAAATATTCTTGCTCTGGGTAAATTTATATATAGAATAAGCTATGGCCTCTCGAGATACATTTAC
>ULXN01039520.1_pt1 | contig 15942 bp, 22 predicted proteins | sample 1961311 | NCBI WGS metagenome assembly ULXN01 (sample SAMEA4835839, study PRJEB28245) | human gut metagenome | biome: gut microbiome; material: fecal sample | place: Denmark | collected 2008 | reverse complement strand
TTTTCCATCCCTGCCGCTTTCACACGGGCCACGTTTGTTTTTGTCGGCTTCTTTAATACTTTCTCAATGATACCTTCGCCTTGTTTCTTCCCGTTATCATCAACGAGCCACACCTCGGCACCTTCTTCTACCTCGTATTCTACCGGTAAGAATAAGTTTTGCTTCCGGGTATCGTAGCCGAAAATAGCCAGCCCCGGACAATGGGATACGCATTGCATACAGCCGGTACATTTTTCGTAATCGATCTCGGGCGTTACGCTGGTGGAGCTTTTGGTGATCGCCTTTTGAGGACAAGCGAAAGAGCAAGGGTTACAAGCGAAACCATATAGGCAATCCAAACGAACGAAAGGGCGTTGGGCTTGACGTTCGGGAGTGGGCCTTGGGGACTCTTCCTTGATGCGGATCGGATGTTGCTGGGAGTCAATGTATTCCTTAGATATTTGTAAGTAATCGTTGTAGTTGAAACGTACGCCTAGCTCTTGGGCGATCTCATAAGCGGCTTGCTTTCCTCTTAGTACGGCGGTAGTACCTTCTCCGATTCGTACGGCATCACCTACGCCGGCACAACGTTTTCCAAATGTATATTGGCCTTTGGTTAGCAATTGGTTGTCGGGAATCAATCCTGTACATATATTAATAACATCAATATCATCAATCACTTTCTCTGTTCCCGGGATTGGCTTGAAGTTCTCGCATTCGCAGACAACCGCGCCGGTGATACCTGTCCGATCCTGGTTTGGAATGGCTTTCAAAAGCATATGAGAGGTATAAATAGGTATGCCAAGGCGGCGAATTCGATTCGCTTGTACCGGAAATCCACCTTCATGGGGCATCGCCTCTAAAATAGCCTTGACTTTCGCTCCGGCTTGCATCAATTGGTAAGACGTTAGGTAACCTATATTACCGGCGCCTACTGTCAATATGTTTTTGCCGAGTAACGTGAATTCAGCGTTCATCATTTTCTGTACGACTGCCGCTGTATAAACTCCGGGCACATCATCATTCTCGAAGGTCGGCATAAAAGGAACCGCACCAGTAGCGACTATCAAGGCTTGAGCTTCTACATAGAAATTTTTATGGTTAAGCATGTCTTTTACGGCGATACGCTTATTTTGTAGGATATCCCAGACCGTAGAATGTAAGAAAATACCAGAGTGGTCGTCTCCGGCTAAAGTTTTCGCTATATCGAAACCACGCATACCCCCAAAGCGCCGCTCTTTCTCGAAAAAGAAAAATGCATGGGTTTGCATCAAGAATTGACCGCCGATCTTATCATTGCTATCGATTACGATGCTGTTCAAGCCTAGCCCTTTTAAGGTTTCCCTACAAGCTAATCCAGCGGGGCCGGCACCAATGATGGCCACATCGGTTCGATAGATCTCTACCGGTTCTTCTCTGGGTTCTATTTGGGAATCTGTCGTATAATTCTGTACTGTTATTTCCGATACTTCCTTTACATTGTCTACTTTCGTAATACAGATACGCTTTACTTCTCCGTCTACCAGCATTTCGCAGGCGCCACATTTACCGATACCGCAATTCAGCGAACGATTGCGGCCATTTACGCTATGACTGTGTACTGGATAGCCGGCCTGATGTAAGGCGGCGGCGATGGTAAAACCCTTCATTCCCGTTACGGGTTTGCCATTGAATAAAAAAGTGTGTTCTCCCTCTTGTGGAATTGTTAAAATAGGATGATTAACGATTCTTTCCATAATTGCTATTGATTTAATTGGGCTAAAATTACGGATATAATTGGATAAATGTCCTAATTTTACTTGAAATCTATTCGTGAAAAAGCGATTATCCCTAAAGATTTAGGAGTAATCGCCGTGTTTTACTTGAAATTTGTCGTTTTGAGTAACCGCTCCACCAACCATAGCGTCGGAAGCGCTTTCATTTAATGTTAATTCTAGTGCGCTAACGATAGGAACCGTTAGAAAAGTGTTCCTCATCCGCTTCCGCATTCATCCGGAAGGCAAAGAGCATTATCATAAACAATAATATAGAAAATAACTTCTTAATCATGCCTCAAACCGATCAATCATCATTTTTATCTTTGTTTGTAAAACAATTTGCAGCTTGAAATGTTTTATATTCAAACAGTCGATAAAAAGAAAAGCTCTCAGACTAAAAGAAATTACTGGTGAACCTTTTCAAACAATCTTCTGTTATACTATAAAATGACTCAGAAGTCACCTTGATAGTAGTCATCGTATAATAATTTGTTAGTAGTATTTGTTTTTTCATATAAGTAGAGTTTGTTATTTGTTTGGTCCGCATGTAGCTGTGAAGCTGGATGCGGATTTTTATTTGTTTCCGCATGGATAAAGGTATTTAAGGGTATTAGTATTGTTTTATACATCGTTTCTGTATAACTTTGTTTGCTCAAAACAAGGATTCAACTTTACAAATACTTTACAAAAGACTTTACACGATTATGGCTACGGTACAATGGGTAATCTTCAAGCATCATAAGAAATCCGATGGGACATACAACCCCAAGATACAGATAATACATAAGAGCCTGTCCGCTTACATTCCTTCTGGGGTTAATACGGAATGTGTTCGTTTCCGAAAAGGGCACTCTTCTGGATCTGTAACGGATAGCTCTATCGAGGACAGCCTAAATGATAAAGTAAGGAAGATTCGTGCTATCCTGAATGAGAAAGAAGAAATCATCTCTGAAATGGATACGGCAAAGGAGGTGAAGGATTATGTCTTGAAGATATTGGATGCCGGTAGTGAGATTGACTTTCTTCGGTTCGCCAATGAGTATAAGGATAAGATAAAGAATGAATCCACGAAAGCTTATAATGTCACGAGAATAAATGCGTTAACGAATTATGTGGTAGAGAAAACAGGGAAACCGTCTCTTCCTATAAGCAAGCTTACCCATAAGTTGTTAAAGGATTACGAGGATTGGTTGCGGACAACTAATCGGAAGAGCAAGAAAGCCGACAAAGAAAAATGCGGATTAAGTGAAAATAGTATCAATTCCTACATGGGGGCTCTCTCTATTATCTTTAACGCTGCAAAGAAAAAATACAACGACTATGATGTGGGAGACATCCTTATAAAAAATGATCCTTTCAAGGTGTATTCCCCTCCCAGAATAGAAACAACTTCTAAGAGGGCGGTTGAGAGAGAGACTATCCGAAAAATCTTTGACTATCATTCGGACAAAGAAGTTCCGGAAATGACAAGGGATCTCTTTTTGATGTCGTTTTTCTTGGCGGGAATGAACCTAGCGGATATCTATGATTGTGGGCCGTTTGGGGACAGGGTAGAGTATACGAGGAAAAAGACACGTACCCATAAAAAAGACAAGCCGTTTTTGTCGTTGATGATGCATCCGATAATCGCAGATATAATAGAGGAATATAGGGATAAGGATGGCATAAGGGGATTTTGCTTCTATAAGATGTATTCGAATATGCCGGCCTTCCATCAAGCCGTGAGAAGAGGCATTTCCGTGTTAAGGAGAGAGTTGTCCTTGCCGGATCTGACTTATTATGCGGCTCGTCATTCATTCGCTACGATCGCTCGTAATGAATGCGATATTAGCATGGATGATATCGCGCTTTGCCTTACCCATGAATCGGGGCACGATATCACGGATACCTATGTCAAGCTAGATTTTAGCAGGGTGGATAATGTTATTAATAAAGTAGTAGATCATGTGTTTAAAGAAAAAGCCGGGAAATGATGCCCGGCTTAATTTGATTTTCAAATTAGGGCGAATTTGGTGATTTAGCCAGGGGGTAATCGTCCGGCTTCACATTGTCGTTTTTGACTCATTACTGATTCTAGGCAACGGGTTGTTAGTTACTTCTTCTAGTACTTTTTCATCTTCATCTTTGAGATATTTGTTTCTCATCTCTCGAATATCATTTGTCATCCCCCATATTTTGAAGAATAAGACAATTTGTAATACTCCGAATACAAGAAGCACGATGGTTAAAAAATCAATCATAATTTTAGATATTTAGCTTGTTCTTTAATTCGTTGAATTTATCGGGGTTTTCTAATTCTACCCAATAGTATTTTACATATATATCCCGATCAAAACTTTCTTTCTTTTCATAAACAATTAAACATTGCTTATCACATAGAACGATAACCGAGGACTCAAGTATATTGGCATAAGACCGAGCCTGCTTAAAGGCTTCCTCTATATCTTGGTTGTTCTTCATATGGAATTTAGCTTCAATCAGAACCTTTGCTCGTTCGTAATCTGGTTTTTTATCATAATGTAAGGCGTAATCCGGGAATACCCTATGTCCCCGTCCTGCATGGATTGGTAATTGCCGGATGAAATCCTTATTCTCATACCACCCCATTTTGTTCAAGTAATACTCTAATAGCTGAACTTCAACATCTCTTTCGCAGGATATAGAGAGGTTATTGAGTAAGGCTGGAGCATAGAGCTTCGGCAGGGTATCTATGTCAAATCCTTTTGCTTTTATCATTCGTAGGAGTTCTGAATAATCCTCACTGCTCATCGGCCACCCATTCACCCCTTGAAACTTCTTTCTAATAAGTGGATGCTTGTAAAAATATTCATCGGCTTGAAGCTCTTTTAGTGTGATATGCGGGATGTCTATCTTATCACTTATATAGGTGTTACTGTAATAGTGAAATAATGGGTCAATTACTCCATCGGTTTGTGCTATCCATAAACAGGTGATTGCGCTTTTAGGTGATTTTTCATAATAGATGAGAATATCACCTTTCTTTGTTTCGGGATTGGCTTGCCAAAAGATGAAATCTAAATCTATCTCTGTTTTCTGTGTATATCCACCGATAAACCATGCTTGCGCCGGTTTAGGAATATCTACTTTCTCCTTTGGAATGTAATTTGGTGCAAAGTCATATAAAAAAGCGCATAATTCGACAGGAGATAAATTGTTTGCTTTTCTGAACTGATAGAAAATATCGCAAAGCTGCCAATAATACATACACCTTCCTTTATGGTCAGTTCTTGATGGAACCAGCGGCAGGTTTATACCGAATGCGTCTGCAATCTTTTTTAAGTCAAAGAATCGGCACACAAATAAATACGGAAAGAAATACTCTGGTGCAAATCTCGATAGAATATACGATACAGGTTGGATAAATCCTAACATATCCCTGAAATCGTTACGAGGAATCCATACTTTTCCGTTTATCATTATCCCCAAGACAACCAACGCCTCATAGAAGTCTTTGGATTCATCTAAAGATGTAGGAATTTCGCAGTCTGATACGCCATAACAAGATATGTTTTCCAACCAGTCGTTATATAATCCTTCTGGCGTGAATTTTACATAATACGGAGTATATTTCCGTAAAAGAGTATAGCCGTCTATTTCCTCAAACTCCTTGATCGCCTTCTGCCCATCAGGAGATTGTTTATATAGATTCCATGTGTATTGATTGAATTTCATGCTACCTCCTTCTTGGTCGGCTCATTTCAATTACGTTGAAAATTTGCCTTACATCTTTTAGTTCCAATACTCTATCTGGATAGAAAGAGTTTAGCGAATGAATCGTGATAGTATAATTTTCTACATCATGGTCTATGATGCGTTTTATAAGAATGCCTTCCTTATGGACTATGACAAAATCCCACTTCCGGATATGTAATTTGGATTCCGCCCAATATTGCTGGTAGATTTCTCTACAAAGTAAACGATCTCCTTCTTTATAGGCTTCATCTGTTCCGTCATCCATACTATCTCCTTTTACCTCAAAAGCCATATATTTCCCATGAGCTTCTTGATCGACAATAAAAGGTATAGTTGGAAGTGATTCTATATATTCTGCATCTGCATAGCCACATAAATAACCGGCGTATGCATATTGATTTACTAATGGCACGTATATAATATGATCTGGGGCTAAAGGCAATGCTTCGACCGTTTTATTAATGTTAGTTTCTTGTGAATATATTTCTCCTGTACCGGTATAGAGCCATTCTAAGTTATATTTCGGAAATCTATTGATGATTTTTTGACATGTAGCCCTTGAAGGGTTTCTCTTTTCATTAATAAGGCGAGTTATAGTCACATTGTTATTGATTCCTATCGCTTCGCTAAATGAGTTTTTATTAAACCCTTCTTTATCCATGACATACTGAACTCTTTCCCAGCCTTCCATATAAACGTATATTAACTTTACACTAACAGTTAGTTTAAACAGTGTTAATATACTAACTTTTAATACCAAATAGTTTGTATAGATACTAACTGTTAGTATATTTGCATCATCAAACAATTGATAACGCTATCACAGACAAAGGTAGCAAACTCAATTGATGATACAATAGTATAAACATATTAAAATGCACGATTATGGCACGATCTTATGAAACAGCACTCGCAGAACTCGAAAACGCAAGAGTAGAGTTAGAAGCATTGAACATGATCGGCGAAGAAGAAGCCTGCTACATATATAATGTAGATAGTAAGTCTGAGATCGTGAAAAACCTCTCTGAGGATATAGAAGCTCTCGAAAGAGAAATCGAGTATCTCGTCTCGATGGATTATAACGCCGATCCTGTGATTGATACATTCGGTAGCTATGAAGCAATGAACTCTTATTTATACTAACATATAAACACACACGATTATGAAAACTTCAAATTTCAGACACAAAGTATTTTGCATGGCTTACGAGCTAATGAAAGCAACCGGTAAAGCATTTGCAGTATGTCTTTCTCGCGCATGGGCTTTGTACCGCTTAACAAGACAGATGCACAAGGGCGTTGTAACCTTCGCTTATGAAAAGGCGGACGGATCACTTCGCAAGGCTAAAGGCACTCTCAAAGACGTTCAGAACCTTATCAAAGGGACTGGATCAGAAAACTACAAAACGGTTCGCTACTTCGATGTAGATGCGAACGGATTCAGATCATTTAAAGTAGAAAACTTCATAACGGTTTATTAAAGCTAGGTCGGGTGGGCGTAGAGAATATCTCACCCGGTCACTTCTGTTAGTTCTTTCTCGTACTTACACCTTAGTACCCGCAGAAATGGGGTTGAAACGAAAGGATAACATATAATAATGTATAAGCGCAGATAGCTTTTGCCGTGACCTGCTGGGGTACATTATAAAAAAGAAATTATCAAAGGGGCGTGTTTCCTTGCGGTGTTATGGTCAGACATTGGTTAACCGCCGCCCCTTTTCAAAATATGGCCCGGTTCTGAAGCGAGAGCTGTCGATCGAATCGGTTGCCGGGCACAAATTAAATTCTAACGCTTATGAAAAATATAATTTACGGGATAGCCTTGTTCGTTGGCTTCATCCTTATGGCATCAGAATCAGCTACGTTCATTCCTAATCTTGTGGGTGTCGTAGTATTCACTTATTCAGCATACAAACTTGATTTAATAACAGCTTTAAAATGATAAGACATGGAAACAAAAGGTATAGAAGAAATGACTAAAGAAGAGCTTATTGATTTGGTAGATTCTCTAAATAAAGAATTGGATGGAGCGAAAAAGGATCTGGATCTTTATCGAGCTTGGAAAGACAGGGAAGAATCGGCTCGTATTCTGGCAGAGAAGAAGCTATTAGCTGCAAAAGCCTTCTTTGAAGTTGTTTGATTCGTTTGTGTTTAGGTTGTCAAAAGCGGCCGGGTGAAAGCCCCGGCAATTGGGCGGGCGTATTGGAACGCTCTGCGCACAGCCGGAAGTGCGTATGCCGGATCGTTACCGGTTCCGTCCACAATCAATTTAAATTTATAGTTATATGGCAACAATCAGAGAAACAATTTTGAAAACAAAGCCCGGTGAGCCCAAGGCGATCCCATTATCAGAGGTGTCGGATGTAATGGGGTATCGCTCCGAGGCACTTCGCATTAATAACGAGTTGAGAAAAGACGGTATTGTGACGAAAGACGGTAGGCCACCTTACACGATTTCCAGAAATAGCAGGGTCGGCTTTCTCTATATAGTCAATAATATAGAGAAGCCTTAAAAATCAACACGCACGATTATGAATGTCACGATTAATACTGACGCATCCTTCAATCATCATCATAAGGTTGGGGGTTACGCTTTCTGGATCACGTCAGAATTAGGCCGGATCAGGCAATCGGGTACGCTAAAAGAGACATCGGATGCGCAGGACGCTGAACTGAAAGCGTTGGCGAACGCTGTTTATGTCCTTTTGAACTCAGAGTTTAATAATGGATCAATAGAACATATCTATGTGAATAGCGATTGCAAGATGATGTTCCCGAAGATAAGCATTAAAAGTACCAGTGTCCCGGGGAAATACATTGCGGAGACCCTAAATGATATCTTACGTCAGAATACGGACGGCTGTATATATGGCCGTATATCGTTTAGGCACGTAAAGGCGCATACGAACAATCTCACCAAGTCGAGAAGCTGGGTGAATGATTGGTGCGATAATGAAGCTAAGAAAGCTATGAGGTCGGCTGTAGAAATCCTAAAACAAGAAATGTCATGGAAGTCTTCACCGAACTAACACCTGAATGCGACCTGACAGCGCAGATGTACGCCTCCGGGTACGAGAAGAAGGAGATTGCCAGTTTGAAGCATCGTGCGGTAAGCACGATAAATAACCAGCTCCAGACGGCATTTTTGATTTTGGGCGTTCGGAATGGGAGAGAGCTAGCACTAAAATTGGCTGAAAGGATATCGGGTATCCGGTTGACACTGGACTTTTCGCCTACCATGAAATCGGCGGTTGCTAGTGTTCTTTTGATAATCCTTTGTTTAGATAGTCATTTTGACATGAGACGGCAACGAATCCGAACCCGTTCTAACGCCAATGTAGAACTTACCGCCCGTATTCGTGTAAGAACGAGAGGGCGAAATATAATTATTTGAATTATGGAAGCAACTCAATCAAATCCGGCTATGGCCCTTCTTCAACAGGCCATGGAACTGATCTCCCCCAAAATGAGCATTCCTGTAGTAATAGATTACGATGCCATTACGAAAGCTGCGGTAAGGACAGTAGCCGAGGAAAGGAAAAAAATCTATAACCGCGTGCTTTTCACTCAAAAGGAAGCACAAGACACATACGGTAAATCGGTTATCAATGCCTTGGTAAAACGTGGTTTTCTCCAGCAATACAAGTTTGACACCCGTGAGGCCGTGGATAGGGAAGGTAATCCTATCATTAAGGCTAAAGGGGTAATTTATTACCGGATAGCGGAAATAGAAAAAGCTATTGAGGATGGGAATATCCTAAAAGGTACACGAAGAGGAACGATATAGTATTAACGATTAAAATATTACGATCATGAGTTTAATTAAAAAATCAACGGAATTGAATATTCCGACAAATGTAAAGATGATGCTTTACGGCCAAGCTGGTTTTGGCAAGAGTACAGTTGCATTGAGTGCTCCAATGCCGTTATTACTTGACTTCGACAACGGGGTTAAAAGAGTGAATGATTCCCATCTGCAAAGTGTGGACATCGTGCAAGTCACTTCTTGGAATGACATGAAGGTGCTAATGAGTGAAAATCTGTCAGCTTATCAATCAATAGTTATTGATACTATCGGTAAGATGACGGATTTCATTATTTCTTACAAATGTGGAACCCGACAGCCTTCTATTAGAGATTGGGGCGGTATCAATCAAGAATTTTCATGGTTTGTTCGCTGTCTGTCGGATTTGAATAAAAACGTCATTTTTGTCGCTCACAGGGATACACGAAAAGAGGGTGATGATACGGTTTTTGTCCCTGCGTTAAGGGGAAAGTCTTACAATTCGATCGTTACAGAATTGGATTTGTTAGGGTATATGGAAATGCGAAATGAGAATGGCCGGGTAAGAAGAACGATCACATTCGATCCGACAAATAGAAATGACGGAAAGAATACCTGTAATCTGCCATCTGTTATGGAGGTTCCGACTATTATAGACGTACAAGGGAAACCCACGGCAAAGAACGATTTCATCGCTACTCGGATTATTGCCCCTTATCTTGGTATGCTACAAGCTAAAAAGGCAGAACAAGAAGCATATAATAAGGTTTTATCAGATATAACAGGGTGTTTAGAATTGGTTGGGGATGCAGCATCCGCGAATGACTTCATTGCGCATATTGACGATTTCAACCATGTTGGAAGTTCAAAAATGAAAGCGTCTATGATGTTGGCGGCTAAGGCTAAAGAACTTGGATTGGTCTTTGACAAGAATACTAAAACGTATAACGATGCAGCAGCTTAAATATAAATTTTACGCCACTATTCTTGACTCCTTTTGGGGGTATTTGAATAGTGATGTGGTTTGGGAAAAATACTGGGGGTGGTCTGAAAATCCACCCCACACACCCGAACAGTTTCACGAGTTGCAGTTTCAAGAACTCATTGATCGCATTAATCGTAAACCTTTCGATAGCGAAGCTGCGGATAAAGGGACAGCGTTTAACGAATTGGTGGATGCTCTTATAGAAAATAGGAAACCTAATAAGATGAACGTAGAGAGAAATGCCGAGAATACTTGCTATACGGTTGTTTACAATAACCGTACATTCGTTTTTCCCATCTCTCTTTGCCGTGAGTTTGTTGATTACTTTAAAGGCGCATTGACCCAGATTAGAGTAGAAGCAATCCTGCCAACTGCATACGGTAATGTTTTGGTTTACGGTCTGATTGACGAGTTGATGCCTACCACCGTTCACGACATCAAAACGACCGGAAGTTATACGGTTGGAAAGTTTAAGGATCATCATCAACACCTTGTTTATTTGTATTGTCTGAATAAAAACGGTATTCCAATAAAAGACTTTGAATATAATATTGTTGAATTTGGGAAAAATGGAAACGTTGTTGGTACTTATACTGAACTATACAATTATAATCCAGATACATACATGCCAAAACTTACTTCTATATGCGAAGAATTTATTTGTTTTCTCAATGAAAACAAAGACTTAATAACTGATTTGAAGATATTTGGTAAAGATGGAAAATGAAATTTGGAAAGATATTCAAGGATATGAAGGTTTGTATCAAATATCAAATTTAGGTAGGGTACGTTCTATTGATAGAATTGTTGGTTATAGATATAAAGGGAAACAAAGGGTCTATAAAGGTCGTATTTTAAAGCAAATGACAAGAAATGGATATTTATATGTGAGTCTATCGAAAGAAAATGTATTAAAACAGAAAAATATTCATCGACTTGTAGCTAATGCTTTTCTACCTAATCCATCAAAATTACCGATTATTAATCATATAGATGAAAATAAGAAAAATAATATGGTTTCTAATTTAGAATGGTGTACTTGTGCCTATAATACCAATTATGGCAGTGGTAGAAAGAAACAAGCTGAATCACAACAAAAGGTTGTATTGCAATACGATAGAAATGGGAATTTGTTAAATCAATACCCATCTGTAACGATAGCCGCATTACAGAATGGCTACAACTTAAAGACTGTATCCCAATGTTGTCGTGGATGTACAAAAAGCGCATATAATTATATATGGAAATATAAATATGATATTCAATCTGAATAACCCCTATGAGGCAGACAAATTCAAAGAATATGTAAATAGAATGTATCAGCAAAAATCAGTAGTTGAAGTAAAAAAGAAATTACCTAATCGCACGCTCGCTCAGAACTCTTATTTACATCTTCTTTTAGGGTACTTTGGCAGTGAATACGGTTGCAGCCTCGATGAAGCAAAAATTGACTTCTATAAGAGGACTTGCAACCGTGATTTGTTTGAACGCAAGACGGTGAACAAAAAAGGTAAAGAAGTAACTTATTTGCGTAGCTCTGCTGAACTGACAACGGGTGAAATGACTCTTTCGATTGACCGTTTCCGTAATTGGAGCGCGTCGGTGGCAGGTATCTATCTGCCGGCTGCAAATGAACATCAAATGCTGATATACGCCCAGCAGGAAATACAAAGAAATCAAGAATTTATTTAGTTATGATAGAAACAAGAAAAACAGAAATCAGGTATGTGACATCTGACCCGAAGAAGATGCTCAACATGTACCTTGCAAAACGTGTCCTCAAAACATGGCAGGAATCTTTCATTGATGAAGATACCGGTGAAATAGTAACCATCGAACGGAATGAAATTCTTTTCGACCGTGGCACGCTGATAGACCAAGACACTTTGGCGAAAATTCGTTTCAGTATGGAAGCTGACGGAATTAATGAAGTGGAAGTCAGTAACCAGAACCGCTTGGCATTTGAGAACGAGAACAGCGTTTTATATCCGTACATCGCTCAAGCGCAAATAGGTGACAAGAAACATAAGTTCCTGCTGTATGCCACCGGAATACAGAATGTTTGCATCATATTGAAAGACTACATCGAACTAAACTATATGTTCGGATTCACCTTGACAATGGTCAAGGAGTTCGATTCCTGCGTGATTCTTACTGATAATTTGAAAGAACGCAAGGTAGATGATGCTTCGATTGCCTATCTTAAAGAAGAGATTACAACGGAAGAATATCTTGACAAAATGGATGAAGAGGACGATGACGAAGAATCCAAGCCAGATGAAAAGAAATTCTACCAGATTGAAACAAAAATCACATTTACGGATGGGGAAAATGAAGACGAAAGGGTTCAGACTTTTGTCGTGAACACCTTCAACGTTGACAGAGCGATGATGCTTATAACTCACTACCTCAAAAATAAAGAGGAAGAATGTGAGAAGCAAGCCAAAGAAAAGGGACATGAGTTCAATAAGAGAGAAATTCATGCGGCTATTGAATCGGCTAAACCTATCCCGGTTGGGAGATTTATTCCGAAAGAGTTTTCAATGGCTTATATAGATTGAATCTATCCCGCATCAGCGTAGCGAATATCTGTTACGGGAATAGTCTTGTATCAATGAACGCACCACTTTTGGAAATTTGAGGTCGTTATGGGAGCGACCGATATATGGAAAAAAGTAGTAGATTGAAAGAGTATGGTAAAAACCCATATAAATCCAAAGGGTATCAATCGAGGTGGATTCCCACAAAATCATCTGGCAGTTGACGGTGACGACATGGCGGTTCATAATGTTGGCATTCTGGAAAGACAGAAGGGAGAAGTGGCGAAATTGGCAGACGCTGAAACAAGGGAAGTGCGAGTGCGATACTCCTTAAAACTAGAACATGTACCATTCCCGGTTCGAATCCGGGCTTCTCCACATAAATGTGAGTCACACATAAATGGCAAGGGTTAGTAAATAATGGTTGTGCCCCGGAGAATACGCTTCGGGGCTTTTAATTGGCGAAGATTATGAGAATAGACAAAATTAAGACAGTAGGTCAGCTTAGAAAGGCCATTGAAAATCTTTCTGACGATTACGAGATAGAAATGCGTATTAGACGTAAATTGACGGATGAAGACATAATCGAGTTGCATAAAAAGCACGGTAAGATATATCCTTATCCATACGAAACAAGTTATTCAGAGCTTGAATTTGATGATGTAGGTGTGTCTGACAAAGTATTATGCTTGGGAGTTGAACTAAAAGACGAATGATATGCCATACTACATAAAACGAACAAAGGCCAAGAAGAAAGACAAGCCTTTACCTCTGTTTGATAAAGCAGGGATAACAGTAAAGAAGAAGCCGGATTTGAAAGCTAAGCTCGACAAGGAGTTTTCCCTTTTCATCCGGCTTCGTGATTGTATGCCGAACGGATATTTTAAATGTATCTCATGTGGACAGATTAAACCGTTTGAGCAGGCAGATAACGGGCATTACATAAATCGACAGCATATGAGTACCCGTTTCGATGAAATGAACTGTAACGCTCAATGTCGGCACTGTAACCGCTTCATGGAGGGTAATATTCAGAATTACCGCAAAGGATTGATTGCCAAGTATGGTGAACAGAGAGTTGTCCTACTCGAAGCAAAGCAGGGTATTAGCCGGAAGTTTACCGATTTTGAGTACGAGCAATTAATCAAGTATTACAAGGCGCTTAATAAGAAGCTTAAAAAGGAGAGAGGATTATGAGTTATGTATTGCGAGATTATCAACAGAAAGCCTCTGATGCAGCTGTTTCCTTCTTCAACAACAAGGCGAAGAAGACGAATGCTATCATGGTTCTTCCTACAGGATCAGGGAAGTCACTTATTATAGCCGACATCGCCGCAAGGCTTGACGGGCACACCTTAGTGTTTCAGCCCAGCAAGGAAATACTCGAGCAAAATTTCAAGAAGCTATGTTCTTACGGCATCTTAGATTGTTCGATATATTCAGCTTCTTTTGGAAGAAAAGAAATATCAAGGATCACATTCGCCACGATCGGTAGTGTAATAAATCATCCGGATTTGTTTTCTCATTTCCAGTCTATCATTATAGATGAGTGTCACTTGGTAAATCCTAAAGAAGGAATGTATAAGACATTCTTAGAACTTCTCAAATGCAAGGTTCTTGGTTTAACGGCAACGCCATATCGATTAAGTAGTTCGCAAGAGTTTGGTTCTATGCTGAAATTCATTACCCGAACACGTCCGGCTATATTCAAGGATGTAATCTATCATGTGCAGGTTTCTACCTTACTTGATATGGGATATCTGACAAAACTAAATTACTATTCAATGAATCCGGTAGGATGGAACGAACTTAACTTGAAAGTAAATACTACCGGTGCCGACTATACCGATAAATCAGTACAAAGAGAGTATGAGCGAATAGACTTCTACAGTTATGTTGTCCATATTGTCCAACGACTACTTAATCCGAAACAAGGTGGAAAACGGAAAGGCATTCTTGTTTTTACCCGGTTCTTGAAAGAGGCAGAGAAGTTGACTTGGTCAATTTCTGGCTGTGCTATCGTTTCGGGCGAAACTCCAAAGAAAGAACGAGAACAAATACTTGAGGCTTTCAAGTCTGGCCGGATACCAGTTGTCGCTAATGTTGGGGTACTCACGACCGGTTTCGATTATCCAGAACTTGATACGGTCGTTATGGCGCGTCCTACGATGTCATTGGCGATGTGGTACCAAATAGTCGGCCGGGCAATTCGTCCGCATTCGTCTAAAGAATCAGGTTGGATTGTTGACCTATGTGGAAATATCAAACGATTTGGGGAAGTGAAAGACCTAAAGTTGGTTGATGGAGGTAATGGTAAATGGGCGGTATATTCAAAAAGCAGACAATTAACTAACGTATATTTTTGATATGGACATACTAAGCATAATTAATCGCCTTCAAGAAAAGAGACGATTGGAAAAGATAACACCGGATCATGTGCCGGAAGTGGAGTTAATGAACACAATCCATGCAGAGGCGAGAAAAGAACTTAATGAGCTTTTTGTTTCTGGTAAGATTGGAATTACTAAGACGCTTAATTCAAAAGCTATTTATATAAAATAGATAAACATGAAAAACTACTTTCCACATGATAGTGATGCAAGAAGCGATGATAAAATTATCGCTTTACGTATAAAGCATAAATGGGAAGGATACGGGTTATACTGGGCGTTGATAGAAAAATTAAGAGAAAGCAAAAATTATACTCTAAAAGCCGATTATAATGTTTTGGCTTTTGATTTACGTGCTGATGCCGCAATTCTAAAAAGTGTAATAAATGACTTCGGGTTATTTGCCTTCACCAATAATGGTGAGTGTTTCTACTCCGAATCTCTAAATACACGTATGCAGCCATTGGACGAAAAAAGAGCAAAACTTTCTGATGCCGGTAAACGAGGAAATGAAAAGAGGTGGAAAAATGGTTCGAATAGGTCTGCGTCTCAATCGCCACCTGATAATAATTCTTTCGCCACCCAATCGCCACCCGATAGCCACCCAATCGCCCAACTATCGCAAGAAGAGATTAGAGAAGAAGTAGATAATAGTAAACCTAAAGAAACCTCTACTAGCGTAGAGGCAAAGAAAGCCGAACAAGCAAAGAAACTTGCCGCAGCTAAAGCCGCTACGCTCAAACGGAGGGATGAATTTTATAATTCTCTGGTTCCTTATGTGGAACGATACGGGA
>ULXN01017281.1_pt1 | contig 16262 bp, 15 predicted proteins | sample 1961311 | NCBI WGS metagenome assembly ULXN01 (sample SAMEA4835839, study PRJEB28245) | human gut metagenome | biome: gut microbiome; material: fecal sample | place: Denmark | collected 2008 | reverse complement strand
TCGACGTTATCGACGCGATTGCGCGCGAAAAATAAAAAGGCAAAAAGCCGAAAAATCACGAAAAAAACAAAGGATAAAATTTTATATATTATATAATAATATATAAAATTCAAAAACTATGGAAACCATCAAATCTTTTCTTATAAATCACGATGCCCACCCGGAGGGGGTTTACCTTTCTCATGAGGAGCACAATATCTATACTTACGACCTTCGTTTCAAAAAACCGAACGCGGGCGATTTCCTTACGACTGCCGCGGCGCATACCGTTGAGCACCTTTTCGCAACCGTGATAAGAAACAGCGCGGTCAAAGACAAGGTTGTTTATTTCGGGCCGATGGGCTGCCGCACGGGCTTTTATCTGCTTATGCTCGACACCCCGCTTGACGAAGTAAAGCCTATCGTGAAAGAGTGCTTTGAAAAGTGTCTGGAAATGACGGAAATCCCGGGCTCCAAGCGGCAGGAATGCGGGAATTATCTCGACCACGATCTCGAAGGCGCAAAGGAAGAAATCAGAGCGTTTTTGCCCCATATTATTTAATCGGCATAAAGAATGCTTTTAATTGGCGCAGACTTATAAATTAAAGGAAAAAAACATTTACATGACAAAAAGTCTGAGCCCGGCGCAAACCCTGTCGAACAACTCGCAGAAAAACAGAAAAACATCGGAATGGCGTCAAGCAAGAAAACGTTTCTATTGAAAATAAACGTTTTTAAGACGAAACGCGCTTATAATAAACCGCCCGAAACGGCGGTTTTTTGTTATACCTAAAAAAATAATAAAAACAAAAGTCTTAACGGCAAATTATTCAAGACAAAACGATTGTGAAATTATCATAACAGGCATTATCATTCACGCTCCTTGCCGCAACAGCAAAAAAGAAAAGAATAATCAAATCCGGAATACAAAAGACTTTTTCCTGTTTTTATACTAAAACACAGCGAAAAACAAACAAAAAAACCGGCTAATACCAATATAAAAAGACAACAAAACACCGCGCCAAAAACGACAATGTTTTACGTGAAACGCCCGTTTTTGCCAAGAAAAACGGCACTATTTAATTCAAACGATCAAGAGTTGTGCCGCATTTCAGGCATGAGTTTTGGTTGTTTTTCACACATTCTTCGCAAAAACAAGCGCCGCATGACTTGCAAACATACATTTTGTCGGGTGAAAATGACTTATTGCACGACGTACATTTCATAATAATTACCGCCTTTTCCTAATATAATTTATTGCAATTATTCCCAAAAAAATGCGATATATACCTTGTCCGAAAAAGTCGAAAGTTATCCACAAAACCGCGCCCTTAAATTTACACGGAGAAAGAACGGAAACTCACGAAACAAAACGATAAAAATAATTAAAAATAGCCCAAAACCCCAGAAAAACAGCCTAAAACCCGCCCAAAACAACGGGTTTTGTTCCACGTGGAACAAATGTGGACAACTAATTGTTTCACGCGAAACATATAAAATCGATACATCTTAAAACTGTCAAAATATCCCGTTGTTTCACGTGAAACGTCGCTTCTTAAAAATGTGGATATCTTTTAATCGTTTTTCCAGTAAATTGACATATTGTCAACCGATTGATATAATAGCTTTGATAAAATTAACATAAAAGAAGGTTTTTATGGCTACCGATCTGAATTATATTAAATACGTTGTCGAACAAATTGATTACCGGACATTTCTTTCAAAAAAATGTTTGGCGAATATATGATATATTATAAAGCTGTGCCCGTTTTACTTGTTTGCGACGATTGTGTTTTTGTTAAGATTTTGAAAGAAACAACCGAACTTCTCGGTGAAGATTGCGAACAAGAGTTTCCATATAACGGCGCAAAACTGCATTACGTACTGGATATTGATAATTCCGATCTCGCAAGGCAAACAGTTATGGCAGTATATAATTGCCGAAAAGACAAGCCAAAGAAATCAAAATAGCAATGTTTTTATTTGCCCGAGTTTTCGGGCTTTTTTATTATTATTTTGCCGTGTTCCGAAAAGGTGTATTTTTTATGGAAAGTGCCGTTTTATTGATATTTGGCATGCTTGTCCGGAATAAAAGTAAGAATTGTCAATATCTGATTACAATGTAATAATTTTGTTTTTTGTGCGGACAATACATTATTGTTGAAATTGTTATTCGTTCCTTGTGTTTTGAATTTACTCCAAATTAAATATATTTTCTTGTGAGTTTCCAATTATCTAAAAATAAAGAGTTTTACTTTTTCGTGTTTGCTTTATTGTTACCTCAGAGTGTAGGTTATGTTGTTTTGTTTTTTGCGGTTGTATTGAGTTTTTATAAAAGGCGTATTTGCGGTTGGCTCGGAAGCCGTTGATGTTTGCGATATTATAATATTCAAAAACATTGCATTTTGTCGTAATTGCTTGTTGTGTTTGTCTTTGGGTGCTTTTGATTGAGTGGTTGCGGGGCCTTGTTTTTTCTGATTGTTTGATTTGATTGATTGTTCCGGTTGGTTGTTTTTTTGATTGATTTTGCGGTTGATTGATGAGGTTTGGTGTGGAAGAAGAAAAATAAAGGTCTGACGGTGCATTGCAACGTTGCTTTTGTTAAACCTTACGTAAAAATGAGTGCGCTCTGATTCAAACGGTTGATCTTTTGATTTGGGCGTGTATTGTTTGTTTTGAAAACGTTTTCTTGTTCTGAACGTCGCTTTGCGAGCAACACAAGTTAAATTGTTTGCCAAATAGCGATTGATACGTTCTTGTGTTGAAGAAAACGCAGCGGGTTGTTCGGTCTTGTTTTAATTGCGTAGATTTTATGGCGCAAACGTTAGCGGCGTAATCGCCGGCGCACAAATGATTTTTGATTGTAAAAAAATAACCATCGAAACGCGCCGTGGAAAACTACCGATACGGATTGAACGATATCGTTGCCAAAACGCCGATATTTCAACGCTTTTATGAAAAATGCTCGCTTGTAGTACGAAAAGTACAACTGCGTTCGCCTTTTCCAAAAATCATCTGAAATCTCGGCGTTTTCGGTTGCGAGCAAGTTTTCCGTCGCGTTTTTAGGATAAGACAAGGCACGCGAGTGGCTTAATATTTACTGTATAAGCCGTGAGCGTAACGCAGTATTACTCAAAAACACGGCGTAAAACCTAAGTTCGTATTATTAACTGTTGGCATAAGAACGCTTGTTATGATTTTGGACGTGAAAATGGTGTAAAATGCAAATAATGTTTATTCGGGCTGTTTTAGGTCGAATAATTTTGCGTTGTCTGATCGTAAAAACAATAATTTTTGATAAGTGATTGTTTATGGGCGAGCGCCGGCGATTTGCGGTGTGTTTGTTCCGAAACCCGACCTTGAACGGATGTCGCATATCGCACAAACAACCGTTAAAACACAAATGCCGGAATCGACAAATAAACCATCTGCAATAACTACGGCAAGATTATTAAAGCCGAGTTGTTTGTCGTAAATGCAAGGATCATAAAGATTGACTTGTTTTATTGCTGCCTGCGGGCTGTATTGTTTGATGGTTAGTTTCATGCGAAACAACGTATGGCTGTTTTGGTTTTTGTTGCAAGAGCAACAAGGCAAGTAACGTTGTCGAATATTGCAAAAAAGAAATTATTTCGGATAAAAAACACAGCGCGAGAAAGGAAAGAAGAATAAACATCGGCAAAAAAACTATACAAATGTCTAATTTTCATAGCGCGGCGGGAACAAATGTTAATTTAAACGGGCGGAAACAAATATTAATTCAAAAGAGCTGTTGTTTGTTTTTTGACGGAAAAACGGCACATAATCTTCGGAAATATTTTTAAACCGTACTTAGTACGGTTTAATTTTTCAAAAAAGAGAAGCCGGTTTTTTCTTTTGAAAAAGATCTTGAACGAAACGAGAAATATCGTCGTTTCGTTTTCCGAAAGCGGAAAGGTTTTTTATTTTACGTGCGACCGAACGGAAAAAATCGCCTTATACTTTTTACCGAAAAGTTATCGTGGCGTGAAACGGCATTTATTCAAAAGGCGTCAAATCGGTTGACACACGAACAAAATTTCCTTATAATTGACTGGCATTGTTATATTATAATAAAAATAGTAACGAAGAAATAATCCCTATCAAGGAGGCATATATGAAAAGGACATTCCAACCCAAGAAAAGACACGTAACCAAGGTACATGGTTTCAGGAAGAGAATGCAAACCAAGCAAGGCCGCAACGTTCTGAAACGTCGCCGCAACAAAGGCAGAGCAAAACTTACCCCGCACAACTAATTGTGCGGGCAGACGCTCCCCCGAACAATGCAAAAGGAATATAAGTTAAAAAAACGCGCGTCTTTCAACTACATTTACAGGAAAGGCACGGTTTTTTCAAACGACGATTTCGTTTTGTACACAGTAAAGACGAAAGGGGCGCTCAAAGTCGGATTTTCGGTTTCGAAAAAGGTCGGCGGCAGCGTCCAGCGAAACAGGGTAAAACGACAGATGCGCGAAAGCGTCCGTCTTATGATACCCGAGATAACCCCCGGGTACAACATAATATTCGTGGCGAGAAGCACAGTCTACGGCAAGAAAAGCAGCGTCATTGCCGATTCGATGAGGTCGCTCCTCAAAAAGGCCGGACTTTTGGGCCATTCCTTATGATTATGAAAACGCTCGCCCGTATTTTAATTGGATTTTACAAACGTTTTATTTCGATAAATCTTACGCGGCCGTGCATATACGTGCCGACGTGTTCGATTTATACCCTGACCGCAATTGAAAAACACGGATTCTTTAAGGGATGCGTAATGGGTGCGAAAAGGATACTTCGATGCACCCCTTTCCACGAGGGCGGCTACGACCCCGTGGCAGAAAACTATAAAGGAAACGCAAAATGGTTAGTATAATGGAGATGGGTCTTGCGGCGAACAAAATTGCCGAAGGCGTAATGTGGCTTATCGACGCGCTGAACAAGGGTATCGGTAACTACGGTGTGGCGGTAATCTGCTTCACGCTCATCTTAAAGCTCGCGATGTCGCCCTTCGACGTATGGCAGAAAGTCGTAATGACGAAGAACAACCGCGCGATGGAAAGAATGAAGCCGCAACTTGAAAAATTGCAGCAGCAGTACGCCGGAAATAAGGAGTTGTATTCGCAAAAGCAGATGGAACTTTACCGCAAGGAAAAGTACAGCATGCTTGGAAGTTGTCTTCCGTCGATAATCTCGCTTGTCATATTCTTCATGGTTTTTTCGGGATTTAACGGCATGGTAAAGCAATACAACATCAACATGTACAAGGATTTGTCAAGCTCGTACTATTCGACCTACGAAACGCAATACGCGGCAGTTTATAAGACCGAATACGACAAACTGCATAACATCGAAGGAAAGAGCGAAACGGAAGCGGACGAGGCGGCAACCATTGTCGCAAAAGAAACCGCAACGACGGCAGCGCAAAACACGGTCGTAAGCCTTTTTGACGACAAATACAAAAAAGAAATCAAGTTCATGTGGGTAAACAACGTGTTTATGCCCGACAGTTGGAAGAATCCTATTCCCGATTACGAAACGTTTATCGGCAACGGAATCGGAAAACTCGGCATCGACACCGCTTCTATCGAGCACGGCAACCGTACCGAATACGAAGAAGTCATGAACCCGCTTATCGCGAAGTACAACGAGGTCAAGAGAAACGGGAAGAGCGGCAGCCGCTGGAACGGCTTTATGTTATTGCCCATAATCACCGGACTTATCACTTTCGCGTCCACTAAACTTATGAAACAAACCCAGCCGCCCCAGCCCCCGACGGCTAACGGCAGCGGCAAAGATATGCAAAACGCAATGCAGGCAAACATGAAAATGATGCAGTGGTTTATGCCCATTATGCTTGCGGTGTTCGCCCTTTTGTACAGCACGGCGTTCACGATATATATGGTAATAAGCAACCTGTTCAGCACCGTTTTCCAACTTATTTACAATGCGTGCGTAAAGGTCAACGACAAGCGAAACGAAGAAAAACGTCTTGAATCGACCTTCAAATAATAAGGAGTCCATATGGAAAAAATCGAAGTCAAAGCGTCCTCGGTCGAAAAAGCCATCGAGGAAGGCTTGAAAGAACTCGGCATCGAAAGAGAAAACGCCGAAATAGAAGTTTTGCAGGAAGGCGGTCTTTTCAGCAAGGCGGTCGTAACCGTCCAAAGAAAGGAAACGCCCGCGGACATTGTCATCGACTTTCTGAACGGCTTGTTTGAAAGAATGAATCTGAGATGCTATGCCGACTGCGAAGTCAAAGACGAAGAAATCGTCGTCAATATCACGGGAAGCGACAGCGGCGTCATTATCGGATACCGCGGCGAAGTGCTTGACGCGATACAGTATCTTGCGCTCATTCTTGTCAACGAAAGCGGACACAACTTTATCCGCGTGTCGATCAACGCCGAAAACTACCGCGAAAAACGCATCGAAACGCTGGAATCCCTTGCAAACCGCCTTGCATACAAGGCGTACCGCACGGGCAGAAAGGTCGAGCTTGAACCCATGAACCCGTTTGAACGCCGCGTGATCCACACCGCGCTTCAAAACAGCAAATACGCCACGACCGAATCCGAGGGAGAAGATATGAATCGTCATATCGTCATCGTCCCGAAAGAAGGAGGCGTGCGCGAAGGATACGAAGAAAGAAACGGCAGACGCAACGACGGCAGACGTAACGACAGAAACAGACGAAACGACAGCCGCGACCGTCGCGGCAACCGCAACGATTCTCGTCAGGAATCCGCGCCCGTAAAGCCCGTTGAAGATCCAACGTCAACGGAGTTTAATCTGAAAAAGAACGGACCGCCGAAATTCAAATCTTTTGGTTATACCAAAAAACACTTTTAAAATCGGCGACAATTCGCGCCTTTTTGAGTTTTTCCGAGAACCTGAAAATCCGTGTACGCATTAGTACACTAGGATTTTCAGAACCCCGAAAGAAACGTCAAAAATCCATCAAATTCTCGCCGATTTAAGGGGAGTAATTAGAGAGATTTTTGCGTGCGAAGCACGTTATGTCATTGCGAGGAGCAAGGCGACGTGGCAATCTCCCGGAAGGGCAACCTTATTATATAGCCCCTAAAAGATAACTTTGTTCTTTTGGAAAATGGAACACGTTCCCGAAAAAACTTGTTTTTTGGGTGATAAACACTGAATGTTCTCGCCGCAAGAAACGGCGAGATTTTTATTATAAAGCAAATTAGCATGGACACAATCGTGGCATTGTCAACGCCCGCGGGAAAGGGCGGCATAGCGGTAATCAGACTCAGCGGAAACCCGTTGCCGATTGCCCGCGCCGTTTTTGAAACGAAAGCGATAAATGGCGAAATTAAACCGAACTTTATGTACTTCGGAAAAATTAACGCGAAAGACTTTTCCGACCTTGGTTATATGGTTTATTTCAAATCGCCGAAAAGTTACACCGGCGAAGACGTCGTGGAGTTTCACGTACACGGCGGAACAAGGATTGCGGAAGGCGTGATTTCTGCGTGCGTGTCGAAAGGTGCGCGCCTTGCGGAGCGGGGCGAATTCACCCGTCGCGCGTTTTTGAACGGGAAAATGGATTTGTCCGACGCGGAAGGCGTCATAGATATGATAAACGCCGACAGCGCGGACGCCGTAAAAGCCGCATATCGCCTTATGACCGGCAAATTGTCCAAGGCGGTGAAAGACGTTCAGAACGAACTGAAAACCGTCCTGACGGGGCTTGTCGCGGTACTGGATTATCCCGAGGAACTGGAAGACGAAACACTGCCGTCGGCGGAAGAAGAACTTGAAAAAATCGTAAAAACCCTTACCGCGCTTCAAAACAGCCGCGCCTACGGCAAAATGATAAAAGAAGGCATGGACGTCGCTCTCGTCGGCGACACGAACGTCGGCAAGTCAAGTCTGATGAACGCGATTTTGGGGTACGACCGCGCAATCGTTTCGTCGATAAAAGGAACGACAAGGGACTTTATCTCGGACAGTTTTGAATTAAGCGGGAAAAAAATCAATCTTTGCGACACCGCGGGAATAAGGGAAAGTAACGACGAAATTGAAAAAGAGGGCATTAACCGTTCGATTTCGATAGTTAAAGACGCTCGTTTGGTACTTCGCGTTCTGGACGCAACGCAAGGAAAGCCTGAAAACAAGGCACTTGAAAACGCCCTTTTAGGAAAAAAAGTCGTGGAAGTTTACAACAAAAGCGACCTTATAAACAATGCGAAAAACGAAGGAAACAAGATTTTCGTCAGTGCGAAAACGGGCGACGGAATCGACGAACTTCTGAAAATCGTCGCAAAATATTTCGATGAAGAAAAGACGTCGGAATCGGAAGTGCTGACGTCAGAAAGACAACTGTCGTCGGTAACGACGGCAAAAGAAAAGGTCGAAGAAGGGCTTAACGCGCTGAAAGCTGGCGTTACGACCGACTGCGTAATTTCCGTTCTGACGGAAGGCTACACCGCGCTTGGTGAAATTACGGGAGAAACCGTCAGCGAAAAAATCATCGACGACATATTCGATAAATTCTGCGTGGGTAAATAATGAAAAAGGTTTACGACGTAATTGTAATCGGCGCGGGACACGCCGGCATCGAAGCCGCGCTTGCCGCGGCGCGCATGGGCAAAAGCACCCTTCTTACGACGCTTGAAAAGTCAGGCGTCGCGCTTATGCCGTGCAATCCTGCAATCGGCGGCACGGCGAAAGGTCATCTCGTGCGGGAAGTGGACGCTTTGGGCGGACAAATGGGGCTTTCTGCGGACGAGGCGTTGTTGCAGATAAAAATGCTCAACCGCGGAAAAGGTCCCGCCGTATTCAGTCTTCGCGGACAGGCGGACAAGGCGTTGTATCACGACATAATGCTGCGCGTTTTGGAAAATCAGAAAAACCTTGACGTGTTGTACGACGAAACGACAAAAATTCTTGTAAAAGACGGCGTGGCGCACGGCATAACCACCCTTGAAAACGGCGAAATCGAGGGACGGGCGGTCGTTATCGCGACGGGCGTATATTTAAACGGGCGCACGATAATCGGCGCGGAAACAAAAAGCAGCGGCCCCGTCGGGTTCAAAAACGCAACGCACCTTACGGACAACTTGTTAAGTCTCGGCATAGATATCCGCCGTTTCAAAACGGGAACGCCCGCGCGCATTGCGAAAGACAGCATCGACTACGACGAAATGGAAGTGCAGGAAGGCGAAAGCGATATCGGCATGTTTTCGTTCATGAACGACGGAAATCTTTATTCTCAGATGCCGTGCTGGCTCACCTATACCAACGAAAAAACCCACGAAATAATCAGGAAAAACATAAAAAGAAGTCCGCTTTACAACGGCACGATACACGGAATCGGCCCGAGATATTGCCCGTCCATCGAGGACAAGGTAATGCGTTTCCCCGACAAAACCCGACACCAGATATTTGTGGAGCCCGAAGGCCGCGACAGTGATTTAATGTATATTCAGGGCATGTCGTCAAGTTTGCCGAAAGACGTGCAGGAAGAAATGTACCACTCGATAAAAGGGCTTACGCACGCGCGGTTTATAAGGTACGCGTACGCGATAGAATACGACTGCATAAACCCCCTGGAACTTTCGTCGTCGTTGCAGGTAAAAAGGATAAAAGGGCTTTATTCCGCCGGGCAAATCAACGGCAGCAGCGGATACGAAGAAGCGGCGGCGCAAGGGCTTATGGCGGGCATAAACGCCGCGTTGTACGTCGACGAAAAACCGCCATTCACCTTAAACCGCGACGAAGCGTACATAGGCGTGCTTATCGACGACCTTGTCACAAAAGGCACGAACGAGCCGTATCGTATGATGACGGCGCGGGCGGAATATCGTCTGAGGCTCCGTCAGGACAACGCCGACCTGCGTCTTACCGAAAAAGGATACGCCCTTGGGCTTGCGACGGTAGAAAGGCTCAAAAAAATGCAGGAAAGAAGGGAAGAAATCGAGCGTATCGTCAGGCTTTCCGAAACCGTCAAAATCAAAAAGGAAAACGGCGGAATATTTGAAAGATACGAGGGTGTGCAGGTTGAAAAAACGATGCCCGTAAAAGAAGCGTTGAAACACCCCGGCATCACCTTTGACGTATTGAAGGAAGTCACAAACGCGTTTTCGGAGTTTTCAAAAAGCGCGCTGTTTTCGGCGGAAGTCATGATAAAATACGCGGGATACCTTGAAAAGGAAGACGCCGCGATAAGAGACGCACGACGTTTGGAAGAAAAGATTTTGCCCGAAGATATCGACTACAACGCTTTAAGCGGATTAAGGATCGAGGCGCGGCAGAAACTTTCAAAAATCCGCCCCGCGACGCTCGGACAGGCGTCCAGGATTTCGGGAGTGAGCCCCGCGGATATTACCGTTCTGCTGATTTATCTGAAAACCGCAAAATAAACCTCAAAACAAAACACATAAAAAAAGCAAGGTAAAAAACCTTGCTTAATTTTTTGTTTAATTTTGTCTTATTTACAGAAGAAGGAACGGGTTGTTTTCATAAAACCATTTCGCAACGGTGCCCGATTCGATATTGTCGATTGCCGCCTGCGCGCCCGAGCCGACTTTCGCGATCACGAACATTGCGACGAAAACGAGAGCGACGGTGAATGCCGCCGAGAACACAAGCCCGATAATACGGTCGACGCTGCGGAATCCTTTTTGTTTTTCGACAATCTTTGAAAGAAGTTTTGAAAGAAGCGAAAACAAAATTTCAAGCACGATAATCGATGCGACGAAAACGATAATGGCGCAAAGGGCTTTCACGATAAGGTTTGCCGCAAACGCCGCAAGGGTAACGCTGCCCGTGAGTGCGCCGCTGAAAAGCTTGACGCAAACGGTTTGTATAAGCAGTGCGATTTTGAGTTTTGACGAGCCTTCGAACAGCGTCGATACGCTTGTCCACGCGCTGCCGCTGACGTTCAGGAAAAGTTCCCCGTCGGAGACCTTTGCCTTGTAGCCCGCCACGTCGAATTTACTTACGAAAAAGTCGCTGATTTTTGCTTGAAGGTCAACAAACGCGGAAACGCCGGCAAGATACCCCGCAAGGAATATGCCAAGGCATATCGCCGCGATAAACGCGATAATGCCGCCGATCGTGCCGTTGAGCAATTTTGCAAAGCCTGCGATAATACCCGCGACGATGCCGACCGCCAGAACCGCCAGAATGACGATATCCGAGACGTTCATGCTCGCTGTACATAAAGCATTCAACATACCATAATCCCTCTTTTTTACGATATTTCTCGATATTTATAAATATTATACCAAATTTGTCACAGAAATCAAACAATATTTAATAAAAAAACGCGCTTATTTTTGTAAGCCCTGTCAATACTTATGAAAAGGAGATAAAAATGAAACAAGGAACACCCGTAATTTTGTGCATAGGAAGCGACAAAATCGCCGGCGACAGCGTCGGTCCGATTGTCGGCGATATTTTGAAAAACAGGCTGAACGCAAGATGTTTCGTATACGGCGCGACGGGAAAAAGCGTCAACGGAAGAAACGTGCAGGACTTTCTGGAACTCATAAAATGCGCGCACCCCGAAAGCCCCGTAATCGCGGTGGACGCGTGTTTGTCAAAGGAGGCGGAAAAGCCTTTCGTCGCGGTGGTTTCGGGCGGAGTCAACCCCAAAAGGGCGATAACGGGAATCGAAAATCCCGCAGGCGACGTCGGCATTCTCGGCGCGGTCGAAAAACCGTCGGACGATCCGCTGAAAACTCTTATGGCGGTATCGTGGGATAAAGTGCAAAAAACGAGCGTTAAAATTGCGATTGCGTTATACAAAGCGTTGTTTTCCGCGTAAAAATCAACAAAACCCGAGTTTTTAATTTTAGTTGATTTTTAGGGAGTTTATGTTATAATAGTACTAACTTCGTGATAAAGATAAATAATAAGACGTTTTTATTGCGGAAGCGGAGGCTATTACACAGTGAAAAAAAGAACAAAAGGAATAATAATTTTTCTGATTTGCCTTGTGCTTGTCGTGCTTGTCGCGACGATGCTCTCGGACAACGGCGCGGGCGAGATAAGCTACACGTCGCTTGTTGAAGACATAAAGGCGGGCAAGGTTTCGAATATTCAGATTACCGGCGACTACGTTCTGAAAGTCAGATATAACGACAGCAAGATCGCCGAAAAGAATTTTCCGAATAAGTACGACGCGTTTTGTTATATTCCCGACAGAAACGTTCAGCAGGTTTACGACATGATCGAAGACTGTCAGGGCAACACGGGTTGGACGTCCCCCAAGGTTTCGTACGACAATCCCGCGCGCCGCTCGCTTCTTTACAGCTTGCTTTTGCCCATACTGTCGGTCGTGCTTCTCGGTATCGTGATGTACATTATTTACCGTCAGAGCCAGGGACAAAACCAGCAGGCGATGAACTTCGGAAAGACCAAAGCCCGCGTTACCCAGTCGGTTAAGGTGCGTTTTTCGGACGTCGCCGGCGCGGAAGAAGAAAAGGAAGAACTGCAAGAAATCGTGGAATTCCTTAAAAACCCCAAAAAGTTCGTCGATATCGGCGCGAGAATTCCCAAGGGCGTTTTGCTCGTAGGTCCTCCGGGCACGGGTAAGACGTTGTTTGCAAAAGCGGTCGCAGGCGAGGCGAACGTGCCGTTTTTCAGCATAAGCGGCAGTGACTTTGTCGAAATGTTCGTCGGCGTCGGCGCGTCTCGTGTGCGCGACTTGTTCGACCAGGCGAAACACAATATGCCGTGCATCGTTTTCATCGACGAAATCGACGCGGTCGGCAGACAGCGCGGCACGGGCTTGGGCGGCGGTCACGACGAGCGCGAACAAACGCTCAACCAGTTGCTTGTCCAGATGGACGGCTTTGAAAAGAACGACGGCATTATCGTTATGGCGGCAACCAACCGCGCGGATATTCTCGACCCCGCATTGTTGCGCCCCGGCCGTTTCGACCGTCAGATTTACGTACAGGTCCCCGACGTTCGCGGCAGGGAAGAAATATTCAAGGTTCACGCAAGGAACAAACCTCTTGCCCCCGACATCGATTTCAAAACGCTTGCCCGTCTTACTTCGGGCTTTACCGGCGCGGACATCGAAAACCTTCTGAACGAGGCGGCAATCCTTTGCGCGCGCGACAACAGAAAGGTCATTACGATGGGCGATATCAACGAAGGTATCAATAAGGTCATCGCAGGCCCGCAGAAAAAGAGCCGCGTCGTCAGCGAAAGAGACAAGCGCATCACCGCGTATCACGAAAGCGGACACGCAATCGTTGCGAAACTCCTTAAAAACTGCGACGAAGTCAACGAGGTTTCCATCATACCGCGCGGACAGGCGGCAGGCTATACCATCACCCGTCCCGTGAACGACGACAACCACGTTACCCGCGGAAAGTTGATGGACGAAATCGCAATGATGCTTGCGGGACGCGTCGCCGAAGAAATCGTCATCGAAGACATCACGACGGGCGCAAGCAACGATATTCAGCGCGCAAGCGCCATCGCAAGAAAGATGGTTACCGAATGGGGCATGAGCCCGCTCGGCACGATATATCTCGGCAATCCCGAACACGAAGTGTTTTTGGGACGCGATTTCAATCAACAGGCAATGTCGCCCGAAACCGCCGCGAAAGTCGACGCCGAAATGAAGAGTATCCTCGACGAGTGCTACGACACCGCAAGGAATATTCTTTCGGAACACAGAGACCTTCTGGACAATATGGTCAAGGTGCTGTTTGCGAAAGAAACCATTTTCCAAAACGAAGTCGATATGCTGTTTGAAGGCAAAACGCCCGAAGAAATCATTAAAATCAGCAACGAAAAAAGCATGGAAAAAATGAAAGCGGCGGAAGCGTCAAAGACGGAAGAAAAAACCGACGACAAAACGGAAGTCGGTGCGGACGACAAAACGGCTGCGGACGAAATCAAAAAACTTCACGAAAAGTTGAAGGAAAAGATTGAAAAAATCGAAAACTCCGCGCCCGCCGAACAAACCGAAACGGACACGTCGGAAAAACCCGAAGACAAGAAAACGGACGAAAAGCCCGACGAAAACAAGTAACGAACCAAACAAAAACCGCCGTATGAACGGCGGTTTTCTTTTTGCCGAAAATTATTTTCTGAAAGGTTTTTCGTATTTTTCTTCCCATTTCGAAAAGGCGGCTTCGTCGTAATATTTGGGCATATTCGACGCGGTCTTACATTCTTTCTTCATCTTTTGCAAAAGCACGGCAAGATTCAGAAGAAGGGGAAGTTTTTTGATTCCCTTTACGGCGGCTTGCGCCATTTCCGCGGGCGACATGACGATCATATGCCCCGCGCTCGCTTCGATAAGGACTTTCCTTGAAACCACGCCTTTACCGAGCAGAAAGTCGACATCGCCTTTTTTGCTGTTCAGAAGCCAGTTTTTCATCATATCGACGGCGGCGTGCTTTCCGCCGATTTCTTTCATAAACCTTGCCTGATAGCGATAAAGATTTTCAACTGAAAACGGGTTTTCGCCAACGGGGGAAGAGATGACGTCCGAAAGCATTTTACCGGCTTTCATACCGCTTGCCATGCCGCTTCCCAGCATAGGAATGGTCATACACGCGCTGTCGCCGAGCAGGGCGTATCCGTTTGCGACGAAACGCGACAAGGGGTGGCGTACGGGGATTTGCAGAAGTTGTCCGCCCGTGATGATTTTATCGCCCACGATTTCGTTGTCGCAGCGGATATCGGCAAGGGCGTTTTCGTAGGTTTTATCGGACATCTCGCCGACGCGGCCGATAAGGACGTCTGCTTGTTTTTCGTCGTGGGACAGCGTGCACCAGGATATACCGCGCTCGTTGATATGTTTAAGGTACGCGCGGTTCGTGTACTTCGGGCGCGCCGTGTTTTCGGGGCGATTGAAGAAAGTGCGCCTTACGATGAAAGTGTCGTTTTTGTCGACGATTCTCGTGATTTTCAAAGATTCGGGCAGGCTCTTTCTGACAGCGGAATTTACGCCGCCGCAATCGACGACAAGCCCGGCCGGCACGACTTCGCCGTTTTCAAGTTCCACTCCAAGGACGACGTCGTTTTCGACAATGGCGCGCTTTACCGGGGTTTCGTAAAAAACCTTCACGCCGGCACATTCTGCGCGCGACAAAAGCCACGCGTTGAACGGACGACGATATATCGCCATATCAAGTTGGTCGTCGGGCAAATCCATAAGGACATTCACGCCTTTTTCGGGCGGCACGAACGTCCAGTTTCTTTTTCTCGTGTAAATCTCCTTCGGGGGAAGGGGCATGCCGACTTCTTCAAAGGTTTCTTCAACCATATCGTCGGTCCAGTCGTACGCGACGTCGCATTGTTTTTTCGCCTCGTACACTGTAACGTCAAAGCCGGCGGTTTTTGCAAACGCGGCAAAAACAAGCCCCGTCTGGTTTGCGCCGACAACGATGATGTTTTTATTCATAATCTCCTCCATACTGCATAAAACACAAGTTTACGCGTCGATTTTTATTTATTAAATGGCTTATCGTACTTTTCCCGCCACTTTTCAAAATCCTTTTCGTCAAAGCGCGGCGGCATTTTCGTGGCGTGAGATACAACACACGCCGCTTTTATTGAGACGCCGAAAAGGGTTTTCCACAGCGAAAAATACTTGAAAAAGAGTGCAAGGAAACTTTTGACAAGTCGCTTTGCGCTTCCGCCCGACACGACCGACACCAACCCCTCCATAACGCCCGATTTCACAAGATCGTCAATTTCGCCGCGGCTTGAAAGCAGTTTGTTTCTGACAAGTTCGATTGCGGCGTGTTTTCCGCCGATTTCACGCATAAATTTCAACTGATAGCGATAAAGATTTTTCTTTGAAAAAGGAGCTTTATCGGCACTCGTCACGGCGTCGGCAAGCATTTTTGCGGCTTCCAGTCCGCTTCCGATTCCGCTTCCGATTATGGGGATTGTCATGCACGCGCTGTCGCCGAGCAGGACGTATCCGTTTGCAACGATATTCGAAAGGGGACGGCGCACGGGGATTTCAAAAATAACGTCGCCGCCGGAAACTTTGTTGCCGATGACGGGATTGTCCTCTTTTAAGTCGGCAATAGCGTTTTCGTAGGTTTCGTCCGAAAGACTGCCGATTCTGCCGACAAGGACGTCCGAGGTTTCGTCGTCCTTTTTCAAAAAGCACTGGGAAATGCCGTTTTCGTTTTTGTGTTTAAGATATATTTTTTTGGGATGCTCGGGGGGTGGACAGTTTTCGGGACGCGCGAAAAATTCTCTTTTCACAAAAAATTTGTCGTTTGCGTTCACTTCGTTTTGGATTTGGAAAATTTGCGG
>ULXN01054699.1_pt1 | contig 16371 bp, 17 predicted proteins | sample 1961311 | NCBI WGS metagenome assembly ULXN01 (sample SAMEA4835839, study PRJEB28245) | human gut metagenome | biome: gut microbiome; material: fecal sample | place: Denmark | collected 2008 | reverse complement strand
AACATCTTTCATCGTTTGTCAACAACTTTTTTCAATTTTTTAGTTTTCTTATTTGTCATAAAATTGTTTTAATTGTCTCAATTGTATGAAATTTGTCGGCAAGGAGTATACTACCACCTTGCCGACAGAATGTCAATAACTATTTTAAATTTTTTTAATTAATTTTAAAGAAGGATTATTTCATGTTGAATCCATATGATTTATGCTCATATACATATGACACTCTGAGCTTATCATATGATGCTGCTACCTCTTCCGAAACCATAAACACCGCAACCGCTTCATAATCTCCTCCCGGTTTAATCTCAACATCCGAAAGTCTCGTTATGTCATTGGTCAGAAGTGTGGCAAAATTATTGACCGTCATCTTGTTGGCTGTCAGTCTGAAAAGTGTCTTATTATCGACTGTATTGATTTTCATCGACGCAGTATCAGGGTTATGTATATTAAATACAGCTACGATGAATTTGAAGCCGTCCTCAGGCTTGGCAGTAAATAATGCGTCCGGGTCGTCCGGATATTCATCAACTATCTTGCATTCTTTAAATGAAACTTCTGCAGGTTCAATGCCAAGTGCCTTAGATGCTGTCGAAAGCATCAGAGTCTTCTCATCCTTTCCCGAAGCATCAGTTTCCTGTTCAGTCTCTTCCGGTGTCTGCGACTCGGGCTCTGCTGTAGTTTCCTGAGGCTTATTCTTATAGTTATAATCAGAGTATTTGGACTTATATTTGTATGAATTTCTGACCAGTACACCCGCTGCCGCCTCTGCAACAAGTGCATCCTGATCCTCCGTCAATTCTATCGCTTTGGTACAGCCTGTAAGCATAAATACACATATTAATGATATGGCAAAAAGTTTTCTCTTCATGAACGCCTCCGCACTTATAAATTAATTGATATTATATCACATTCCTGCCGGTGTAACAATAGTTAAACTTCATGTACCGGCATATCAAACCAGAATTCCACACCATCTTTGAGATTTCTTGCCCCATATGATGCTTTATAATTATCAAGTATCGCTTTTACAATGGACAATCCTATTCCGTTACCGCCGTATTCCCTTGTCCTTGCTTTGTCAACCTTGTAGAATTTCTCCCATATCCGTTCTATATCCTCCTCAGGAATTGCGTGTCCGGTATTATATACCGATGCATACACAGAATTTTGTTTTTTTTCGATAGTTATGATGATTTTTCTGTCACCATCGCAGTGATTAACTGCATTGGTAAGATAATTGGTAAACACTTCTTCCATCTGAATCTGGTCGGCCCATACCTCAGCCGTATCCGGATGTTTGAAATCAACGGTAATCTCTTTCTGGTTCATGACAATTCCGTTGGCACGGATTACCGAACCGGCAAGTTCCACAAGATCAAAGCGTTCTATTGATATTTTGTCATTGCCCGATTCTATCTGGTTAAGGGTAAGGAGTTTCTTTACCATATTGTTCATTTTAACCGCTTCATCCATAATCACATCACAATAGAAATTCCTGCTTTCCTCATCCTCATTAATGCCTTCTTTAAGGCCTTCGGCATAACCCTGGATCAGTGCAATCGGCGTTTTGAGCTCATGCGATACATTTCCGAGAAATTCACGACGCATCTCGTCGTTACGCGTTTTGATTTCATTATCCTTCATGAGCTCCATATTAGCCGTCTTAAGTTCAGATATGTTTCGTTCAAGCTTTGCCGACATAACATTGATGCTGTTACCCAATACACCTATCTCTCCCTTATCGCTGCCCTCGTATTTCGCGTTGAAATTCATATCCGAAACTTCTTCCGCTATTTCCGAAAGTTTCTTGACAGGCTTGGTAATGCCGGCTGCTATAATATATACTACTATTATGCTTACAAGTAAAATACCGGTTCCGATAAAAATAACAAATCTGTTATATGTATTAATATTTTCCTGCATGCTTTCGATGGTAATCTGCATTATTATCTGCGAACCGTCAGACAGGATTCCCGTAGCGACTATATATGACATACTGGTAGCGCTGTCAAAACTCTGCACTATTGTATATTCTGAATTTTCTTCGAGAATTTTTTTCTGTACATTAGGATTAAAATTGATATCCTGTATCCATCTTACGACATCTTCATAGCCCGTCTGAGAGCTGTAGACAATATTCCATCTGCCGTCAAGCACAAAGACATTAATATTATATCCGTAATTAATCTGATTAATTGCATCCTGTACAGCGTCCGAATCCGTATTTTTGATTGAAAGAACATTCGTGAGGCTGCTGTATGCATTTTTAAGGTCATTCAGTCTGCTTTTTATGTAGAATTTTTCGAACATTGTCGTATTGAGTACGCATATCAGCACCACAACCGCCGTGACGAGTGATGCCATGATCAAAGTCAGTTTTATTTTCAGTGAATGTCTCATATTAACAGCTCCTTTAAAAAATAGGGACAACTCACACAGAATGCGAAATGTCCCTTTATTTTCAAGAATATTATTCTCCGAGATATGCTTTTTTAACTGTGTCGTTGTTCATAAGATCCTTCGCATCTCCGGAAAGCGCAATCATACCTGTTTCCAACACATATGCCCTGTCAGCTATTGAGAGTGCCTTTTTGGCATTCTGCTCGACAAGAAGAACTGTTGTGCCATCTTTGTTGATTGATTTAATGATATCAAAGATTTCCGACACATATATAGGTGAAAGACCCATGGACGGCTCGTCCATTAAAATGATGCGCGGTCTGGACATAAGTGCCCTTCCCATTGCAAGCATCTGCTGTTCGCCGCCTGAAAGGGTTCCCGCCAGCTGATTCTTACGTTCCTCAAGTCTTGGAAATCTCTCGTAAATATTACGAAGATCTTCTTCTATTCCGTCTTTATCTTTGCGGATGAATGCACCAAGTTTAAGATTTTCAAGTACCGAAAGCTGTGCAAATACACGTCTTCCCTCCGGAACCTGCGAAATACCGAGATTAACTATCTTATGTGCCTGGACTTTGGTTATATCCTTGCCATCATATATAATGTTACCGGATGATGCCTGAAGAATTCCGGAAATCGTATGAAGAGTTGTCGTCTTGCCGGCACCGTTGGCTCCGATAAGAGCAATTATCTCGCCTTCGTTAACCTCAAAAGAAATGCCTTTCAAAGCATGTATAACTCCGTAATGCACTTCAAGATTATTTATTTCAAGTAATGCCATCGTATGCCTCCTATTCTCCAAGATATGCTTTGATAACCTCCGGGTTATTAAGCACCTCTGTTGTATCTCCCTGCGCAAGAACACTTCCGAAGTTAAGCACGGTAAGCTGTTCACATATACTTGAGACAAGTTTCATATCATGTTCGATTAATAATATTGTCATTTTAAAATGTTCCCTGACAAAAGCGATGGTTTTGACCAGTTCCATTGTCTCATTTGGGTTCATTCCGGCTGCCGGCTCATCTAACAGCAGAAGTTTCGGTTTGGTTGCAAGAGCCCTTGCAATCTCAAGTTTACGCTGTTTGCCGTAAGGAAGGTTGGATGCAAGCGTATCAGCCTCACCTTCAAGATCAAAAACTTTAAGAAGTTCCATTGCTTCTTCATTCATCTGCTTCTCATGTTTAAAATATGACGGAAGCTTGAGCACTCCTGCTATAGCCGGATATTTGTGAATATTATGAAGACCTATTTTAACATTATCCAGGACTGTCTGTTTTCCGAATAATCTTATATTCTGGAATGTACGTGCAATTCCGTCTTTGTTAATCTGCACGACGGATTTGCCTGTGATATCCATACCATCTAACTTAACGCTACCCGTATCAGGTTTATACACACCGGTAAGGAGATTAAAAATTGTTGTTTTACCGGCACCGTTAGGTCCTATAAGGCCGTAAAGCTGGCCTTCCTCTATATTTACATTAAAATTATCTACCGCGCGCAATCCGCCGAAAGATATACCGAGATTAGTAACTTCAAGCATTGACATAATTACTGAACCTCCTTATTTTTCTTTTTGAAAACAGATTTAACCTTAGTTGAAACAACTTTACGAAATTCAATACATTTTGGATTCCAGCTGAAAATCATCATTACAATAAGCACAACCGCATAAATTACCATACGGTAATTTCCGAGGAAACGGATTTCTTCCGGAAGAATCGTAAGTATGATTGCTGCTATTATTGAGCCCGGAATATTTCCCATTCCGCCAAGCACAACCATTACAAGGATATTGATTGAAAAGTTAAAATCGAACTTGGTTCCGGTAAGTGTCGCGAAATTATGTGCATAATACACACCTGCCACTCCGGCAAGTGCTGCTGAAATTGTGAATGCCATAAGGCGGTATTTGGATACACTTATGCCCACAGCTTCTGTCGCTATTTTGTTGTCCCTGACGGCTTTGATCGCACGTCCGGCACGTGAGTCAGAAAGGTTCATGACTATAATAACAGTCAATATAAGTAATATTATACCTATCAGGAAGGTCGACAGTCTCTGGACCGTTATTCCCTGTGCACCCTTCGCAATTATATCCTGCGGATTAAGTGTTGAGCCATCGGTAACATCGAAATGCAATCCGCTGCTGTCTTTGGATATATAAAGGACGTTACCGAGGACGCTCTTGATAATCTCTCCGAATGCAAGTGTAACTATGGCAAGATAATCTCCCTGGAGTTTCAGAACCGCCGAACCTATTATAAGTCCGAAGATTGCCGCAAACACACCGCCCACTACCATTCCGAGAATGAATCTTACAAGATCATTGGATATCATATCAGCGGTAATGTTGGTAAATATTGCTCCGGTATAAGCTCCGACATACAGAAATCCTGCATGTCCGAGACTCAGCTCGCCCAAAAGACCTACAACAAGGTTAAGAGATACGGCAAGAATTGCATATGCACATATCGGTACTAAAAGGCCTTGCATCTTGTATGAGAGAAAGCCGCCGTTGGAAAGAGTATTCATTATAATATATGCTATTATAATTCCGGCTATCGTTATCAAAGTAGTAAGTGTGGATTTTTTTATATTTATTTTTCTGTTTTTCATATATCCCACCTACACTTTCTCTTTGATTTTCTTACCGAACAGTCCTGTCGGTTTAAATATAAGCACTATGATAAGCACAAGGAAAACTATTGCATTGGCAAGTGTTGTCGAAATATATTTCTTGCTAAGGCTTTCGATAATACCAAGAAGTATTCCTCCTACAAATGCACCCGGTATCGAACCGATTCCGCCGAATACAGCTGCCACGAACGCTTTAATGCCCGGCATTGAACCTGTCGTCGGTGTGAGGTTAGGCATTGCGGTAAGCATGAAGAAACTCGCGATTGCAGCTAACGCAGAACCTATGGCAAATGTAACTGCGATTGTCTTATTGACATCTACGCCCATAAGTCTTGCTGCATCCTTGTCTTCCGATACAGCCAACATTGCACGGCCTGTTTTTGATTTTTTGATAAAAATCAGAAGACCTACGACAATTGCTGCACTTACAACAATTGTAAGTATCGTTGAACCTTTAATCTTAAGGTCCCCTCCTGCAAGAGAAATTGTTCCGAAATCTATTCCGGAATCGAAACTCTTCGGATTGGAGGTAAAAATAAGCTGTGCAACATTCTGTAATAAATAGCTCACGCCAATTGCCGTTATAAGTACGGCAAGTGATGTTGCTCCTCTGAGAGGCTTATATGCAACGCGTTCAATAACAACGCCCAAAATTGTACAAACAAGCATTGAAAGGAAAATCGCGAGAAGCGGATGATATCCCAATCCTTGTATAATTTCATATAACACATAGCCACCTATCATTATGACGTCACCATGTGCAAAATTAAGCATCTTGGCAATACCATATACCATTGTATATCCAAGGGCAATTATGGCATATATACTTCCAAGATTAATTCCATCGATAATATTGGAGATAAAACTCATTGTCTGCTTCGCTCCTGTCCTTATTTCTTGCGCCGTATCAGCGGCTGTTTAAAACCCAATAACGGACAGAAAGATTCCATATCGGGACCTCTCTGTCCATATTGGTATTGGTATAAATAATTCTATAAGATATTATTTATTCGGCACTTACATATACGCCGTTTTTAATAACAACAGCCATAGGGTCTTTGTTAACTTCACCTGACTCTGACCATGTCATTCCCTTACCTGTGATTCCTTCATAAGTGATCTCTGTAATTGCTTTTTCAAGAGCATCTCCGATTTCGGAAACTGACTGTGACGGTTTAACATCAGCCTTTTCGATAGCTGCCTTGATGATGTAAATTGCATCATAGGCATCTGCTGCGAACTGGTTAGGTGTGTCATTGTATTTCTCTTTATAATTCTTGACAAATGCTGCTGTTCTTTCTTCTGTTGAGTCAGCTGAGAATGGTGTAAGAAGCATAACGCCTTCTGCAAGTTTCTTATCAAATCCATCTACTGAAAGAAGTCCGTCAAGTCCGTCGCATCCGAAGAATGTAACCTTAGCACCTTCATCACTAGCTTCTTTGATGATAAGTGATGCCTCCTGATAGTAAATCGGAAGGAAAATCAAATCTGCACCGGAATCAATACATGCTTTAACCTGAACTGAGAATTCTGACTTGGCATCTGATGTAAATGTCTGTGCTGTTGAAATCTCAAATCCCTGGTTCTTAGCTTCTGCTGCAAAATTCTCATAGATACATGACGAATATACATCAGAGCTGTCATAGATAACTGCTACCTTAGATGCAAGTTTGTGTTCACCGATGTACTTAGCTGGAGCAGTACCCTGGTTAGGGTCAGTGAAACATACCTGGAATACATTCTTGCCTTTAATTACATCTGTTGATGATGCTGAAGGTGTAAGCTGGAACATATTGTCATTGCCTGATTCTGCAACTACTGCCTTACAAGGATCTGTTGTAACTGTTCCCATAAGGATCTGCATTCCCCAGTCCTTAAGTGAGTTATAAGCATTAACAGATTTCTCTGCATTGTGCTCATCATCTTCAAACTTATACTCAATCTTGTATCCGTTGATTCCGCCGGCTTCATTAATCTCATCTACGGCAATCTGTGCTGCGTTCTTAACCGCATTACCGTATACAGCTGCGCCGCCTGTTGTAGGTCCGATTCCACCTATGTAGAACTTATCGGAATCTTTGGAAGCGTTTCCCTGCTTTGAGCATCCTGCTGCCATTGTTGCCGCAAGTGCTACTGCAAGAAGACCTGCTGCCACTCTTGTAAACTTTTTCATATTAAATTCCTCCTTGACTGCAGTCTGAATGACTGTAATTGTCTATTAAGGCATCCTAAAAAAAAATACCTTTATAGCAAAGTATACTAATATACATCAAATAATTTGTCAATATTTTTTATTCATTTTCCATTTTATATCCCATTCCCCAGATGGTCTTAATGAGGTCTCCTTTGGCTCCGAGCTTGCTTCTTAACTTCTTAACATGGGTATCTATTGTTCTCGCATCGCCAAAATAATCATAGTTCCAGACATTGTTAAGAATCTTCTCACGCGAAAGTGCTATTCCCTTGTTCTCCATAAAATAAGTCAGCAGTTCAAACTCTTTATAACTTAAATCCACCGGTTTGCCGTCCACTCTAACAATGTGGGCCGTCTTATCAACCTCAATTCCTCCAAGTGAAAGAACATCACTCTGGTCAGCCCTGCTTCTTCTTAAAATAGCATCAACCCTCGCCGTAAGAATCTTGGGGCTGAACGGTTTGGATATATATTCATCGACTCCGAGTTCAAAACCTAACAATTCATCCTGTTCATCGCCTCTTGCGGTGAGCATGACGATTGGAACTTTGGATAGTTTGCGTATTTCACGGCACACTTGCCAGCCGTCCATCTTAGGCATCATTACATCCAGTATTATCAGATCGATTGTATTGTCACTGCAGAATATATCTATCGCCTGTTCGCCGTTCTCTGCTTCAACGACTTCATATCCTTTTCTGGTAAGAAAATCCCGCACCAGCTTACGCATTCTGCTTTCATCATCAACAACAAGTATTTTATTTCCCATATAACTATCTCCTGACACGCGGTTTTTATGTATATACGCTTTATTTTGTTCAAATCATAGTCTGCATTTTCTCATAAAATTATGTCAATTCTGTGAATTCTGATTCTCCTGCATCCGTAGTGCTTCTTCCCTGCTTGACAGTTCCTGTGCCCATCCCGCATATTTATCCTGAAGCACCCTTTCATAGTTAATTATGTTAGGATTGGAACTGCTGAGTGCTATCGCGAACATTATGGCAACCACAATTACAAGTACAATATTGATTATAAGAGAGGTCCTGAATTTATCCTTAAAAGGGACTTTAGGCTCCTTATATTTCTTCTGTCTGTCCGGTTCTCCGGCCGGTACATTATCCGGTACAGTCTTAATGACTGCATACGGAATATCATTTGAACCGCCTTTTTTGATGATAAGTGTGCGAAGTTTACGCATATATTCAATCCCTATCTGTGTTGTGAATACATCTTTATCAATCAAATCTTCATACAGCCTTGCGACCTTATTTATATCATCAAATACAATTTTTGAATTAAGGTATTTTATACCCTCTTTCTCCTTTAGGGCCTTGCGGTACTCATCTTCATTTTCAAAACAGTACCCGTTCACAATATAATGTTTAATATTTTCTGACAACTCCAACACCTCCGGCATATATATCAGAATACAAGCTGAACTAACAACATATAACACAATGTGCCGCCGGCTATCGAAATAAGCATATTACGTTTCCATAAATGAAGTCCGGTGACAACTGCTATTGAAATCAGTTCCGGAAGTCCACGGCTTCCGGTCATGACATCTACATTCTTAAGGCAATATATCACAAGCAGTCCGAACACTGCAGCCGGAAGCACCTTTCCCAAATACTGTATGTATTTCGGCGTAGATTTCCCTGACGGAAATACGATAAACGGCAGAAATCTTGTAAGCATTGTGGCAAGTACGACCATTGCTATGGTGATTATCTGTTGTGTTACTGACATGGTTTAACATCTCCTTTATCAAGCACTTTACGAAGCAGTGTCAACATTATAAGCATGGCTGCCATCGAAGGAATTATAAACCTATCTGCGCCAAACAAAATCAGGCAAACCACAGAAATTACAAGTCCGAGTATCGAAGGAATATGATTTTTCTCTTTGAGCCACTGTTCAAGGAAAATAACAACGAACATCGCCGTCATAACAAATTCTATTCCGTTGGTATTAAATGCTATAACTCCGCCAAGTATTCCGCCTATTGTTGCACCCGCGACCCAGTAAATCTGATTCAGAAGATTTACGAAAAACATAAACCAGCCCTTGTCCACATCTTCCGGTATCTCTGCCGTATAATTGACAGAAAAACTCTCATCGCACATTCCGTATATAAGATAAAATTTCTTAAGCCCCGTACCTCGGTATTTATCAAGCATGGAAATGCCGTAAAAAATATGTCTGGCATTAATCATAAGAGCAAGCAGGAATGCCTGCAACGGATTAAATGCACCGAGCAGCAGATTAACCGTAACAAACTCAACAGATCCCGCAAAAATCAACATACTCGTGATCATCGGGTACCAGAATTCAAATCCCGACACATTCATGTATATTCCGTATGATGCACCAAGGAACAAAAATCCTGTCATTATCGGTATTGTATGAGGAAAAGCTGCCTTTAATGCCTTAGTCTTAATGCCCACTTTATTTCTCCTGATGTAAATATGATGTCACAAAGATTATAAACTTTCTTTATTACTATTGCAACTTTTATTTATGTATTCAATTATCCGGATTTATATGATATAATCACCCTATCAAATTATTTTTCGGAGGTTTATTATGAACATCAATACCAAATGTGTTCAGGGTGGATACACACCGGGCAACGGTGAACCGAGACAGATTCCTATCATCCAGAGCACAACTTTCAAATATAATACAAGCGAGGATATGGGAAAGCTGTTTGATCTTGAGACAAGCGGTTATTTCTATACAAGACTGCAGAATCCTACGAATGACTATGTTGCCGCCAAAATCGCGGAACTCGAGGGTGGTACTGCCGCAATGCTTACAAGCAGCGGACAGGCAGCCAATTTCTATGCGCTTTTCAATATCTGTGAGTGTGGAAGCCACATTGTAGCTTCCAGTTCCATCTATGGCGGAACATTTAACCTCATTTCCGTGACTATGAAGAAAATGGGAATAGATGTTACATTTGTAAGTCCGGATGCCACTGAGGAAGAACTCAATGCTGCGTTCAAGCCGGAAACACGCGCTGTATTCGGTGAAACAATCGCTAACCCTGCTCTTACAGTCCTTGACATTGAGAAATTTGCCAAATGCGCGCATGCACACGGCGTTCCTCTTATCGTTGACAACACTTTTGCCACACCTATTAACTGCCGTCCGTTTGAATGGGGAGCCGATATCGTAACACACTCTACCACCAAATATATGGACGGACACGGTGCAGCAGTCGGCGGTGCCATCGTAGACAGCGGCAAATTCGACTGGATGGCTCATGCGGATAAATTTCCGGGATTATGTACTCCCGATGAAAGCTACCATGGTATTACATATGCTGAGAAATTCGGCAAGGAGGGTGCTTTCATAACCAAATGCACCGCACAGCTTATGCGTGATTTTGGTTCGATACAGAGCCCTCAGAATGCTTTTATTCTCAATCTCGGTCTGGAAAGTCTCCATGTCCGTGTTAAACGCCATTGCGAAAACGGTCTTGCCGTTGCCGAATATCTTGACTCACATCCAAAGGTAGCATACGTCAATTACTGCAGCCTTCCGGGAGACAAGTATTACGAACTTGCCAGCAAATATCTTCCTGACGGAAGCTGTGGCGTAGTTTCCTTTGGTCTTAAAGGCGGCCGCGAAGCAGCCAGCACATTTATGAAGAATCTTAAGATTGCTGCTATAGAGACGCATGTTGCCGATGCAAGAACCTGCTGTCTTAATCCTGCATCAAGCACTCACAGACAGATGACGGACGAACAGCTTAAGGAAGCCGGCGTTCCTGCAGAGCTTATAAGAATCAGCTGCGGCATTGAAGATAAGGCTGATTTAATATCAGATATTGCGCAGGCACTTGAGAAGTGTTAATCTTTTAAATGTTTACAAATAACGGGTACCGGTTTCTGTGCCGGTACCCGTTTTATTATTTCTTCATGAACGACTGTACATATAATATATTACCATTATTTGCGTTGTTTTTGTCAAAAACCACAAATACACCGGCACATCCATAGTTATATTCCGGATTGAGCATATTTTTATTATGTTCGTTGGAATTTTTCCATGCCTCTATTGTTTCCGATGCATTTCCATACCCCGATGCAATATTTTCTGCCACCGCTTTATATCCTTCCGGATACAGCGTAAAACATCTGTCGGAATTCGGTCTTTTGTGCGAAAAAAGATACGAGCACTCAACTGCTCTCAGTCTTGCCGTATTCTCAAGTCCGGCATCGTCATTAAGCACGTTAAGATTATTCTTCTTCCTGTACTCGTTAAGAAGTTTCATGAGCTCATTGGATGATGTTTTATCCCAGTAACCACATACGGTAACGTTGCCGCCTCCTACATCAATCGTATGTGGAAGCGCATAACGCTCTTCGTACGATTTGCTGCACGTTGAACATGTATACATCATTATTCCGGGTGCATATTCCGTAGCTGCAACTTTAGCCTGTCCGGTATAATTATGTACATGTTCGGTCTGTGCCGGCTCTTCTGTCTTCTGTACCTCAATGCTGGTTTCCGGCTGTGTACATTCTGTGGAAACCTCTGTGACCGGCTGCGTCTCCTTAGGTTTTCTGGTCTGTTTCTCGCTTTGAATAAAATCCTCCGCCCCATATTCAGCTTTGGTTATGGCTGTGGTCTCTTCTGTTTCCGTTATGCTCTCGGTATTGGTCACATAATCCTCTTCATGTGATGAACAGGCTGTCAGAAAAAGTCCCACTGCCGCAACTGCCGCTATTGCGGCCCTGCATATGTGCTGTCTCATATTTTTCTCTCTTTCATGGACTATAAAAAGTCCCCGCAAAGCTTAACGTAATGCGGGGACAAAATTTTACAAATGTTAAATTACATACCCATCTGTGCTGCAACTTCAGCTGCAAAATCTTCGTTCTTCTTCTCAAGTCCTTCGCCGGTCTCGAAACGTACGAACTTAACAACCTTAACATCTGAACCAACTTTCTTGGATACATCAGCAAGGTATGCAGCTACTGACTGCTTACCATCTTCAGCTTTAACGTAAACCTGATCCATAAGGCAGATTTCCTTAAGCTGCTTATTGATACGTCCGTTAACAATGCCTTCAAGCATCTTTTCGTTAGCATCAGGCTTCTCGTTCTTAGCTTCTGCAAGAAGAACCTTCTTCTCGCCTTCTATATAATCCTGATCCACATCAGCGCGGCTGATATACTTAGGATTCATGGCTGCGATCTGCATTGCAATATTCTTAAGTGCTTCCTTAACATCATCATTAACAACTGCAGTATCGGCTACAACAAGAACACCGATTCTTCCTGCGCCATGGATATATGATACAACACATCCGTTGTCAATTGCAACTCTCTCGAATCTTCTGATCTTAAGGTTCTCACCAATTACTGCAATCTTTCCTGCTAAAGCTTCTTCAACAGTCTTAGTCGGCTCAGACTTCCATGCTTCCTTCATGAAAGCATCGATATCAGCTGCTTCTGTTGTAAGAGCCTGGTTAGCAACCTCTGCAACATACTCTGCAAAATCAGCATTCTTGGCAACGAAGTCTGTTTCTGAGTTAACTTCTACGATTGCTGCATTCTTATCTCCGTCAACAACTGCTGTTACAAGACCTTCTGCTGCAATTCTTCCTGCTTTCTTAGCTGCCTTTGCAAGACCGTTCTCTCTGAGGAACTCTACTGCCTTATCCATATCGCCGTCTGTCTGTCCAAGAGCTTTCTTGCAGTCCATCATTCCGGCGCCTGTCATTTCTCTTAATTCTTTTACCATTGCTGCGGTAATTGCTGCCATTGTAAAATCCTCCTTATTATCTGTAAAATTAAGCCTCTTCTGTTGTCTCTGCTTCAGCTTCGTCAGCTACAACATCTTCATATTCTTCTGCTGTCTCGCCCTGGTTAGCAGCGATAACTGCATCAGCCATCTTAGATACAATAAGCTTAACTGCTCTGATTGCATCATCGTTACCCGGGATAACATAATCAAGTTCTTCCGGATCACAGTTAGTATCTACAATACCGATAAGTGGAATTCCGAGGATATGTGCTTCCTGTACACAGATGCTTTCCTTCTTAGGATCTACTACGAATATAGCATCCGGGATTCTCTTCATGTCCTTGATACCGCCAAGGTTCTTCTGGAGTTTCTCCTGCTCTTTCTTAAGCTGGATAACTTCCTTCTTAGGAAGAACATCAAATGTTCCGTCCTCTTCCATTTTCTCGATGTTCTTAAGTCTCTGGATTCTGCTCTGGATTGTCTTGAAGTTAGTGAGCATACCGCCAAGCCATCTCTCATTAACATAGTACATTCCGCAACGCTCTGCCTCAGTCTTAACTGCGTCCTGAGCCTGCTTCTTAGTACCTACGAAAAGGATTGTTCCGCCCTGCTCTGCAATGTCATATACTGCATTGTAAGCTTCGTCAACCTTACCTACTGATTTCTGAAGATCAATGATATAGATACCATTTCTCTCTGTGTAAATGTACTCAGCCATTTTAGGGTTCCATCTTCTTGTCTGATGTCCGAAGTGAACACCTGCTTCAAGCAACTGCTTCATTGAAATAACGCTCATTTTAATACCTCCGTTGGTTATATTCTTCCGCCCGCGCACCACCGGCAACCATGAGCAATGGCACCAACCGGTCTGTATCCGTCAGGCGTGGTTATTATTTGGCATCTGTGTCTGTCCCGACACAACACACCGGATGATATTATATCATCTCATTCTGTCTAAATCAAGCTTTTTTTGCGTTTTTTATGAGTGCCGTCAAACTTGACTATATTATGAAACTAATATATAATATAACAGATTATGTTGTTTACGGAAAGTGGGTTTTTATGAATAAAATAGATATCATAGTTCCCTGCTATAATGAGCAGGATGTTCTTACAACATATTACAGCGAGACACAGAAGATTGTAAGCCATATTGACGGCTGCGAGTTCAGATATATTTTCATAGATGACGGAAGCAGGGATGACACATTAATCATCCTTAAAGGAATGGCCGCAACATATGACAATGTCAGATATATATCATTTTCAAGGAATTTCGGCAAAGAAGCCGGTATGTATGCCGGTCTTAGCGCTTCGGACGGTGATTACGTTATAGTTATGGATGCCGATTTACAGCATCCACCCGCACTGATACCGCGTATGGTCGAAAGTATCCTGAACGGACATGACTGCTGTGCCGCATACAGGACAAGCCGCAAAGGCGAACGCCGCATAAGGAGTTTTTTCTCCCAGCAGTTTTACAAATTCAACAACAAGCTTACCGATGTCAAAATGCCATACGGTGCTGTGGATTTCAGAATAATGTCGCGTAAAATGGTAGATTCCATAGTCTCAATTTCCGAACGCCAACGTTTTTCAAAAGGAATTTTCAGCTGGGTGGGATTCGATACCGAATGGATTCCATACGAGAATGTCGAGCGTACGATCGGCACCACCAAATGGAGTTTCAAGGGTCTTATGCGTTACGCAATGGACGGTATTTTTTCTTTTTCCGTTGTACCGCTTAAAATCCTCTCCGTTATGGGATTTATCATATTCATCGCAGCTATCATTTATGCTATTTTTATATTAATCAGGACACTTGTTGCCGGCATTGATGCTCCCGGATATGCCTCGACACTTATTATCCTGCTTTTTCTCGGCGGAATTATTGAGTTGTCAATCGGCATTGTCGGTGAATATATTGCAAGAATTTTCACCGAAATCAAGCGCAGGCCTATATATATCGCAAAGGAAAGCAATCTTCCCGATTGCAATAAGGTAAAATCGGATGAAAAAATTACTGGTTAAGCTCTTTAATAAGGAAACAATTACCTACGTTATATTCGGAGGTCTTACAACGGTTGTCAATTATGCCGTTTATTACCTCTTCTATAAATTTACCACGGTCGACCCGGTTGTGTATAATATAATAGCATGGGTCGTTGCGGTGCTTTTTGCATTCATAACCAACAAGCTTTTTGTATTTGAAAGCAGAACTTTCAAAGCTGATGTGTTATTTACGGAGTTAGCATCCTTTGTAGGTGCGAGGCTCCTGTCACTGATATTTGAAACTGCATTCATTGCACTGACCGTTAAAGTATTTAATATGAACGAACTCGTCGCCAAAATTATTACGGCTGTATTTGTAATAATTTTCAACTACTTTGCAAGTAAATTTTTCATTTTTAAAAAGAAACCATCTGTAAATGATGAAGGAGGTTTTGATGACTGACAATAACGAAAAGAAAAACGCCAGAGAAAGCCGCTATGCCGCACTGCATGAACTTACCCACAGCCGCGCTGTGTATGTTATGTCTTTTGTGGTACCGCTTGTCATAATGATTGCCATTTTTATCATTCGTGACATTTATCCATTCGGTGACAGCTGTTACCTGCGTTCCGATATGTATCACCAGTACTGTCCTTTTTTCTCCGAGCTTTGGAGTAAAATCCGTGACGGCGGAAGTTTATATTATAGCTGGGATATCGGTATGGGCACTAATTTCATGGCCATTTTCGGATATTACCTGTCCAGCCCGTCCAACTGGTTTATCGCTCTTTTTCCGCAGAAATACATGATTGAAATTATGAATGCGATCATTCTTCTTAAGATTGCCGCTTCAAGTTTCACTTTCACATTATATCTTTGCAAACACAACAAACGCCGCAGCTTAAGTGCCGCTGTCTTCGGACTTTTCTATGCCCTTTCGGCGTTCATCGCCGCATACAGCTGGAACCTTATGTGGCTTGACTGTGTACTTCTGCTTCCGCTTGTTGTACTTGGTCTTGAAAAACTTGTATATGAAGGCAAGGGATTATTGTATTCTATTACACTTGGATTCACCATTTTGTCCAACTATTACATTGCGATAATGGTATGTATTTCCATGGTAATCTATTTTATCGTGCTCATCGTATCAAGGCCCGTTCCAGAAGATAAGACCGAATATGCAAGAATAATATTAAGATTTATCGTATATTCACTTTTAGCCGGTGCATTCGCGGCAGTTGTCCTTCTTCCGGAAATGTACGCACTTGAATATACAGCTTCCGGTAAGATTAATTTTCCAAAAACCCTTACACGGTATTTTTCTTTTGTGACAATTTTCAAACGCCACCTTATAAATACTCCTGTAAGCCTTGGTCTTGA
>ULXN01063521.1_pt1 | contig 17643 bp, 29 predicted proteins | sample 1961311 | NCBI WGS metagenome assembly ULXN01 (sample SAMEA4835839, study PRJEB28245) | human gut metagenome | biome: gut microbiome; material: fecal sample | place: Denmark | collected 2008 | reverse complement strand
TTTTATTAGGGTCTTGAATAGATGGATTTAACTTTAAAATTTGCGGTAACTGTAAATTGTTTTTCTTTGCAATATTTAATAAAGTATCTCCCTGTTTTATAGTATAAAATTTACCACTGTTCTGAAATTTAGGAATAATACCTCCTAATTTGGCACTTTTAACGTTATCGTTTTTCTTTACAGGAGCTTTTGCTACATCATTTAATAAGAATAATAAGAAATCGTCATTGTATCTATTAAATAAATCAGGATCTCCCTCTGATTTATAATGACGAAACATAGTAGCATCTTCTAAATGTCAATCTTTAGTAGATCCAGGATAAATCGAAAAATCAATTTTATCAACTACTTTAGCTACTTTCTTACCTGTATTGTTATTTTTAAAAGTATATCCATATTGTATTTTTTGAGTCTGTTTATCTCTAAACTCCTCAATTTCCTTCTCAGTAAAGACATGTGTGGGATCAATATTATGCTGTCTTCTAAATTGCATTAACCTAGAATAAATCTCAGCAGGATTATCTAAATAATCATCCTGAGAAACATGTATAGTGTGAATAGGTCTACGTTTCTCGTATTCTTTAATAGTGTCTATTATAAAATAAGGATTCGTAGAATGAGCTAATTCATGAGCTGCTATTTCACTTACAGGTACTTTACTATTAGCTTTTACAACTAAATAGTGATCCTCTGGATTATAAAAACCTTCTTTATTTTCCATAAGCTTATCAGAAATATCGTACCTAAGTAACTTACCCAGAGGACCATTGACAACTTGTTTATACTCTTCTTGTTCCTCGGGACCAGAGTTATATAAATATGTGTCAACAGAAGTTAATCTGTCATTTAATCAATGGTATCCTAATGTTTTACTCTGTAATCATTTTGGAAGTGATGACCGCTCTCATAGATTTTTATTAATAATATGTCTTCTTTTATTATACCAGTTAGTCATTCATTCTTGAGTCGACTCAATGTCTTCTCGATCTGTTCAGCGATCCTTAATTCTTCCACCTTCTTGTAACTTTTTTAGAATACCTCCTAGTTTAGAGTTTTGTATCATCTTGTGTAATACAGACTGATACTTAGGATCAGTAGCATAGCCACCCTGTGCAACTCTAGATGCAAAATCATTCACAGATCCAGAAAATGCTCTATATCTCTTATTATTTAATAAGTTAATCTTATAATTAGCATAATCTTCTAAAGAAGAAAAATCCTTAAATTCCTGATTTAATCTTATATCCTTACCATTAATAACTTCTCGTGTGCTGGCAACAGTACCTTTACCTTTGATCCCTCCAAAATTGAATAATCCAGAAGGCTTTTTACCTCAAGCTGATTCCAACCCATCTTGTGCTACTAAAGCCTTAGCAAATGTGGGATTTAATCCTTTTTGCCTTAGTAATCTTTCATATATAGGAGTCATTATTGATTTAAACTCTTCCTTAGAAGTAAATTTTTTAATCGGTTTCTTAACTAAAGACTGATATTCTTCTATGGGAGTTTCTTGTATACTTAAATCAATAGAAGACTCAACTGAATTTTCTTCTGGCGTATCAGTAGCTTCTTTAGTAACTAAATATTTAGGAGTATATTCAGATACAGGAACAGGTCTGGATAAAGAATAGTCTGTATTAAAACTGTCCTCTCGTATATAAGGTCTATATGTTATATCCATAATAATGTAGTTTATTAATTATCTTGCAAATATAATAATTAATAAACAGTATTGCAAATAATTATATTATCTCAACAGTGTGAATTTTATTCAATTTTTCAAGTTCAACAATTCTTGTGTTAAGATTAGTAATATGAGATTCTTGCAAGTCTATTTTATTTTGCAAATAAGTAACCTGATCTTTTAAAGCCTTAAACTCTTGTAAAACTTTTGATAAATCGATGGAAGGGGTTAGCTCATTTTTAATAGGATGTGTAGTTGTATCATAATAATAACTTGGAGTACTATAAGGATTCGAAGAACCTGAAAATAAATCTCCAATGTAACTGGTAGTAGTCATATATTAAAAATTAAATTTATGTAAATCTTGATTCTGTCTAAGAAGTTTTTCATTTTCTCTTTTTAATGCTAAAATTTCCTTCTTTAACATCTTAATATCTTCTGTATGTCTTTCTAGTTGCTCTGTATGCTCATCAACCTTTTTATTGATGAATAATACAGCTTGACAAACTAAAGCTAAATCAACAAGCTTCGCAGTCTTTCTAAGTCCTGTAATCTTATCAAAAGCACTAGTTCTATTAGTAATTAATATACCTTTATCTTCTAAAGACCGAAATACTTTTGATAATGCTCTTACATTAATATTCATCTTCTTAGATAATTCTTCATTACTATATGTAGTAACAGCATAGTTACCATCATCTTTATTAGTATATTGTTGCATAGCTAGCAATACTCCTTTTTCTTCTTGAGTCATTAATTCTGAATCCATAAATTCATATGTGAATCTTTCAAAATATTTTCCTGTTTTTAGAATCTCATATATGTTATTTCTACCTTGTTTCTTCTCTAATATTCTAATCTCCCCAGCAGCTTGCAACTTTTTAATACTGTTACTAACAGTATTAATTGAAATGCCAGCTTTTTCTGCTAAAGTACGTAATGAAATAAATGTCTGATAAGTCTTACCATCCATGTACTTTCGCATATACCCATAAATTAAATAATCTGTGGGATTTAATTTTATTTCCTTTGTGCCTCCTAAGTTATGTGGCACTTGAATGTGTTGTGTGTTTTTATTTTCCATAGTAAATTTTTATTTACAAATATAATATATATTAGTAAATATTCACAAAATATTATCCAATATTTTTAATAAAAATTGTTCATTATTCTTGTGTCATTTTTTAATACAGTTTTAGATAGTTACTGTCATTTTTTGATACACCACCTTTAAAAGTACTGTCATATTTTGATACACTTAATGTCATATTTTGATATCTATCTATATAACTATATGTCACACTTCGTGTGACAGATCTATATTTAATCTCCTACGGAAGTTTTTCGGTTTAGGTTGATAGACTATAATGATACACTTGTGTCCTTCAGAGATACACTTACTATCCTGTAAAGATACATATCTATAGTACTATATATCCTCACTAAGTTTAGGTTGTCGGTAATATAAAATTTAATTTTCCAAATATAACCCTCCCCATGTAGTGAAGATATGAAGAAGCAATATGTAATATACGCATATGTAATATACGCATATGTAATGAACGAATGAAAAGACTCTACATTTTCATCCCCCGCCCCTTTCAAATGGAAAACGATTTTATTTTTAAGCGAAAAATTCCTAAAAAATAAAATTGGATTTTGAAAACCAAATCTATCCATTCACTATTTACACCATTAACTTATTACGTTATGAAAACAACTCTTGAGTATCTTCAGTCTATAGCTCCAGAATCTTCTGACATTATTTGTGTCGCTAAGCTTCGTGGCCGAAGAGCAGATCCTAAAGAAGCCTCTCAGATTGTTCGGGAGCGCATTAAACATCGTATTTCAGTTGTTGAAGATGTCTTAAACGAACTACACAATTGCTGTAAGGCTCTGGACCATACTGAAATTTCCTGCGCAATTATTAATACTGTCGCAGATAGGATTGTCAATGATGCTTTTACAAAGCTTATCTGGAATATAAAAGAAAGAGAAGGAGAGTAATCTCTTTCTCTTTTATTTTTAACCAAACCAACTAATTGGTTGGTAGATTATAATCTTAAAACTTATTACGTCATGGTACACGTTGCAACTAATTTTGGAGTTATTGAAGCTGAGTCTTATCTTATGGATGACAGTTTCGCAGGTGATGACGTGCTGTCAATGCTCCTCACTCGTAAACCTATTCGTCAGAAAAACCGCTCTCGTAAAGAGTACAGTAAATCTGCAGCTCGTGCAGCGATGAAGGACATACGTGAAGATGGCTGGGTAAGGCGTAAATAACAATCACCACAATCTCTGGAGATAATTTCTCCAGAGATTTTTTCATATTAACAAAAGCCACAAAAGAGTGGTTACAACCATAAAAAAAAATATTGCGTTATGAAAAGATTTAAAGATGAAGCAAGAGAAACCATGCCCGAAGGTGCAACTCCTCTGGATCCCAAAGATCTCGAGCAAAAGGGACTGTTTTCACAGAATATTTTGTTGAAAGGCGACGTTATCGAGTTACCAGATGAACTCTCGTCCGACTATTTTTGTGAGGGCAAGCCGTTCAAAACCCGTGTCAAGAACAAGGAAACTGGTGAAATCGAGGACGGCGTTATACGACCCACGCTTATTTTCGTTCATCGCAATGGAGCACCGATCTGGATGCCACTTGGGAACTTTTTGCGTGGCAATCGTGTGCACAATGCGTCTGAATATCGCGAGGCTGCTGAAAAGCACCCTATCAACACGGAACTGCTCCGTGCTCAGCATCAAGGCGAAGCGGCTAAGATTTTGTGCACTGGGAAAACTCTCGAAGTTGTTGACTTTTTTGAAGGTAAGTTCGCTCGTTTCGAGAAGAACGTCGTTGTGGAAGGCAAGTTCGACATCAAACGTATTCCGCTGTTTACTGAAAAGTAATCATTCAACTCAACCCTGTTCACACGGGGTTGAGTTTATTTTTCTAATCCAACCAAAGCGACCAACATGTACCAAAGCTACCAACAAATATGTAGTGACATTTGAATTAAATTTTATAATATGAAACATAAAGTAGTATATAATAACTGTTTTGGAGGATTTTCTTTATCTAAGAAAGCAGGTGAATGGCTTCTTGAGCACAACATCGAAGAGCCATATAAATCAGCTATTGAAGACAATATCCAAGATATAAACGATCCTGAATCTATCGTCACAAGTATATATACTGAAATACCAAGACATCATCCTCTCTTAGTTCAATGCGTAGAAGAACTTGGAGAAGCTGCAAATGGTGAATGTGCAGAACTAGCTATCGAAGAGATTTATGGTGATGTGTATAAAATCGACGAATATGATGGCAATGAAACGGTAGAAACACAGGATACTATCGACTGGATAGTAATTAAATAATAAACCTTTTAAACCTATTTATATAATGAAAAAATTTGCAAAAGAAGAACTCGCACCGATTCCCGAACGTAATGGCCTCAAAGCTAAAGAGGTAAGTCTGAAAGCACTCGAAGAGAAAGGTCTCGGTATCGTATCGTACGGTGTACAGAAGGGAGAAGTCATCGAATTCCCTGACACCGAAGAAGACGCAACTGTATGGGCACGGCCTGTTCGTGAAAACGGCCCCGAAGAAATGCTCGTCGCTGTAAAACGTAACGACAAACCCAGCTGGTTCAGCATCGGCGGACTTCGTCGTATGGACTATCAGGGTAAACCTGTAGGTCCTGTATGCGAAGACCTGCGTTCCTGCAGCAACGACTATGAACGTGTAAAACGTATGCTCGGTAAGAAGATCACGGCAAACGAAACCACTGAAATCCAGGTGTATCACTTCGATAACGGTGTTCGTACTACCGATCTCGAACCCCGTACGGTACCTGTTCTCGTATATGCCTAAAAAACGAAACGGAGAAATAACAGTCAAAGGCTTCTGAGACAAGCCTTTGACTTCTCTTAAAACAAATGCTGGAACTTACAGCATAACAAACTGACGAGGATGATATCACAATCCAGAAAGCTACTTCACATTATGTAGTAACTCACAAGGACAATGGTTCATCCAACGCTGTATACACGTTAAAAAACAATAACATGGAAACAATTTACTCAATAATCGTATTTCTTATAGGCATATTCTTAGCGGTATACATCTTCTCAGTATTCTTCCAAATTATGCCTGTAGTAGCGATTATCTTAATTATCGTAGCTGTAGGTCTCATAATCTACAACGCTACAACCAATTAACACATACAAAGCCATAAACTCCTTCCAAGTTGTTGAGGACACTCAGGCTCCCACATCATAACGTGGTTCGAGTGTAAAACACACCTGTCAAAATGTCAGTTGAACATGACAAATTGGCAGATAAAACTGACAAAATGTCAGTATCACTGTCGGGATGACAGGGATTTTTTCGGTCATAACGTAAGTTTTTATGGGTAGTGTGGAGGTGAAGAATTAGTTGAATTGATCGATGTAACTTGTTGATTATCAACTCCCTTCTCATCCTCCACACTTTTTTATTCTCTAGAAAATTCACAAAATGTGGGATATACGTTATTTATATATTCCTCATTTTCAACATATTGTCAAATATGACATAATGTCAGTTTTCTAGCAGTGTATCATTATACACATCTTATTTTAAAAAATCAAAGCCATGTAGCCTTCAAGTTCACATGTTTTAGACAATATAGATATCATTAAATGAATAATCTTTATTGTTTTTTCAAGATTTAAAATTAAAAATAACATATTATGATTATTCGATTTTCCAAGAATACTTCTGATCAAATTACCACACTTGAAGAAGTGCATACATGTATACCTATTTTCGATAAGTTTCAAGTTTTAAAAGGATTTAGTCTTGTTTTAGAAAAGACAGACGGAAGTCTTGGAGAGTTGATTCTTCAAAAAGATGTAGACTTTGACCTAGACCAATTTGAAATTGCCAAAGATGATAATGTTCCTTGTTTATTTCAAATGAAACTTGCTTTAGAAGAAGCTGGTTTAAATCCAGGTGATTTTAACTCTGAAGAAGATTTTCTTGAAGCTGTTTACAAGACAGGATTAATAAAAAATTCTGATTTTGAACCTATCGAAATAAATTAATATTATGGTAATATTCAGTGTTTATGAAGATATGTTTCCTGATTTATATAAATGGTTGATGGAAACATATAAACAAGATCTAGACATGGAAGGTTTTTCTGAAAGAGAAGGAGAACCATATTTCAGCATAGATTTCGGAGAGAAGGAGATTGCGTTTAATCGTGATAATTATACTCTTCCTTTTAATCGTAGATATCAAATTCTAACTAGAAAATGCAGTATTAGGGTTTTAGGATAGATACTGGATTAATTACTATTATTACAGATGAAAGAAAAAGTGTATTCTAAAAGACTAGAACCATATAAGTTTTAATATAAAAATAACTATATTTAGCAACAAAATCCTAAGAGTTCTGCAGAGCTACTTAGGTCTTATATAGTTTCGTCAACTATATCATGAGATCATGAAGGTGACTCCAAACTTGGTTATAAGTAACACTAAGCTTATAACTAGTGAACTCTAAGTTATCCAGTGTACAATGGGATTATATGAGTTTATTTAAAGTTTAACAATATCTAAAATTGTAATTATGTATATCTCAAAGAAAACTATGCGGCAGAAGGATTTTGCTGCATTGAAGGCTAAGAAACCTGGTTTTAAGAAATTTAAAGTAGGCAAATCCATGCTCTATCGTACCAAACGTGGTTGGTTTTTGTCATCTCCCAACGAGAAGACAAAAAAGTACGATGTTGGAGAGATTTCTATCATACATGCTCAATTGTTGTTAGACTCTTACAACATTAACTACCAAACAGGTTGGTAATCATATATTGTTCAGTTTACTAACTAAGTATTAACCTTAATCTAGTAGATAATGAGGATTAGAGATATGCCGTAGTATAGACTTATTATGATGAATATTTAATTATTGAATAGTAGGTGGTTACTTACCGCAGTGTAACATATTAGGCTATTAGAGATTGGTTTCTCTAATAGCCACTAATTAATTTTATTTTAATTATACTCTTCTAAGTAAAAGTTATTTTACCAAAAAAATTAAAGACTCACTCCAAAATAACTTTAAGGATCAATCAAAAAATGTTTGTTATTCATATAAAAAAAGCTCGTCCAAATTAAAATAACCTCTACTTAGAAGAGTTTTTAAAATTACAATTATGGCAAATTTATTTTCTGACGATACTAAATATCGGAAAACATGGTTAATCAACCGTGAACAAGCTCGTAAACTCCAAATTTTAGAGTCAAACCGAGACGTTGATCTCAAACGAGTAAAGTCGATTTATCAAGCTATTACAGAGGGTAAATGGATGCCTGCAATATATATTGATAAAAATTATTTTATCATTGATGGTCAACATCGTTATTATGCCTATTTGATGGCATGGGATAATGGTATTGACTGTGAAATGCCTGTTGAGGAAGTAGTTTCTGATGAATCTACTATCGATCTGGTTATTGCGTTCAATTCTAAACGTAAGAATTGGGTTGCTAAGAACTATATGAAATCTTACTGTACTCGCGGTAACAAAAATTATCTAAGAGTAGAGAAATTGATGCAGAAATTTCCTGCTCTCGATCTTAAAGCAGCTGTACAGATTCTTAAAGGTTCTCATTCAACAAGCACCTTCAACAATGGAGCATTGAAGGTTTCTCCTGCAGATTATGCAACAGCATTATCTCGTTGTAGAGCACTTCAATCAATGGCTTCACATTTATCGAACATTGTTTTCAGAAGGGATATTATTCTCGCTTTTTATAAAGTAGTAGATGATATTCCTGACTTTCAACAGTTTCTTCAAAATATTCAGGATTTCAAACGTCCTTTAACAGAACGTAATTCTGATTGGATTGAAGCTTATAAAGCATTATTTTAAAACTATCACAAAATGTTTTTATAGTGTAGAGATTATTTTATATTTTTGTAAGATAGTCTCTATACATTTGCTCCTGTGGCGAAACTCGGTAGTACGCATGGGACTTAAAATCCCAGGATCCTTGCGGATCGTGTCAGTTCGAGTCTGACCAGGAGTACCAACACTTAAAACTTTCTATTATGGAATTTTATGTAATCTCAATAATTAAAGATAAAATACAACATTTTTTATCTGGTGATAGTTATTCTGATTATTGGGATAAAAATTTGTTTGATAACAAGGTATATAGATTTTCTTCAATAGAGGAAGCAAAGAATCGTCTTCAGAAAGATGATTTTACTAAAGAACAGCCTATGAGTGGTGGTTCAGTTTATCCTCCATCATTACTACTTGCTGGTCAGAGTACATCTAGTAATGAGGTACAAATCCAAATTTTAAGAGTCTCGATTAACATGGTATGTGAACAAGCTTATACAACTAAGGTTGAGATACGAAATCCTCAAGCTCTGGTACCCAAAAGAATAACAGTGTTTGATTAACTAATAGTTGATGAGTAATTTTAAAATCCTGATAATGTAGATGCTCCTATTAACAAAAGTTAATTGCTACAAAAACAGGTTAGGTCATAGAGAGCACTATGACAAGGGATAAACTCCAATAAATACAGAAAGGAGATCCCGATGAAAGGATGCATAGCAACCTAGATTTGAAAAATAGTTTTAATATTCATTTTTTTCATAATAATTATAAAATTAAATTAACTGGGCAGGAGTAGCTGCGTATGAGCAAATCGGGTCTACAGTTACATCGGCGTGTAAAGCGACACATTGGCATAACTTGGGGATAAGGGTATTGAGATATACAACAGACTAGGGATGAGAAAACCTATTTCTGAATAAAAACAGTGAAAATCTGTAACCAAGTTTAAAGTAAGTTAATTTAATTTCAAATAATTTTATATCTATAGCAGCGATGCAGGAAGTTATACAATCTGTTACAGGAGCGCTGTAATATGTAAGGGTCAAATGTATAAGATTATTTTCAATAATATAGGTTGAAATATTATCATTAATCTCGAGAAATATTTTGTAAAACGATTAGAGTAAGTTATAAACCTATATTTTTAACACAATAAATAGTTATCGAGGCAATAGGTATTAGACAACAAATGAGACAGGAGTCTAATTAGGAGGTATTTTAAAGAATAATACTATCGAGTTTCAACGTATTATTTTGAGAAATGTGTAGATAATTATTTACATTATATATTACAGTGATGGAATTGGTAGACATGTGAAGTTTATAGAAAGTATGTTGATTATATAGAAAATATATAAGAAGGGTAACTGTTAACCTAGGATACACATGTGATAAAGGCGAAGTAAATCTGCAGAAGCTCCCTGTTACTTCCAGACTTAATATTTTCTATGAACTTCAAGATTATTGGCACTAATCGTTGCAAGTTCGAGTCTTGCCTGTAATATATATTTATTTATATTTAACCTTTCAAGCTTCAGTAAACTTGGATAATTTGCTCAAATCGAGAGACATATATACACGTATGTACATCGTAACCCAATGACCAAGTAAGAGGGTTAGTATTTGCTGCGATGGTGGAATAGGTAGACACGAGGGACTTTAACAAATAAATTCATTTTTTTATTTGGTATAGGATAAAGCTTTTTAATATCTTTGTATACAATAAATATATAAAGAATATGTCAAAAGTAAAATGAACCAAAGAACTACTTGAAAAAATAGTACCTGAATGTTATTCATATGCAGAGGTGCTAAGAAGAGTGGGATTAAAGCCTATGGGTAGTAATCCAAAGACTTTAATTAAAAAATTAAATGAATTTAACATAGATTATTCACATTTTACAGGACAAGGATGAAATAAATACGGACATCCAAGTTTTGGAAACTCAGGAAAAGCACTTACAAGTGTGTTGAATAAAAATAGTTCTTTGCCTTCTTCAAAGGTTAAAGAAAGATTACTAAATAATCACTTGAAAGAGAATAAGTGTGAAGTATGCGGTATTACTGAATGACAAGGTTCTCCAATTATATGTGAATTACATCACATTAATGGAGACACAACTGATAACAGGATTGAAAATTTACAAATATTATGTCCTAATTGTCATAGTCAAACAGATAATTTTAGACGCAGAAATGTGAAAAAGGTAGTGAGCACTCAGAAGGAAACTTCTGATGTGAATGTAGGCTAATTCGGCGAAGGTATCAGCCTTATAAATGATAATAACGCCGAGCTAAGTAAGTAGAAGGAATTTTCGTTTTTGTTCGTAATTCTTAATATATCGTCCAACGGGAGTGTATGTATACTAGCACCGACGCGATAACTTCTACTTTAAATGTGTAGAGACTATACACCTACCTCCTAAACTGAAAAGCATGGAGAAGACATAGTCCACGTAATTAGCTGATTCTCAGGCTATTACGAGAAAATCCCTTGGGCAGTGATGTCCGTGCGAGTTCGATTCTCGCTCGCAGTACAAAAACTTAATTTTGTTGTAATATGATGATTATAGATAAAATTAAAAAGATGTTAGGATACAATATATTAACTTTAGGGCAAAATAAAGAAACAGATATCGACGATTATGATATTGCACTAATTAAGTTATGTAAGATGTTTCGTATTAATATCAAACATCAACAGTTTTTTGCAGATCATATTGTTGATTCTGTTAAGATTCCATATCATCCACACGATTATTTTGAAAAGCTATTAATAAACGATTTATACAAAAGACCATCGATTAAAAGAAATCATCATTTAATTTTCTTTCAATATCTAGTAAGACTGTTGTGTCAAAAAGAGGAAGTTTCAAGCAAAAGAATCAATACTTTTGAATATATTGGCACTTATATGCTTATTAAATATAATAGAGAATATATCCAAGAGTTGATTAAAAAATGGAGTTCTCTAGAATGTGATCCTTGTTTTCATGTTTGGCAAGATTGTGTAAAATACTATCAAGCATTTCGTATTAATTATATGTTTGATAGTTATGACATTAATCTAAGGAAAGCGAAGAAAATCTTTTCACTAAATTCAAAGTCAGTAGAATTTGAATGGCATGTTTGGGATAATAGTGCTAGTTGGTTATGTACCTGGTTTGCAGAAATCACTAAACAGCATAAAGTCTATAGATCATCACATTCGACAGTAAAAGATAGATTAACTCAATGTTTTAATACTCTTGAAATCACCTATACAAAGAACAAAAGTATCATTAAAAACGCTTACAGAAGAGCGTGTTTAAAATCTCACCCTGACAAAGGTGGTAGTCAAGAAAAATTCATTGAAGTTACTCAAAGTTATGAATACATAATGACGCATGTGTAGTACACAAGAATTACTTAAACCTAAAGGCTATAAAGGATCTAATGACCTTTCTGAAATTATTAACTGATTACACTCATATGGAATATTCATAGAAGTAGGAGTGAGATGAAATGAAGACGGAACCTTAATGCAAGGATATTTTGGAAAACTCTGATTGCCTCCATATGAAAATATGTGAATCAGTCCATCTTATATTACGTTTTCACAAGCAGTTGATACTGTTATCAGTAAAGCTTTAGCCTTTTTGCCTGATAGTAAATAGTGGTAAGTCCCTGTAACTCAACTGAATAGAGTAGCATTCTTCTAAAATGCAAGTTGTTGGTTTGAGCCCAACCAGGGATACAAATTATATTAATAACTATGGATAAATTAGATAAATACTTAAGAAAAGTTTCGCATTCTGTTACACAATCTAGTATTTCTGAATCAAGGTATTATACAATTGGCAGTACAATAATCAGAGTCTCAAGTCATATTGGACGTCATTCTGATGGAGACTTTACAATTATTATAGACCGCAATAATAATTACTTGCTTTATAATGCGAAAAGCCAAAGTGTACATCTAGTTTCTTATAGTGAAGTTAAATTATTCATTAAGAGTATAGTTCTTTGTTTCGAAACATTCTCAATTGGAAATCCAAGACTTCATCAACAATTATGCTTTGATAATACCAATTTGAAACTAGAGAACGCAAGATTATCTAAATATGTTCGATCCTTAGAAGAAAAGTTAGCAGAGATACCTCTTCTTGAGAGTACAAAACTAAGTGAAGTTGATCCAAATAAAAGGCAATATTTTATTCACAGGTTAACTAAAAAGCAAAGACAACGAGTTAAAGACGTTTTTAGGCTTTCATCACTTCAGGCACTAACAGACGAACAATTAAATTCTATATTTACTTTTCCTGAGTTTCAAACTTGGTATATTCCATAATAAATTATGAGATATTTAGAATTGTTTATTGGATTTTTTCTTTCCATATGGCAACCTGTATATATTTGGAGAACTAAATTGCATTACATGCAGAACAAACAGTTTTCTTCTGTTCAAATAAAAGCTTCATATAGGCAGTTTAAGAAGGCATTTAAGAAAACCAAATTTAATTATAGAATACAGTATAAACAAGAACAAGGATTTTATCAAATTGTAAAAGATAGTCCAAATCCTGTTTCAGAATGTTTTGCAAATGTAATTAAGTTTGATAATGTTGGTTACAATCTTACATTATTTGGATTTTATCTTTCACAAAAATACATTAAAAAGGAGTTTTCTCGTCAAACAGATATTCCTATAATTTCAAGATAAACAACCTTTTGCTATTATAGCTTAACTGGTAGAGCAAGTGTAACATAGGGCCCTATGTTACTATGAGCGTTGGTTCGAATCCAACTAATAGTAAAAGGTTCGAATAGTGCTAGGTCAATAAGATTGACTTCGTTTAGAAGAAGGAGCAACACCTTCCTAGCACTCTAATCATTAACTAAAACTATTAAGTCATATGAATACAATTAAAATTTCAGATCATGTTAGTATTGTAGAAATTTCTACTCCAGATGGTTCATTGTATAAAGTAACTGTTGATGGCTTAGTAGTTTTAGCAACTCTAAGTATTTCAACCGCAAAGTATCAAGCTGATATTTGCACTAAAGTATACAAACTTGGAGAACAAAATGGACTAGAACTTACTAAATAGCATTATAATGGAATTTCTTTTAATTATATGTTTTGCTGTATGTCTCACATTATTTGGTATGGCAGTAAGGCGTAAAGATTCAGTTGTTACAGCTTTATCTAGTGTAATAATCTGTATGATGTTTGTAACTCTTATTTTTATTCCATCAAAAAGAATTAAACAAAATGTTGTTAAAGACTATCTTAGAGGTAATATAGAAGTACAATATCAAGATATTGTCGCAGATTCTGGAAGGATTATTTCAAGAGATACAATTATAGTTTCTAAACACAAAAAATAATATGCTAAAGGTAGATATAACATATAAAGTAGAATCCGAAGCATGGAAACATATAGTGCTGAAAGCAAGTGATATCTTAGGATATAAGTCTGATTCTATTTCAATCGGAACCTTATCTGATTTTAATACATTTGACGAGTTTTCAGCAACTCTCAGAAATACTCTACTTCGTGGATTAGGATTAGGTAACACTACGTCGTTAGTAGTTGGCAAGGTAGAATTCATATAATTCTATAGAAACTGATAAGATAATAAACTGCCATTTATTGTCGAAACAGTATAGCTCTGGCAGGAGTGACGGTAAAGTATAAGTCTGCACCGTGGAGGATCACCCTCTTTTTTACTTAAAAAGATTAGTATCGTATAATGGTTATTATGCCGCGCAACCCAGCGGGAGATGTAAGTTCGAGCCTTACTACTAATCCAAATACTTTAATATTATGGAAGAGATTAAAGAAAGATTTTTTAATAATGATGGAATATTGATATTCCTTTTTTGTTTTTGTGCATTAGCTGTAATGTTTATAATTGCTTTTGGATTTTATAATTCGTTAGATAACAAAGTATCTAATGATATTAACAATCTCCAAATTCAATTAAAACAAACTACTCATCAAATTGATTCTTTAAATACTGAAATTAAAAAAGTACTAATTAATAAGAAAGATACAGTTCTTATTCAGGTATATCCACAAAAAATTGAAATTTATTCAAAATGATCCTAATTATCTATTTAGTTGTAGTTATAATATCCTATTATGGAACAAGATATATAACTAAGAGTATATATAAATCTTGGGATTGGAGTGATATTATCCTCATACTAGTATTAAGTTTTATTGCTCCTATAATAAGTACTATAATCTGGCTTATTGTAAATTTTGAGGATTTAAACATAAAAATAAAGCCACCAAAATGGCTATAAAATTTAAATATATGTGGATATTTTTAGGTGTATTAGGAGGATTAATTTTAATCACAATTACCTTATGGATAACTGTTTATCTTATAGGTAAGTGGGCACAAGATCTAGCAGAAATATTAAGAAACTTTCCAAATTTTCATAAATTTTAAAATAAACTGATGAAAAAGATTTTATTGTTGGTGGCTATTGCTATCATTGGATTTACAAGTTGTACAACCATTGACTCTGGTAGTATTGGTGTTAAGTTTTATAAGTGGTCTTCCGATGAAACTGAAAAAGGTGGTGTAAAAGGAACCTGTAAAGGATTTGTCTTTTATAATCCTTTCTCACAAGACATCTATGAATATCCCACATTTGTTCAACGTTGCAGTTATGAACCATTTCAGGTAAATGCAAAAGATGCAGCTATTTTTGAGATGACTCCAACTCTAGCGTATCGTTTGAATCCTGATATGATTGAACAAATTTTCGTAAAGTATCGTAAGCCTATTAATGAGATTGAGGATGGTTATATTCGTACTTGTATTTATGAAGCTTACCGAACTTGTGGAAATGTATATACTTCAGATTATTTGATGTCAAATCGTGGAGAATTTGAATCGGAAGTACGTCAACGTCTTGAAAAATCATTAATGGAAGAGGGATTTATTGTTGAAGAGTTTACTACTCAGATTACTCCTCCTGCATCTTTGGTAGCAGCTATTAATGCAAAAAATGAAGCAGTACAATCCAGTCTTAAAGCTGAAAACTTAGTTAAGGCTGCAGAAGCTAATGCTAAGATTGTAGTTGCTAAAGCTGAAGGTGAAGCTAAGGCATTAAAGATTAAAGGTGATGGTGAGGCATATTATAACAGAGTAGTTTCCGCATCACTGAATGAGCTTCTAGTAAGACAAAATGCGATTGAAAGATGGGATGGCGTAATGCCTAAATTTAGTGGTAATGGGGCTGTTCCGTTTATTGAAGTAAAATAATATTAGTATGTGTGTATTTTTTATTTATATTTTACCTATTATCTTAACCATCATTTTGTATATTGTATATGCAAAAATTGTTAAGGATAAAGGAGACATTCCTAGAATTCTGCGCTGGGTATTATTTTTAGTAGTACTAGTTCCAATACTAGGATTTATTGCATGTCTAGTCTATTGGGGAGTTTTTATATACTTAGTTTTAGATGAAGGTATAGAAATCAAGGAAGATTCACGTTTGGTAAAATATCTATTTAAATCATAAATATGGCAAAAGTAAATTTTGGAGCAATTAAAATGCCTTTTCGAGAACAAACTTATGACAAAGAAGAGAATCCTAAAAAGGATAAAAACGGAAATCCTGTAATTGCAGTAGTCCACAGAAACGTTCGTCACAATAAAGCATATTTTCCCAAAAAGAAATAAATCATATAGCAGAGAAGCCTAACTGCTTTATCAAAGGTGTAGTCTCTATAGCAGAAGTCTATAGTTTAAAGCCCATAAGAAAACTATGAAGCTAACAAAAGACGATAAACATTTTTAATCTTTCCTATAGACTTTTGATCGAGTCTATAGGAGCTAAAAGGCCCAAGTAATCCTCGTCATTATTTGCTGCCTTATAAGTTGTGTAGATTATTTTCTACACAACTTTTTATTTTAAACTATTGAAACAGAGACACTAAACCTACTTGAAGATGGCAAAATTGTATAACAAGTTCAAATCTAGAATAAAGAAATATTTGAACGTACCAAAAAATATTTATCTTTGTATAAGGTTTCCATTCTTATATCCCAGAAATCGATTTTCAGGAGAACATGAAGTTTATATTCCTTGGATTTATAAGTTACGTGATATATTTCATGATAAAGCTACGGATAAATTTTCACTTGTGTACAAATTTCATAAAGATCCTGAAGAATTTAAAGATGGCATTTTCAGTTTTAAGATAGAAGACTCCTATACTATCAACTTACTAAATAATAAGATCTTACAAATTGTAAGTGCCAAAACTTCTACTGAATTCAATCTACAAGATCATGTTGGTAAAGATTTTAAAATCTTGGGTATTGAGTCTTGTCAGTCTCTTTTTGGTAAGCATGTTATTTATTATCATGTAAGTAAAAATGAAATTACATCTACTAACTATGGCTTCCAATGGAAAATGTTACAAATAGTAAAGAGCAAGTTTTATCTTAAACTTGTTGCTATTATTGATTGGATAAATCAATACATAATTAATCCAATATGTTTTATTCCTACATATACCGAGCTTGATGCAATGCCTAAAGGGTGGAGAAAGTGTTTTGGCATTCAAATGTGTAAAGAAATTAAAGCATCTTTAAAGAGATCTAACTATCTGTATAAGTTTAGGATTATGCAGATAAAAGAAAAATACGGACAGTTGAGAATTTATCCTGCTACAGCCTCAGAAGAAGTATACAGAATTATTCAAAAATATGAATATATAAGTGAAAGAACTTGTATATTATGTGGCCGACCCGCTACCAAAATATCAATTGGTTGGATATCTCCATATTGTAACGATTGTCTTAAAGATGAACAATACGAAACGTTTAAAGATTGGTATGGATGGTCTATTAGTAAAGATTCTTCAACTGATAAATAACAATATAATTAAAATTATATGACCCAAATAGAATTTGAAATTCCAAAAGGATATATACTCGACAAAGAGGCAAGTACAGACTCCAAATTAGTATATAAAAAGGCATGTAATTTACCTAAAAGCTGGGAGGAATTTGTTAAAAATCGGAGTATTGTTGAAAAT
>ULXN01054727.1_pt1 | contig 17889 bp, 20 predicted proteins | sample 1961311 | NCBI WGS metagenome assembly ULXN01 (sample SAMEA4835839, study PRJEB28245) | human gut metagenome | biome: gut microbiome; material: fecal sample | place: Denmark | collected 2008 | reverse complement strand
GTAAATCTTTAGAGACAACAGATTTAACTCCTTTAGCGAATTGGATAAATATCCGTACCGCAAAGGATTTTTTTAATCACTGTGAAAGATTAGGATCTATTGATTTAGCACCTTTAGCTTCATGGACAAAATTGACTGATTCTTCATCTTTTTTCAGCTCATGTCAATCTCTAAAATCAATAGATTTAACTCCTGTTAGGGGATGGATTGACATGAGATCCGCAGATTCTTTATTTAGCGGTTGTTTTTCGTTATCATACATAGATTTAACTCCTTTGGAGAGTTGGACAAACATAACTAGATTTCCCGATGCCTTCAGTTCTTGTGTAAATCTTCAATCAATAGATTTAACTCCTTTGGCTAATTTTTCAAAGATGACTTATAATATAGATCTCATTAGAAATACACCAAATTTGGCTTTTATTATAGTCCTCTCCACCACCCCCTTCCCCCTCACCAGCGGAGCCTTGACGAACGGCAACACCTGTCCAATCTACGTGCCGGACGATGCCGTGGATACCTATAAGACGGCCACGAACTGGTCCGCTTACGCAAGTCGTATCAAACCCATATCAGAAAAAACGGAGTCATGAGAACAGACGAATCGAACAACAAGCATCTGATAGCGGAGTACGGCAAGGTCTTCCGCCGTATCAGTGACGGATGGATAGCCGGACCGGAAATCTATCTAGGCAAGACCTATCACCTAGGCGGCGAGAGGCTGGATACCCCCTTGGAAGAACTCCCCGGGCACTATGAGGAGATCGACGATCCGGTAGCCGCCGAGACCGTATTGCTTGACGAGGATACCGACATGGAGGAAGCGGTGAGGCCAATGATAGCCGCCGATGCCTCCCCCGAACCTCCCGACGATCTTCCCCCGGAACCCCCAAGAGTGACACTGGCCGACTATCGTGCCTTGGAGAGGAAAGTGGAGATGATGATGAGATTATTAGGAATCAACTATAATAACAATTAAAGGATCGGAAGTATGAAAGAATTAAATGAGATTTTTATCGTGGCGTGGATAGTATTCGGATTATACATGCTTGTGTTTTTCGCTGCCATGGCAGATCTATGTAGCGGGATAAGAAAGGCTAAGTTACGTGGCGAGGTAAGATCCAGCTACGGTTTCAAGCGGACGGTTGACAAGTTGGCGAGGTATTACAACCTGCTCATAGCGTTGACTGTAGTTGACTGCATGCAGATGGGAGGTGTTTGGTACCTTGATGGCTACTACGGCTATCATATCCCGATCTTCCCTGTCATAACATTGATCGGCGCGATAGGGCTGGGCTGTATCGAGGTAAAAAGCATCTTCGAGAAAGCCGAGGACAAGGTAAGAAGCGATTACCAGCAAGTGTTGATGCTGGCCGGAGAGATCGCCAAGCACCGGACTGATCCGGAGGAGATAGCGAAAGCGGTTGTTGATTATATAAATAAGGGGAGTGGAAAATGAGAAATAGTAGTCTGCCCAGAGGGTTGAGAAACAACAACCCCGGGAACATCAGGAGGAACAGCGATGTCTTCCAAGGCGAGAAGACAAGCTCTGATCGAGAGTTTAAACAATTCAAGTCGATGGCATACGGTTACAGGGCGATCTTCAAGATCCTGTCGAACTACGGCAGGAACTACCATCTAAAGACTATCCGTCAGATGATAGGAAGATGGGCACCGCCGAAAGAGAACCATACGGAAAAGTATATTCAATTTGTATCTGACTACGCTGGAATCCCGGCTGACGATCCGATAAACATCAACGACCGAGAACAGATGATCCGGATCGTGGCAGGGATGAGCCGTTTTGAGAATGGGAGAGAAGCGGATATGTCGGATGTTATTGCGGGGTGGAATTTATTATGAGAACGGGAATGATTTGCGGGATGCTGGCGATAGCCGGTATCCTCGCTTTGTCCGGGTGTCGAACCAAGATACAGCCTGTCGCTATCGAGAATCGTATAGACTCGATCTATATAGACAAGTTGGTACCTTACCCAATGCCAGCCGATAGCGCCTCCATCCGTGCGTTGATGGAATGCGATGAGAACGGTAAGGTAGTCCTTCGTTGGCTGGACATGGCCAACACCAAGAACGTAGAGCTCATGTTCGCCTTGGATAGTCTCGGTAACGTGATTGCCAACATGAGAGTTCCTAGGGATACATTATATCTGCCTTCGAAAGAGATCTACGTGGATCGTAACGTGGAGGTTCCAGTCCTTGTGGAAAAAGAGCTATCCCGTTGGGAGTCTTTCAAGATCGAGGTAGGAGGGTGGGCCATAGGCTTATTGTCGGGATGTTTGATAGTTTGTGTTAGTTATGTTGTTAGATGGATGATACGAAGGAAAAGATAGTGTTTTTATGGTATCAGTATTATAGTTTGTAAAGTTTGGAGCTGTTATGACGGTTTATTTGGAAAATAAGTTTTTTCATAGTAAGTGCTGTACAACATAATAAACAGATTGACATGTTTGTCGGAAATGCGTATTTTGCGCAATTAATATTAATAACAATTTAATTTATTAAGTATGGGAAATATGGAAGATCGCGAAAATGAAATAAACCGTATCCAAAATCAAATAGATCGACTTCAGGACTTAATTGATGCTGCTGATCCTGAAGATGATGATTATGAGGATAATGTAAACGAGTGGGAAACTAAAATAAGTAACTTGGAAAGTCGACTGAGTTTCTTTGATTAGGGATTTTGTGTGTTATTGCATTAAAATAGTCCGGAGGAAAAACCTACCGAACTATTTTAATATTTTAAATCGTTTAAAATAATGAATTATTTGCTATAACATATAATTAAAAAAAGACCATAAAAATATAAACGAAATGTTTGTAACTGAAAAAGCTGAATTTTCAAGGCTTAGTGTTTAGATAATTGATTATCAGGACATTCTTTTTATCTTGTTATGATATCCAAAAAATCTCTACATTTGGGAAATCCTTAAAAGTAATCACTATGGCAAAAGATCCTACACCCTCACAGGTTGCGACCAATGCGTTGCAGGGAATTCCTTTCGGTTCTATTATCGGAGGCCCATTGAGAGCCTGTGCAGAGGCCCAAGAGGAACAAGCGAAAGCCGCTGCTGAGTTCATGAAAGAAACCGAGCTTAACTCGGATAAAGAGGCAGAAGAGAAAGAATAGTTTAAATCCTTAAATTGAATGACCATGAAAGCGGAGAGACAACGCAAGGAGGCTACTTCCCGGGTAATACAGCCTTCAAAAGGTGGTGGTGGTCATATTGTTGATAATAGACCTCAATTTGTTAGTTTGTCTGGCATTACTGATTTTGTTCCTTCGTATAAAGGAATGATTGGAAAAAATAGAGAAATGATTCAATTAAAACCTGAAAAAACTGATGATGAGGGGCATTATCGTGATAATAAATATACGGATGTTTTATTTGAGAGAGTCAAAGTAGACGAATATACTACAGGTTATAAGATAATTAGCGATAAATGTAAGGGTATGATCCTTATTTATGACATAGATGTGCCTGCATATTATACTCCAGACTATAAACAACGTTTTGAAATTGAGAATGCTTCTTCCATAAGCTTGGAACTTGAATCTGAATATGATGCTGCAAGTATTGGGCGAGGTGTGGCTTTTGTTAATCAGGATACAACTTTAAAAATATCAGGTCTTATAACATGTGTTGGATGGGTAATATATAACGATAAGGCGGCATATGCTACTCATATTGTAGTTGGAGATCCAGAAAAGGTCAGTGACAATAATATAAAAGAACAAGTAGAAATATTGAAATCTGTATTTGAAGACAAAACAAAGACTTCACCCAATAAGGTGTTAATACATATTGTTGATGCATGTCCTGCGTATGCAATAGGGAAAGCATGGAAATCTAAATGGATGCAAGAACTTATTCCTTCTGGTTGCACTCCAATGTGGTCTCGTGGAATGTCTAGTTATAATTTTTTTGTACCAAAAGATGATGAAACTTCCTTGCCAATAACATGGACATGTGATCCTATTACTTTAAAATATAATGAAGATAAATAGATTGTTGATTCAAAATAGACTTTCAATAATAGACACTATATCGAATAAGGTTTTAGGGCACTGATAAACAATAGTCCAGTTCCTTACTTTATATAAACTATAAGGTAAATAATTTTTTTCGAGAGCGGGTCTGTAAAATAAACAGTGTCACGCCCCATTCTCTGGCAGACACATTAGCAGATAATTAGTTAACTTCGCATATCCCTCTTCAACCAAGTCAGATGTTCATTTTTTATGTTTATGAAGCCTTATCCAATATCGTAGGATCATCAGCCTTCTTCTTCAGAAAATCATTATTGATGACATACGCATCCATCCTTTCGGGAGGAAATGGGCGGAGCAATCTTTCAATCTCTGTTTTTGCTAGCTTCGGATCTAGCCATCTTTCTTCGTCCTCCATGGACAAAATAGCCGGCATGCGATGCTTCGTATTATGGATATAATCCGTTAGTGAATTTGGATCGGTTGTAATGATTGAGAAGCTTTTTACAACTTCACCGGTTGTTTTATCCAGCCACTCGTCATAAATCCCCGCCATCGAGAAAATAGGCTCATCTTTTACGTATATGTAATAAGGTATCTTCTTATTTCCTTCATGTCGCCATTCGAAATAGCCAGTACTAGGTACAATACACCTTTTCTTCATGATCGGTTCCCGAAACGAGGGCTTCTGAAAGATAGTATCAGTCCGTGCGTTCAATGTCATGCGTTTTATCTCATCAGCTTGCTTCTTGTCCTTAACCCAGAACGGAATCAAGCCCCACTTGAAACTTTGAACCTCCGGATCTGCGGTTATAATCGGATAGTCTGGAAAAGTGAATGCGTTAACCCTGTATTGCTCTTGTTCCTCCAGAATTTTTTCAGCGATTTCTACCACGCTTAGATTCCGACCATAACGAGCCGCGAGTTCTTTCGCCTTCTTGGACATTGAGTTATAGAAGCACATATCATTTAATATTTATGATGTCAGACAATCTTGTAGTATAACAAGGGGATAGGAGCTCTTGTTTCAATTTCCACTTCCTCCGGCCACCTTGTACCGCTAAAGTAAGATTATTCCTGTTAAATCCGCTATTCAATCGGTCTACCACTTTCATGAGCTTCTTTTGTCTCTCTCTATCCACGTTATCGAACAAGTTTTGCTGGATCGCACTATCAGGAACGATATCGATGATAATAACCCCGGCTTTCTTGAAAAAATATCCTTTCCTATAAATGTTCCGGAGGGCTATCAACGCATAGTGTACGATCTCTGGCGTGTTGTTCGTTGGTACCGGTAGCTTGACCACGCAATTCTGGAAGTATTGAGGCAGATCTTCCCGGAAGTTATTCGTGTGGATGAATACCATGAGCGCTTGAGCGCAGGATCTTTGTTTGCGAAGCTTTCCTGCGCAAATACTGGCGTAAGAGGATACGGCCTCTTCCAGTCCCTCAATCTCGGATATCGCCTCGCCAAATGCCCTACTGGTACATATCTGTTTCTTATCTGGGGTTACCAGCTCTAGGTCTATGCATGGTTCCCCGTTCAATTCTTTCCAAGTACGTTCACCTACGACTGTCATTTGTTGACGTACCCAAGCTTTAGGCATCTGGGCGAAATCGTATGCCGTGCTTACACCATATAAGGCAAGCCGTTTCGTGTATCGGTGACCGATACCCCATACGTCTCCGATCTCAGTCCGTTTGAGCGCCTCGATCCGTTTTTCTTCCGTGTCAATGATACACACGCCTTTATACCCTTTATATTTCTTCGCAAATTTGTTTGCGACCTTGGCGAGAGTTTTTGTCGGGGCAATACCCATTGATACGGGTATCCCGGTTCCTTTCGTGACAGCTCGTACTATATCCTCTCCATATTCTTTCAGATCGTATCTCTCAAAACCGGAGAAATCCAAAAAACATTCGTCGATCGAATACACCTCAATGTTTGGAGAATAGGAGGAAAGCATTGTCATTACCCGGTTGGACATATCCCCATACAACGTATAATTGGATGAGAACACGCCAATACCATACCGCTCGATCTCGTTCTTGATCTGATAGGCTGGCACTCCCATCTTTATACCTAATGCTTTCGCTTCGTTTGATCGAGCGATCACACAACCGTCATTATTAGACAATACGACAACAGGGCGGTTATTCCAATTAGGATTGAAGGCACGCTCACATGATGCGTAGAAATTATTGCAATCCACGAGAGCGATCATTGTCTTTTCCTCCTGTTTTTCTTGATCGTGTAGGTGACGATCCCCCATACCATGAATTCATTATCTTTGGTGACCTTGATAGGCGGATATTTAGCGTTGGAGGGTACCAGCCATGCGGCGTCCGATTCCAGTCTTACCCTTTTCACCGTAAAATCCCCATCGATAAAGCAAACTGCCAGATCATCGTCCATTAGCTCCAACGACTTGTCGATCACAAGGATATCGCCTTCCTCAATGCCCTCGTCCTTCATCGAGTCACCGACAACACGGCCATAGAAAGTCGAGGTGGGATGCTTTATCAACTCTTTATTCAGATCGATAGCCAGTTCCATATAGTCTTGAGCCGGACTGGGAAAACCAGCGCGAATGCCTTCATCCGCATAGGGAAGAGGTAGATGGCTCTCCGCATCTACCTTGTATATAGTCAAGTTCTTTTTACTCATAAAAATGTTATCTCCTCGGTGCAAAAATAGGAAAACAATCTGTTAAGTTCATTGAATGCGTTGTTAAGATTTTAATTGTCAATGCAATAGATTTCGTATTGGATGGTTGGAGCGTATGTTTTTCAAAATCTTAAATATCAAATCTATGTTATCTAGCATACACAAGAAATGATAAAGCGCTAATTAACATCTACCTTTGCGTCGTCGGTCGGATCAAGTTCGCCAATGAGAGTTTTTCCGTATACGGTGTCTCAGTAGATAACTTAGGAAGCTATACTAATTATGGATTTGTGCTTCTTGATGATTTTGATAAGATGAGTAAATAGAAAAGTAGAGCTTTACTTTACAAATACTTTACAAGAATATAGTATTTTATATCGTATCATTTTTATTGTCATCTAGTTAAACTAACAATAAGGAGTAGATTTAAATAAGAGTTTGTTATTTGTTTGGTCCGCATGTAGCTGTGAAGCTGGATGCGGATTTTTATTTGTTTCCGCATGGAATCCATATGTTAATGCTAAAATATAAGATGTTGTGTGTCATGATTATCTGTAGATAGGCGAAATTCGGCATATCCGTTGTTCTATATCTATTGATTACGTTAATATGAATAGATTGTTTAATTAAAAATCTTATCCGGATTCAGTGATCCAAGAGGTATATGTTGCGGAAAAGACTGAAGGGAAACTCTTTAAGGTGATTTTGGTAATCGAGGGCAAGGAGGCTATCGCTATCTTTAATGAAAAGGGAGAAGAGATGAAGTAGTTATTAATGAATAGGATAATCCAAGATAGAAATAAACTCTATATTTGTCCCAATAACCGTATGCAATGAGCGTCTACCACTTTTTAGGTAGGCGTTCTTTTTTTCTTCTATTCCCATTCTCCCTTCCAAATGGGAGATCATTGTACTTCGACACTACACTGGCGATTCAAGTCCAGATTTTTTAATTAGCTTGAGAAAGAGACTGTTTTTTGAATTTCGGTATTCATTTATTGTTTATCAATAAATATTTATTACATTTGCAACGTCGTTTAAAATTAACATCATACGTCATGAAAAGAATTTCAACAGCATTTCTTCAAACAGTTATTGTTCTTATCGGTATTGTGGCACTTATTATTTTGATTTGGTTTCCCTTAACTGAGGGACGAGCCACACACCTAGATTTATTTAGTACTTACGCTGATCCATTTATCTTATATGGATATGGGGCGTCAATGGCTTTTTTTGTTGCGTTGTACAATGCTTTTAGGTTGCTCGGTTATATTGGGCAAAATAAAGTATTTTCAACAAGCTCTGTAAAGACTTTAAAGAACATAAAGCATTGTGCGATCTTACTAAGTATTTTAATCGTGGTGGCAGGACTATTTATAAGGTTGACCCATAATACAGAAGATGACCCCGCAGGTTTTCTTGCCATTTGTATCGTAACTACTTTTGTCGCTATCGTAGTTGCGACAGCCGTGGCTGTATTTGAAAAATTATTGCAAAATGCGATAGATATGAAATCAGAGAATGACTTAACAGTTTAATTATGCCTATTATTGTAAACTTAGATGTAATGATGGCAAAGCGGAAGATTTCTTTGAACGAACTTTCTGAAAGAGTTGGTTTGACATTATCTAACCTTTCTATCTTAAAAACGGGAAAGGCGAAAGCAATTCGTTTTAGTACCCTAGAGGCAATTTGTAGAGCATTAGACTGTCAGCCAAGCGACATTTTGGAATATGTAAATGATGAGAAAAAAACAACATAAGGAATCAACACTTTGATGCGGTTCAGTCTGCTTATTAGTATAATACAACTTTATGTAGTGCCTAACTCTTGTAAGAGTTTGTTATTTTTGATCCGCATGTAGCAGTGACACTGGATGCGGATTTTTATTTTCTGTTTTATTTTGGCTATTGAAATTCATCAAAAGCATAAACATTATGATCTTTAATCTGGTTGTAATAATATAAGGTATTAGTTTAAGGCAATATATCCACTTCCGCTTCACCTGTGAAGGCCGAGCGGTTTGGTTTTCTAACTTTACTTCATGGCGTTTAAATCCTGTTCATGCAAGACTTAAGCGCCATTTTTCTGTACTTTCCCTTGAAAACTTTATGGGATCTACTCGGTATCTTTATTTTCAGTCTCTAGTTCCTTGATCTCTTTATTCAGAAAGACAGACAGAACTGTTCTCAGCACGACTATTCCACCTAAAATGGCCAATTCATTAAGTGTTGGTTCCAATACTGTTTTTAAGATATCTGACGCTATCAAAAATTCTAGTCCGAGAAGTAAGTATGTACCGAATGCAGCTCTTAGTTTTCTTATGTTAGTAATGGAATAATTACCAGTAAGTCGCTTAAGTTCATTTCTGAAAAATGAGATGACTCCGATTAATGCACCATAGGTGACAATCAGAAGGCTTGTCACACTTATTATTGTCGCTAAGGTATTTAAAAAACCAGTAAGCATAAATAGACCATTTTATAACCATAACATAAAAGGCCTATAGAATGTTTGTTGGAAGTCTCGCAGGTATGGTAGGTTTTCGGACTCACACTTTTACACGTATAGGATCAATCATGGATAAAAAACAACCTGATAGTACAAAACTTGTAATAAGATGAGTGTTCTTAAAGTGAGTAATTATCTTTTAGGAAAAATGGATTATTTGTCACGTATAAAAAGTGATAATTCAAGTAAGATACTAAAGTATATAGAGTCTTTTGTCTGGATGATAAATCATGCGGGTAACCGTAGGCTAAGTTATGTCTCTGATAAAGATTATGAATTGATGTAAAAATCATTTGCGATTATTTATAGGAATAGTATTGTCCATTGAGTAGAATCGAAAGTCTTTTTTAACTTTAGGCTAAATCAAAAGAATTTAGCCTAGAGTCATTGATAGTGTCGTAGAATCTTTAATGATTACAAACCTTTGTAATATCTACCGTGAAACCATTTTCGACAGGCATGAATTTCCCCTTTTGTTTCAGAAATACGATTAACTCATCCGCATCCATATTTTCCGCCGAACAAGTATAGAAACGCTGATCCTCACCAAAAGTCTTAACGATCGCTTCTTTTAAAGAAGCTTCTGAATAACTATTACCCTCCATCATATGAAGGACTTCGTGTGCATGTAACTGTTCCATAAATCAAATTACTTAATTATCGGATACAAAAATAAGGGGTTTATCCGTATAAAGGTGTAACAAATGTGACACCCTTTCAACTTTAGGCTTTTCTAAACAAAAATTAATCAAACCTGTTTAAATGATAGGACGTCTTATTTTTTAATAACTAAAATATATCACAATATGAAACGTATATTCTTCATGACATTGTTTGTCGCATTAACGACAATCACATATGGTCAAACGGATGATAAAGGATATGAGGAAGGCAAATGGGTACTGAAAGGTGTGACAGGTTTGAACTTGTCGCAAACGGCGATGTCGAATTGGTCGGCTGGCGGTGAGAACTCTGTTGCCGGAAATGCGTATCTGAATGGGGCATTAACACATAAAAGCGGTGACTGGTTATGGGTAACCAATCTCGCTCTCGATTACGGATTATCAAAGACTAAATCGCAGGGAATGAGGAAAAGTACCGATAATATAACCCTGTCTACCCAATTAGGATATTCCACCAATAATGTATGGTATTATACGTTGATGGGAGATTTAAACACCCAGTTTGCCAAAGGATATAATTATCCGGATAAGACACATTATATATCGAACTTCTTTGCGCCGGCGTATTCGAATATCTCCGTAGGTATGGAATATCGTCCCAAAAGCAATTATTCGGTTTATCTTTCTCCGGCTTCCACGAAGATGACTTTCGTGGAGGATGATTACCTTTCCAAGTTAGGAGCTTTCGGGGTCGATCCGGGAGATCGCTTCAGAATGGAATGGGGAGCTTACTTGAAAGCTCGTGCGGAATTAACCGTGATGGAAAACGTGAACTTGATTACTACAGCTGACTTTTTCACTCCTTATAGCGATCAATTCGGAAATATCGATGTCAATTGGGATGTATTGATAAGCATGAAGATTAATAAATTCCTGTCCGCTACACTCAATACGACGCTTAAATATGATAACGACGTGAAAACTTTTGAGGATAATGGAGAGAAACGGGGGGCGAAGGTCCAGTTCAAGGAAATATTAGGCATAGGTGTCGCCTATAATTTTTAAGTGGCATTTACTTGCAGAAAATTCATAGTTATGACTACTTTCACTCATAGCTATGAATTTTTTTATAACTATGACTTTTTCTTGTAGTAATGATAACGCTCCAACACTTCCCGCACGTAATTATATGTTTCTGAGCCACGCAAGTATCCATGCTTGCAAACAGGATCGTTATAATACTCGGGATCATTTTTCAAACGAATATATTCCGCTACATTATTATCCCATTTATTGGGATCTTTTCCATATTTTCGGGCCAATCGCTGCGCATCGTAAATATGTCCGATCCCAGCGTTGTAAGCCGCTAGGGTAAACTTGACTTTTTCTTCAGGATCCGTAATCTCAGAAAAACCTTGACGGAAGCGCCGTAAACAATCTACTCCCGTACGGATTCCCGTATCCGGATCTTTCAATTCATGCGGGGTGACACCTAATGCCTTCGCCGTATTTGGCATGATTCCCATAAGCCCCTCGGCACCGGCCCACGATACAACCGTAGGATTGAAATGAGACTCTTGATAGGAAATAGACGCCAGCAGCTGCCAATCCCATCCGATGTTTTTCGCATGTTTCTTGAATAAAGGGTCATACGGGGAAATATGTCCATTCTTTACCTCCGGAATATCTGCGGTAAAAGGTCGCTTGCTTAATTCAAAGTACCGCTTAGTAACTGCCTTGAAAGAATGTTTACCCGTTTTATCAGAAGCCCATTCATCGATGGCCTTCGCCAAGTCCGGACTACTTTTCCTTACCACCCATGAAGAACGTTGGGGAAAACTAACCTTTAGGTCGACATTGATATTCCAATAATAAGTCTTGTTTAGGCGGGCGGTGTTATCATCGCTGATCGTATAGGGAATTTCGCCCAAGGAGACCATCTCGATAAGATCTTCGGTAGCAATGGAGTCATTTTCCACTTTTTGGATATGGATTCCTCCGCCGAGTTCCTCATCCAAGTTCTTCAGTCGTTCGGAGTATTTGGTGTTAGGCTTTACGTAAACATTCTTATCGATTAATTGAGTGACATCGGTAAGAAGCTTATCGCCTTTATTGGCCCGTTGTATCAATACTTGACTGGAGATATCCTCCCGGCCGCAATAAATGACCTCTTGTTTCAGCTTGTTATTGATTGGGATAGGGTAGGCTACAACATCGGCCTCACCGGCTTCAAGCATCTCGATCAGGCGGGCAGGATTCTCGGCGACCTTGATGTTTAATTTCAAACCTTGGCTCTTGGCAAAATCGTTTATCAGATCGTATTCGTAACCCATGGGTTGCATCTTATATTGGAAGTAGGAGGTAGAACTGTATAAAGTCACCGCCGTGATCTCGCCTTCCGCTTTCAGTTGCGGTAAATCCACGAAAACGGAAACGTCCTCTTTCTCCTCTTGTTTGTTACCGTTGCAACCATACAAGAAGAACAAAAAGAGCAGAAAGGGGACGTATTTCCTATACATTATATTATATGTTTATTTTTTCTCAAGCAAAACCACGTTCTCCACATGATGTGTATGAGGAAACATATCGACCGGACGGACTTTCTTGACGGAGTATTTCACGCTCAACAAACTCAAATCGCGGGCTTGCGTAGCAGGATTGCAGCTAACGTAAACGATACGTTCCGGCTCGGCGAAGAGAATAGTGTTGATCACATCATCATGCATACCGGCACGTGGTGGATCGGTAATAATAACATCCGGACGTCCGTGTTGGTTTATGAAATCCTGCGTAAGGATATCTTTCATATCACCGGCATAAAAAAGCGTGTTCTCTATATGGTTCAAGGCGGAATTCACTTTTGCGTCCTCGATAGCCTCCGGTACGTATTCGATGCCGATAACCTTCTTTGCTTGGCGAGAGACGAAATTTGCGATCGTACCTGTCCCGGTATATAAATCGTACACCATCTCATTTCCGGTAAGACCCGCAAATTCTCTAGCCACTTTATATAGATTATAAGCCTGTTCACTGTTTGTCTGATAGAAAGACTTAGGACCTACCTTGAATTGAAGCCCCTCCATCTCCTCGATGATATGGTCTTTTCCCTTGAATACGAGAACTTCTTGGTCGGTGATCGTGTCATTACATTTGCCGTTGATGACGTACATCAAGGACGTGATTTCCGGGAATCGTTCCGCCAGATGAGATAGTAGCGCCTCCCTGCGCTCTACATCCTCATGGAAGAAAACCAATACGACCATCAAATCCCCAGTGGATGCCGTACGGATCATCAACGTACGAACGAATCCCTCTTGGTTCCGTAAATCGAAGAAAGGATATCCCTCATGAGATAGGCAATATTCCTTGACGCAAAGACGGATCTTGTTCGATATATCATCTTGCAACCAACATTTATGGATGTCCAATACCTTATCGAACATCCCCGGTATATGAAACCCGACACCATTCATGCAATCGAAAGAAGCACCGGACTGGATCTCTTCCTCCGTAAGCCATTTCTTGTTTGAGAAAGTAAACTCAAGCTTGTTCCGGTAGAAAGTCGTGCGCTCGGAACCTAAGATCGGAAGTTTCTCTTCCATTTCGACTTTCCCGATGCGGGTAAGATTATCGTAGACCTGTTTTTGCTTATAGTAAAGTTGTTCCTCATAGGGAAGATGTTGCCACTTGCAACCTCCACAGACACCGAAGTGCTCACAAAACGGCTCCGCACGTTTGGCCGAGTACTCATGGAAATATACAGGTTTCCCCTCCGCATAACTATTCTTCTTACGGGTCAGTTGAATATCAACCACGTCTCCCGGAGCGACGAAGGGTACAAATACCACCATATCGTTCACTCTCGCGATAGCCTTGCCCTCGGCGGCTACGTCCGTAATGGTTACCTTTTCTAATATAGGCAACTGTTTCTTCTTTCTTGCCAATGTCGTTAAGTTTTAAATTCGCTTCGCGAAAATACTTACAATTCCGCTAAGAACAAAGAGCTTCGTTCTATATACTTAAATGAGTCCGGCAAACAGTTCTCGTTATTCTATCAAGATTGATGAAGATATGATTATGGACAGAAAGGGATGTATAGTATGTGTTTATAAATCAATATATTGCAGTTTCTTAAAATTTCTTATAAGGAAAACTTTTGTTTTGCTATAGAAAAACTTTAGTTCCACTAGGGAGAAACTTTAGTTTCATGCTGTAGAAACTAAAGTTTCTTCAGCAAAAAACTCCTGAGTCTTCCTATTGGAAATAAATAGACACAAATAAAAGAAAAAGATCATATAATTATATGTAAGGGGCAAAGAGATAGGCGGGAAATCCGATGGGAAATGGAAGCGTCAACAAACTTCCGCACGCAAATGTAAGCATTTGCTGGATATAAATGGTAAAGAATAGTTGTAAAACATGTAAAAATCTTTAACGCTATTCGTGCTTGCAAAGTAGAAATAGCATATATTTGCAGCATTGCAAAGTTGAGATAGCAATATAACAGTTGAAATCAACAAAACTAGAATCTAAATTCAATACTGTCGAATATGGAAAGAAAAAGAGTTTACACGTTCGGAAATGGAAAAGCCGAAGGTAAGGCAGATATGAGAAATCTGCTGGGTGGTAAAGGCGCTAACCTTGCCGAGATGAATCTGATTGGTGTACCGGTTCCTCCGGGATTCACGATTACAACAGAAGTTTGTATAGAGTATTACGAGTTAGGCAAAGATAAAGTCGTAGAGTTGCTGAAAGCGGATGTTGAGAAGGCGATCGCTAATATCGAAACGTTAATGAACTCTAAGTTCGGTGATGTTGCCAATCCTCTGTTAGTTTCAGTTCGCTCCGGTGCCCGTGCGTCCATGCCAGGTATGATGGATACGATATTGAACCTTGGCTTGAACGACGAGGTAGTGGAAGGATTGTCTCGTAAGACGGGCAACGCTCGTTTCGCTTGGGACTCTTATCGTCGTTTCGTTCAAATGTACGGAGATGTCGTATTAGGCATGAAACCGACAAGCAAAGAGGATATCGATCCGTTTGAGGCGATCATCGAGGAAGTAAAGAAAGCGAAAGGCGTTAAGTTAGATAACGAGCTTGACGTTGAAGATTTGAAAACATTGGTCTCTAAATTTAAGGCAGCCGTTAAGGCCCAGACCGGACAGGATTTCCCGACTTGCGCTTATGAACAATTGTGGGGCGCTATCTGTGCCGTGTTCAATAGCTGGATGAATGAGCGTGCTATCCTGTATCGTAAGATGGAAGGTATTCCAGACGAGTGGGGAACGGCGGGTAGCGTACAAGCCATGGTATTCGGTAATATGGGCGATACTTCCGCTACAGGCGTTTGTTTCTCTCGTGACGCGGGTAATGGTGAGGACTTGTTCAATGGCGAGTACTTGATTAACGCTCAAGGTGAGGATGTTGTAGCAGGTATCCGTACCCCGCAACAGATTACGAAGATCGGTTCACAACGTTGGGCTGAACGTGCCGGAATCTCAGAAGAAGAACGTATCGCTAAATATCCGTCCATGGAAGAAGCCATGCCGGAAATCTATAAGCAATTAGACGCTATCCAAGAGAAATTGGAAGATCATTATCGGGATATGCAAGATATGGAGTTTACCGTACAAGAGGGTAAACTTTGGTTCTTGCAAACCCGTAACGGCAAACGTACCGGTGCCGCTATGGTGAAAATCGCTATCGACTTATTGCATCAAGGCATGATCGACGAGAAAACAGCGTTGAACCGTATCGAGCCGAATAAACTGGATGAGTTGCTTCACCCAGTATTCGATAAAAAAGCCGAGAAACAGGCGAAAGTATGGGTAAAAGGTTTGCCGGCTTCACCGGGTGCCGCTACCGGACAGATCGTATTCTTCGCTGATGATGCCGCTAAATGGCATGCCGATGGCAAAAAGGTTGTCATGGTCCGTATTGAGACTTCTCCGGAAGACTTGGCCGGTATGGCTGTCGCCGAAGGTATCCTTACCGCTCGTGGAGGTATGACTTCTCACGCCGCTGTCGTGGCTCGTGGCATGGGTAAGTGCTGTGTATCCGGCGCTGGTGCCTTGAATATCGATTATAAGAACAAGACTGTAGACGTCGATGGCGTAACCTTGAAAGAAGGTGATTATATCTCTATCAATGGTACGACCGGGGAAGTCTATGTAGGACAGGTCGAGACGAAAGCGGCAGAGTTGTCAGGTGACTTCGCGGAGCTAATGGCTTTAGCCGATAAATATACAAAATTACAAGTTCGTACAAACGCTGATACGCCTCACGACGCTTCGATCGCTCGTAGCTTCGGTGCCGTTGGTATTGGCCTTTGCCGTACGGAGCATATGTTCTTCGAGGGTGAGAAGATCAAAGCTATGCGTGAGATGATCTTGGCCGAGGACGCTGAAGGTCGTAAGAAAGCGTTGGCGAAGATCCTTCCTTATCAGAAAGAGGACTTTAAGGGTATCTTCAAGGCTATGGCCGGATGTCCTGTTACCGTTCGTTTGCTCGATCCTCCTTTGCATGAGTTCGTTCCTCACGATTTGAAAGGTCAAGAGGAAATGGCTGAGACTATGGGCGTGTCCGTTAAGGAGATCCAAAAACGTGTGGAATCTCTTTGCGAGCATAACCCGATGTTGGGTCACCGTGGTTGCCGTCTAGGTAATACATATCCGGAAATTACGGAAATGCAGACTCGGGCCATTTTAGGTGCCGCTTTGGATTTGAAGAAAGAAAGTATTGAGGCTAAACCGGAAATCATGGTACCATTAACAGGTATCTTATATGAATTCAAGGAACAAGAGAAGGTGATCCGTACCGCAGCCGAAGAGCTATTCAAGGAAGTTGGCGATCGTATCGAATTCAAGGTAGGTACGATGATCGAGATTCCTCGTGCGGCATTGACAGCGGATCGTATCGCTTCCAGCGCTGAATTCTTCTCATTCGGAACGAATGACTTGACTCAGATGACATTTGGTTACTCTCGTGACGATATCGCTTCCTTCTTACCGGTTTACTTAGAGAAGAAGATTTTGAAGGTCGATCCGTTCCAAGTACTAGACCAAAATGGTGTAGGACAGCTGGTTCGTATGGCAACTGAGAAAGGTCGTGCCATCCGTCCGGATTTGAAATGTGGTATTTGCGGCGAGCATGGTGGTGAGCCTTCTTCCGTTAAGTTCTGCCATAAAGTTGGCTTGAATTACGTATCATGTTCACCTTTTAGAGTGCCCATCGCTCGTATCGCGGCGGCGCAAGCGGCTCTAGAAGACTAATCAAGGGGTTGATTTTTAATAGTTTAAGCACACGATAGACAGGAGGGTGGATTGAGTGATCAATCTACCCTCTATTTTTTTATAGTCATATGGTATAATCTTATATATCAGGATATTGAAGTGGAGGGGAAGGCAACAAAACGACTAGTTTAATCGTTCGTTTTAATTAGTCGTTTATATCGATTATTTTATAGGGAACATATAGGTTTAGTAAAATACCCCAAAAACCGCATCAAAATTATATTCTAAAGTCTTTTTGACTTTCATAAGTAAATGTTTTTTGCGATATTTGCAAACGACTAATTAAAACGAACGATTAATTCATTCGTTTTTTATGGCTAAACCCTCTTTTTGCATAAATATAATGAGAACGGATATATATGAAAACGACATTAGGCATAGAGTTCGAGCCTTTTTTTCCTCAGATAAGTCATCGTGCCAAGATCGGCTGCGCAAAGTATGATTTGTCCACTGGGGAAGGAGTGGCGATGGAACAATGGTATCTGAATATGGGTGAAGTTCCGGGAACTCCATTGAGCCAGATAGTAGGCATATATTCCAATGTCAAGCCAGAAGACCGTGAATGCTTGAAAACTTCCTTGAGCCGACTTGTCCACGGAGAAACTGATCATGATCAAGGGGAAGTCCGGGTCAGGGATGGCGAGGGATGGAAATGGGTTCGTCTGGATATAATGGAGGCGGGTCTGGAGAAATCAAGCCCCATCCTATTACTGATGAATTATGATATATCTGAACTGAAAGCGATGGAAGAACGAATGCTGAAGGCCGAGAAATCAGAGCGTT
>ULXN01056342.1_pt1 | contig 17924 bp, 9 predicted proteins | sample 1961311 | NCBI WGS metagenome assembly ULXN01 (sample SAMEA4835839, study PRJEB28245) | human gut metagenome | biome: gut microbiome; material: fecal sample | place: Denmark | collected 2008 | reverse complement strand
ATGCCATAACCGCCTTGCAAGCCGATCTCGCGGGTAAAGGCACGCATCGTTTGCTGGAAAAAGCGGTCGATCGTACTGATATTAAAAGCGGAGTAATCGTGCAGGATAGCGACCAGAATCTTCCGGGCCTGCTCCCTCACCTGCCGCTCCGTCAAGGAATAGGCGGAAGAGAGTAGCTGGATATAATCGGACGCACGGCCGGAAGCGAGGTGATAAAGTTCTTGAACGATACGGGTTTTCATCTCATCCGTCGCCTTATTCGTAAACGTCACGGCCAAGATCCGGCGATAAGCGCCCGGCTGGGAGAAGAGCAACATCAGGTACTCCCCTGTCAGCTTATGCGTCTTGCCCGCCCCGGCGGAAGCCCTATAGATTGTTAGCATAGCGATCGGGGATTAGATCGTACGGCTTTTCGAATAGCCCTCTTTCCGGAGGATATCCAACACCTTGGCACGCAGGTCACCTTGGATGATTATCTCCCCGTCCTTAGCGGAACCGCCTACGCCGCATTTCACTTTCAAGAGTTTCCCCAAGGCGGTCAGATCCTCGGAAGTGCCCCGGAACCCGGTGATCAAGGTAACCATCTTCCCTCCCCGGTTCCGCTTATCCAAGGATATGCGCAAAGCTTGTTTCTCCTTCGGCAACGTATCTTCCTCTTCCGTATCTCCCGTATTATATTGAAAATCGGGATTCGTGGAGTACATCACGCCTAATCGATCTTTCCAGTCGTTATCCTTCATATATACTATTGTTTTTAATGGTTCAAAGCTACGGATTTATCCCGAAATAGGCAAACAAGCATTTCTTTTCTCCCAATGATGTTTTTCGGGGAAATAAAACACGTCTTTTTGTGACCCAATATTATAATTTATTTCTTACGTTTACATATTCTAATTTTGGTTTCACTTAAATCTAGCAATAAGATGAAGAGTAGTTTGATTTACTATTCAGCGATATCCATATTTTTCTTTCTTTCTTGTACGGGATCTAAAGAAAAGAGAAATATGGAATCAGATATCATCACCGTGAATCTGGAAAGGAGAGATAAGATCTCCACAAAAGACCTATTCTCCGATATCCAAGTCATCCCACTGGAGACAACGCCGGAATCGCTGATCCGTGATATAACCCAAATCAAGTTTTTTGAGGATCGATATTATATCCATGATTATCGAAGATCCCAAATCTTCGTTTTCGACCGGGAGGGACGTTTCCAATTCGCACTTAACGAAAAAGGAGACGGCCCGGGGCAGTACCTAAATCTGTCTGATTTCGCGATCGATACAGCCCGCAGGAATTTTGTAGTACTCTGCGCCGTCAGCAACGCTCTCTTTTTCTATGACCTAGGGGGTAAATTCATCGAGAAAAAGAGACTTCCGGATATTACTGGAGCCTACAATTCTTTCCAGTTCCAAAACAAGGATACGATCGCTTTCTTCACCTATAATAATGACAATCGCCTGAAGTTCTATTCCCTATCAAGAAATGAGATAATCGATGAATATTTCCTGGAAGAGAGAAAAGATATATTTTGCAGGGGTGTATTTCCTTTCCCACACGCTCTCCGCAGATCTTTGACTAACACGATTTATTCACTTTCAGGAGCGACCTTGACTGAGCTTTATCGCTGGGATTTCGGAGATTTAAACAATGACATTGAGAATTTAAAGTTTCGTCCCAATATGAGCAAGCAAGAACAAATCCAATACGTAAAGGACGCCTATTCCTCCAAGAGCGTAAATTATGTAATAGATTCACAAGGGCAAAACAGCAGATACCGATATGCCATGGTTGTCCGTAAAAACAAATACATCCACTTGTTCTATAATAGGGAAAAACATGATTTGCTTCAATTCGAGCGAACCAAGGAAGGCTTGCAACTTTACCCGATCTACTTCGGAGAAGACTTCATCCTTTGTACCCCGGAAGGAGGGCTTCCACTAAATGATCTATTTCCCGAGAAGCTAAGAAATGAGGATCAGCAAAGAATCATTCAATCGCACTCGGAAGAAGAGAATCCAATCTTAGTAAAATATGTTTTCAAAAATGAAGAGTAACCAGAATACTTCTTCCTTCCACCCACAAAAAAACTCTGCCGGATCAGCGCCTCAAACACTCGATCTGGCAGAGTAAACCTCAAATTCAATTATCTCTTAGCGAAATCAATAATCATTTTTCTTTTATACTTAAAATTCAAGTCTCCATCATCCGCATGTACAATCCAATCCCCCCAACAAGATAATTAGAATAGATACACATTTTTTCATTTTCTTGTGTTTTTAGATTGATATAATAAGATTATGCTCACAATTCAGCGGAAATAGACTTAGAAAAAGTACGGTTGCAAGTTCGTGAAAAAAATATTAATACAGCAAAATAAATCAATCATATTCAAGAATAATTTCCATTTTCAAAACTCATCATAAAGATTTATCGAATGAACCTTTAATATCTAACACACTAGAACACCATATGCCGCTATCCAGAGATATGGAATATCTTTTGTTATTGTACACATTATATGTTTCCTTAGAATAGATACCCTAATAATCATGATTACTACCTATAGTAAACCCGATCTACTATACATAGTAATTCAAAATACTATGGATAGAAATTCGAAGAGAGCAAGTCTCGTTTACATAAATAGTTAAATATCAATACTATGCAATTATAACAGGTAAAAAACAGACTTATTGTATATTTTTTCGAAATAAAATTCAGTACGATTGTCCAGCGCAAAAATATTATACGCCACCAAACATCATATGTCTCAACGAGGAGTCGCACACGTATCCGTATCAAAACCATTATTTTATGAAGATGACAGACAAAGCCTTTGCTTTATAAAAGCGGATTCACTACATTTGCTACAAAATTTTCTATTGATGCTTATATCGCTTAGAATCATCGACCATGAAAAATACAATTCCTCTCATATTACTTTTATTTTGTATCCATTTGGGCGTGGGCGCACGACCCTCAGAAGGCAAGTCGATCGTCGTACTGCACTCCATCAACTTCGAGGAAAGCTGGACGAAACAGACCTATCTTGATATAGAAAATAAATTCGGGAAGGAAGGGTTTACCGTAAAGGCGATTCCCTTACAGATCCCCGGTATCCGCACGATGGAAGGTTTTCAAGAGAAGAGACAAATGATCCTAGAGAGAGTACCTGTGCCACCCACCTTAGTCGTATGCATAGGAGATCCCTCTTGGCTTATCACCCGCCCGTTATTTGACAAGGAATGGAAAGATGTTCCCTCTATCATCTGCTATGCCAGAGATAATATGTACCCGAAAGAAGAATATCTGATAGATCTGGATACCAACGCGCTCGAGACCTTAACCCCCATCACGGACGTAGTAAAAGGCTATAACGCCACTTTTATAAAATACTCAGTCTATATCAAGCAGACGATCGAGCTAATCAAAAAGCTACAACCGGGATTAACCAAGCTGGCCTTTATTTTCGACCATCGTTATATAAGTCAGCAAACGAAAGCGGATGTGGAGGCCGTGCTACGGAAAGATTTCCCGGGCATCCAATTCGAACCGCTGTCTACGACTTCCATTTCCACCGAGAACTTATTGGACAGGCTGGCCTCTTTCGACAATAAGACCGGCGTCCTTTATTACTCATGGTACAGGACCCAGAAGGACAACGAGAATCGTTACCTAGTCGATAACGTCCAGAAAATGATTAACAGCTTCTCAGTTCCCCCCGTCTTTACCTTGCAAGACGTACAAACAGAAAACGGGAATTTCGCCGGGGGATATTATGTTTCTCCGGAGGATTACGCGCAGGTGACGGCCAACACGATCGAAATGATCCTCTCGGGAAAAGATAGCAAAGAAATCTCTACCCTGACTTCGGGAACCCCGAAGACTTACCTGAATTACCAACACCTATTGCTTCACCAAATCGATCCCGGCTTATATCCCCCAAACGCCACTTATTTCCAAGAGCCTCCCGGTTTCTTTCAGAAATACAAGGTCCATATCATAAGCCTACTCGTCATTCTGGTGTTATTGATAACGATAGGGATATTACGGGTACACCTCTTTATCCAAAAGCAAAAGGGCAAAGACAAGGAACTACAAATCGCACGCCAAGCGCAGGACTTAAACCAGAAATATCAACTCGTCTTGAAAGCCAGCAACATGATGACATGGACGTGGGACGTAAGAGCCGAGATCATAGAGTGCAATAATGTCTACCTCACCCAAAGATCCGCCCGTGACAAAGGCGTAAACGGGATATTCAAGATGTCACCCAATGAGTTCTATAGCGGCGTGTACCCGGATGACCTAGACCGGCTCCGTGATAAGATGGAAGCACTTGCCTCCGGCGAGGGCCAACCGGTAGATGAGGAAATCCGCTACCTAGACGATACGGGGGAAAACTATATATGGATAGAAATTTACGCCATCACCGGCAAGACCGATCCCGTCGGTAAACCTATCTACCTGATCGGGGGAACTGCCCTGATCCATCAACGCAAGCTGATGGAGCAGGAATTGAGGGACAAAGCGAAGGTAGAGGAATCCAACCGGCTGAAATCAGCCTTCCTAGCGAACATGAGCCACGAGATACGTACCCCGCTGAACGCTATCGTAGGGTTCTCGAACCTGCTCGCCCAAACAAACCCCTCCGAGGAGACAAAAGAATTTTGTGAGATCATCGAGACGAACAACGAACTTCTCCTTCAACTCGTGAACGATATTCTGGATCTATCGAAGATCGAGGCCGGGCAAATGGATTTCATCTATTCCGAGTTCAACGTATCCACGCTATTCCGGAGCTTATACCAGACCTTCCAAAGCCGGGTGAAAGACGGTGTCACTCTCTATTGCGAGATACCCGAACAGGATTGTGTTATCTATTCCGAGAAGAATCGCTTGACCCAAGTGATCACCAACTTCCTCACAAACGCCTGTAAGTTCACGTTCCAAGGGTCTATCCGCATGGGATACAAGGAGAGGGAAGATGGATTATACTTTTACGTAAAAGATACCGGAAAAGGTATTGAGCGGAAGAACCTCCCGCACGTATTCGAGCGTTTCGCCAAATTCGATTCCTTTATCCAAGGAACCGGACTCGGGCTATCCATTTGCCAAACGATCCTAGATAATCTTCACGGGAAGATCGGCGTAGAGTCGGAAGAAGGAAAAGGGAGTACTTTTTGGTTTACGATCCCATGCGCTGTATCAACACCGTAGCGTAAGCCGAGATCCCTTCCTGCCGTCCGGTGAAGCCCAGCTTCTCCGTGGTGGTGGCCTTGATAGAAATATCCTCCTCGTCCACGTTCATGACCTCGGCCAGCGTTTTCTTCATCAGAGGGATATGGGGATTCAATTTAGGGCGTTCGGCGGCTACGGTGGCATCGATATTACCCAACTCATAGCCCGCGTCTCTCAAAAGCTTCATGGTGTCACGAAGCAATATCTTGCTATCAATGTTCTTATATTCACCTGCCGTATCCGGGAAATGATAACCGATATCCCGCATATTGGCCGCTCCCAGTAAAGCGTCACAGACCGCATGGATCAGCACGTCCGCATCGCTATGTCCCAATAGGCCCAACGTATGCTCGATCTTAATCCCGCCCAGCCATAATTCCCGGTCCGGCACCAAGGCGTGGACGTCATAACCAAAACCTACACGTATCTTCATACCCATTTATCTGAAAAGGTTCTTGATTCCATCCATATCGAACGACAAGGAGAAGCGCAATGTCTGGTCCAACGGGTTACTCTGTACCGTACTGATCAGATAAGCGGCATCCAACTGGAAAACGCTCATACGGAAACCAGCGCCGACCGAGAAGTACTGACGGTTTCCCTGATATTTATTCTCATAGTAATAACCGCCACGAACAAAGAACTGCTGATTGTAATTATACTCCAGACCGATAGAGGCCATAATCTCCTCCAGCTCGCCCTTGAAGCCATTCGGCGAGTCGCCGAATGATTTGAAGATACCCGTGATCGGCGACATATTGTTATAATCCTCTTTCCGTTTGTTGAAATCGGCCTCATCCTCCCCGCTATCCTGCCTAGGCTCGACTGGAACCAAGTACTTGCTCAAATCCACATAGATACCGATCTGGTTATAATCATCGATCGGATACAGCAAACCGGTTCCGACCTTCAGTGTCGTAGGCAAGAACTGGTTCGTATTTCCACCGTCGTAAGAGACCTTCGTACCGATATTGGAGACATTAAAACCAAAACTCCACAGGCACTCGCTATTCCCTAAGATCACGTATTTCTCCAGATAACCGGCGATATCGGCGGCAAAAGCGTTATCCGGAACCATATCCGCATCCGACGAGGCACCCATGTCCGAACGAATATAGCGCAAAGCGACCGCCATAGAGAACACATCCGATAATTTACGGCTATAACTTACATCAAATGCCATCTCATAAGGATTCAATATGAGCTGATTACCCGTTCCTCCATCCCGGCTTTCCTGTACTTCTCCTAAAGAGAAATAACGCAAAGAAGCTCCGATCGCCTGCATATCACTATCGCCTAATTTATAATAACCGGCCAGATACGCTAAAGCCACATCATTCACCAATTTACGTAACCAAGGCGTATAGGATAAAGCGACTCCGGCCTTACTATAGCTAAAAGCATACTTAGCCGGGTTCCAGTATTGGGAATTCACATCCGGCGTAGTAGCCACACCATTATCACCCATAGCACCTCCGCGAGCGTCGGGCGCGATAGACAAAGACGGTATCGCCGTATTAATCGGGGCGAATTTATGTTTAACATCGTCTGCGCCTCCTTGGGCATATAAAGCCGTAAATGCCGTCAAAAAGCTGAAAACCGCTAGTAACAGACTGAATCTTGAAACTCTTACCATATATTCTATTCTAAAAATACATTTACATTTATCATTCCTAGAGGGTAATAAACATACCCCCATGCTTATTATAAACTAATTACCCAATACTTTATTGTGCGAGGATGATTAATTTATTCGCTTTCGTCGCCTCTTTCGAGTTATTCGTGCTAATCGCCGCCCGATACAGATAAACTCCCGGGCGCAACCGCCTTCCACCGTTATCCGTCAAGTTCCAAGTTACGACATAAGCCTTAAACAACTCGGAGGAACCGCTCTTCTCGGTACTCCATAGGAACTTACCGGTCATATCATAAACCATAACCGTCACCTTTAAGTTCGACTCCGGGCGATTGTGATGCAGATAAAACTCCACCTGATCCCGTGCCGGATTCGGGGTGGCATACATCTCGATCAGATTAGGTTTCAACCCTTCCGCCACCTCAAAAGTAAAGGTATAGGTCGTTGAGTTATTTAAGACATCCCACACCTTAAACTCGGCCGTATGCATTCCCGGCTCCAGCTCGGGGATGGAGAACTGGACAAGTCCTTCCCCTTCTTTATCGGGTAATAGTGCATAGTAATTGTTCAAGTTATAACTCATGGAAGGCATACTATCGACCGTCAGCATGATATCATGCCCTACACTACTACCTGTTATATTCACACCGCTCTTGTCCCACAGCCTAGCGACAAAATAAGGAGTCGTATTCACTTGATCACCCTCTACAAAACTAGAATCATTCAAGTAAATCTGCCGGATCTCAGGGCCGATCGTATCTGCCTCCGCATTATCAGCGGTACCGCCAACGATATAATTCAAGAAAGATCCTTGTGCCTCATGCTTGTTCACCTCATCCGAGGCGTAGAGATTCAGTTTTCCCTGCTTATTCGAATAAGAGATATCTTTCGGTACCATAAATGTAAAACTAAATTTTCCTTGCCGTACCGAATCTTGTCCGATATAGATCGTATTCGGGTAATCTGTGTAAGAGAAGCGGACCGTATCTCCTTTTTCATTCGTATTATTGCCCAAGGTGGTCAATGAAGCTTTACTATCCAGCACCGTAGCATTTAGGATACCGGTAAAATCGTTAGCCAAGCCCTCTTTCGTATCTAAGATCTCTCCCTCCACCGTTATTTTCTCCAAAGCCTTAAACGTAAAAGGCTCATCTGATATGGCCTTGCCGTTCACGGCTGTCACTTGCGCCTTATACTCCGGATAGAAGATTCTCAAAGCAGGGTCACCTATCAAAATAAAATTAAGTTTATTGATACCGGACAGTTTCCGCTTGGTCTCCATCATGGCCTCGCCCAAGGTACGGGCCCGTCCGTCACTCTCCCTCTCAAAGAGATTGCGGTAAAGTTCCTTATTCAGAGCCGAGTTACCGCTAGATACAACCACACGGGTTGTCGTAAACAATGCGATCCCTCCACTTTTCGCATTCAAGAAAACAGATTCTCCCGCCGAGGTATTCACGTCATCGAAACGGGTAAAATCGCAAGTCGCCGTCACCCAAATGGGTAGTTTCGTATAAGTAGATTGTAAGATATCCGTCTGTGTCCACACGTATTCGTCAGACCAAGCGGTCGTATTACCATGCCCCGTATAGTTAATCAACAGTTGCCCTTTCTTCAATAATTCAGAGATCCGCTTACGTACATCCGGATACGTTCCGCTATTATCTCGCTTAAACGCATCGAAATAAACTTTATTCGTTAGGAAAGCCCCATGATTTTCCTCTATAAACCGGGCCAGCTCATCAGCTTGTTCCGCATGACTACTCGTATAGTGATCCGCATTGTTACCATCATCCGCCACGAAGGTGATTTGGTTTTTCCAGCCGCCTCTGTCCTCGTTCCGCATATAACCGATTACCTTATCTACCATTTGGGTAGCCTCCGTTACCGTCCGCACGGGGAAACGTCCTACACCTATGCAAATACTGTTCGGCTTATCAAGTGCCTCCTCGGATACATTATCCAATAGCCCATAATAATCATCCGTTACATACGAGAAATTAGAATTATAGAACAATCCTGAATATTCAAACAAGGACGCTCTCGACTGATAGGTCAGCAACATATTATCCCTTGCTATATTTTTCACGTCCGAGCAAATTCCCCGGTTGTCGTAAATACCATCGCCAAACAATAACAGGTATTTTGGAGCGTTACCGGCAGACACGCTACGATCGTAGAACATTTTCATGAACCGGCGGTAAGCGGTAGCGTCAGGCGCACCGCTTGAGAACTCATTATAAATCGACTGAGGATCCACGACTTCCACGGTCAATCCGTCTGTTGTCCGGTGTTCCTCCGCCAACCGTTCCGCTTGCGTTTGGAAAGCTTTAGCCGCTATGATGATCATGTCTTTTTGCTCCAAGGCATGTAGGTTTTGATTCTCCACCTCACCGACAACCTCCGGAGAGATAAAGCTCTGATCCGTCCGTACCAAAACGAACTCCCGTAAGGTACCGGCAGGAATAGAGAAAGTAAGTTCGGAGCCATTCAATTCCGTCTCCATCAGTCTTACCCGCTGAGCATCCGTCACATCAAAGACCAAGGTATTCGCGTTTGCGCCCTGTACCACGAACCGGGAAACATTTCCGATAGAAGCTATACTACGAAAAAAAGTATAGGCCCCATACGGCTGCAAAGTCCTCTTAAAATGTAACCGAACGTAATTTAACCGTACATTGTTATGAGAAGCCGAATTATAAGACACGACCACACTGTTTTTCTCACTCTTCTCGCCTTTCCATACCGCCGTGCTTACCCCTTCTAGCGCCTTCACATATTCCTCTCTATTCGAGCGGATCGAAACGTCCAGAACATTAGACTGATTAATACTCAAAGAAGCGACTCCCGTACCGGAAGTGACTTTGGATACAAAGCTCATGGTTACCTTAGCGTCTTCATTCGTGATTCCCGGAATTGAAGAGAATGTTGATAGGGTTCGGGGGGTAGCTCCGCTAAAATCTTCCCCATACAGCTCCCTACCCGATTTCGCCAACGATACTAATTCTTGCTCATGCACCAAATAATCATCGTAAGTCGTAATCCGAGTGGAAGCGCCACTCGCTTGAGCCACGGAAGTCATATCATTCGTCGGAGTGGCATCGGTCACAAAATAATAGCCATACAATGAATAAGGATTATTCGTATGCACGAATGTCTGGCTCGACGAGTCATACTCCCATTTAACCGGCCCTTTCCCGTAGAATAACAGGTAATCACTCCCACGCCAAACCGGTGTAGAAGGGACATCATCGATATATTCCTTACTGAAATCCTCATCCAAGGGCCATCCTCCATAGCCATGGACAGAGACTTTCGATGGGTCCGAGAAACCCATATTCTTCAAATCCGCATAGGATAATTTGTAGATTCCGGTCTTATCCACCCGGATCTTCACCCATTTCCCCTCCGATAACAGGGATTTAGAAGCATAACGGCTACCATCCGCCCATGTATATGAGCAAAGTAATAGACCTATAATGAATATATATATTAATCTTCTCATCTCACATAAAAATCCAGAAGCTTCCGCTCGCCAAGATATCCCTCCAGATGATCGTCGATCTTCACGGGACCTACGCCAGCAGGTGTTCCGGTATAAATCAAATCGCCTATTTTCAGCGTAAAGAAGCGACTTACGTACGCGATAATCTTATCTACCGAAAACAGCATATTCGAGGTATTGCCTTCCTGTACCTTCGAGCCATTGATATCCAGATGGAACGGAAGCCGGTTTACATCCCCCGCTTGCTCCAGCGGAATAAAGGTCCCGATCACAGCCGAATTATCAAACGCCTTACTAATCTCCCACGGTAGCCCTTGCGCACGCAATTTATTCTGCAAATCCCGTGCCGTGAAATCAATACCGACCGTAACCTCATTGTAATAACGATGAGCGAAACGCTCGGCTATATTTTTCCCCAAACGGTCTATCCGTACCACGATCTCCGTCTCATAATGAACTTCCGATGAAAAATCCGGAATAAAAAACGGTTTCCCATCTTTCAACAAAGAGGAGTCCGACTTCATAAAAATAGTAGGCTCTGATAATTCTAACGAATGATGCAGCTCTTTATTGTGAGCGGCATAGTTCATTCCAACGGCGATAATCTTCATATTTTAGTGATTCATTGAGTTCAATCGATTAAACATAACAGCTAAATGCGCATACATAGAAGTATTCTGGACTACGATATGTTCCGGCACCCGTATACGGAACGGGGTAAAATTCCAAAGAGCCTTGATTCCTCCCTCGATAATCCGGTCTGTCACCTCCTGCGCTTTCTCCACCGGCACGGTGATCACCCCGATCGTCGCGCCATATTCTTTTTGCTTGGCAGGAAAATCATCCATATGAAAAACGGGAATGCCATTAATCATGCTCCCGTCCAAATCCTCACGAACATCAAAGCCCGCCACGATCTCCAGTCCATATTGACTCAGTCCGGTGTCATGCAACAAAGAAGCGCCCAGACTCCCTACCCCAAACAGAAATGCCTTATGCTGGGATGTAAAACCGAGGAAATCCTCCAGTACGTCAACCAATGCGTTAATATCGTATCCCACTCTCGTCTTCCCGGAGATATTCACAAAAGAGAGATCTTTAGCGACCTGACTAGGATCTACATTTATCTCCTTAGCGATCTGGGTGGATGAGATAAACGTTTCCCCTTTTCCTTTCATCAACTTTACAAACGCAAGATACCACGGCAACCTCCTTAACGTAGGTTCCGGCACTTTCCATGCCTGTTTTATATCATCGCTGGCCATTGTCTAATTTTCCTATTCATGTATAACATTCGTGCAAGCTTGCAAAAGTACAAAATTAAAGACATTCACCAAAAAAGACCGCGTTCATGAATAATTTACTCGTCCCAAAATAATAAGAGCGGAAATTCAGATCATCAGCAAAGACAAATACCGCCCCACTCTTATATTTCTTAGCGAACACAGCAGGCGTATTCCGCAATAAACTCTCATTTTTCTCCGAAAGAAATCCGGACAACAACGGTTTTTCCGTATAATGCAGAGGAGAGACGTAAGGATCGCTATTTTTCTCAAAAATCAAGTTTCCTTTTTTTAGAACCGCTATCTCCGGTTGTTCTAATCCCCAAGCCAACGGATGGGAGCTATCCAGAGAGCAACTCAAGATAACACCGCTGATGCTATTTCCTGCCGCCGCCTCTTTCTTCTCCGAGTAAGCCCGATAACGGGTAGAATCCTCTTTAAATGAAGCGTCTTTCACCGAGATCGGAAGAATCCCGGATTTATTAACCCAAGAGTAGGCCTTTCCCGAGGCGATTAACGTACCGCCATTCGCTACCCAATCCTTCAATGCCTTTTCCGACTCTTTCGTGAGATCCGGAATTCCATTCGCCAGAATAATCACATTATAACGGCTCAACTTCCGGGATGTCAGCGTAGCGGTAGCCTCAATCAATGTCGGTCTCATCTGGAAACGTCGATCTAATAAAAACCACGCCTCGCCGGAATCCGGAACTCCCATCGTACGTCCCACAAGAATGGCTACCTTCGGTAATTTCAACGCCGTATAAGCCGGGCTACCCAAATCCACGTCTTGCATCAATCCGGTTGTAGCCGCATAGATATCCACACCCGATTCTTTCGCCAGTTTAGACAATAGCTCATAAAGCTCATCGGAAGATACCGGTTGATTCCACGCAGATACCAAGATTGTACCGTACCCCATCTCTTTCTCTATATCTCCCGAACGGAAATGGAACGGGCGATTACTTGCTTGTACATGAATACCTTTCCGCAATAACTCATACATCACTTTCGGGGTATAGAACTCTACATTCGTAAAAAGGTATCCATAATCACTTTTACCGCCAATCATTTGACCGGGTACAAACCGATTCTCCACAACCTGCTTACCGATAAAGCCATTCGTATTCTTCACTTGCGCGAATTCCAAATTAAACGCATAAGGGAAGGACCAAGTAGAGATATCATAGAAAGTACTATCCTCATAGCTTAGGCAATCTTCCATAATCGCACGGATCATCGTGTTATTTTTCTGATCCACCGGGATGATAAAGGCCTCATCCGCCTTAAACGTCTTCCCATCCACCGAGAAGTCTTTCGCCAAATGATATACGTTAATCCGGTGATGCCCCATATTCTCGATAAAATGATAGCCCACAGAGCGAGATCCACGGGTATCGAAGACATATCCTTTTACCGGCTGCTTAGCGATATCCGCCTTGACATTCTTATAATAATCCCGTTGGTAAGCCAGTAATTTATCTTTTAGCCGATAGCCGGCAAGGATCGTACCATACGAACCGAATGCTTGGTTACGAATCGTCCACGCAAACGAGCGCACCCCATTACGAGTCTCCCGCAAATGCCCCCGGGACGTACCCTGCTCATAAAGCAAGCAAACCGATCCGTGAATATCACCATAGGCGGCTCCTTTGCCGTAGTAATAATCATCGTATCCCTCCTTTGAGTAATACAACGTACCGATCTTATCCAACTCCTTTGCGCAATAAGCCGATACTTCCGCCGTAAGCTCTTGATTTTGCCGAGGAGTCAACTGATGCGTACGCTTCGGATGCCCCGGACTGAAATAGTAAGGTCGATCAGCGCCTTGCTCATGTTGGTCGGCCAATACATTCGGCATCCATTTAAAATAGGTATTTACTCCTGTAATCCCTTCCGGGTGTTGCGCCATCAGCCAATCCCGGTTGCAATCCGCCCAATAATGATTCGTACGGCTAGAAGGCCATGGCTCTTGGAATTCCCGGGAATTAAGGTCACTTACGTCCGTTTGGCTACGGGTCGTATTCACCCAATTAGCGAACCGGTTTATGCCATCAGGATTAGCTCCCGGATATAGAACGATCACCGTATTTCTCAACAGGTCATCGATCTCATTACTTTGCGCCGCCGCCAAGAAGTAAGCGACAGCCAATGAAGCGTTCACGCCGGAAGGCTCATTTCCGTGGATACTATATACCAAGTTGACAACAACCGGCATTTTCCGTATATCCAGATCCGTGGAACGATCTACATCGGTCAAGGCCAAATGTTCCTCTCTAATCTTTTCTATATTTCGTTGGTTTTCCGGAGAGGTAATTACCACCTCTATAAAAGGACGATGTTGATAAGTACGCCCTACTTCCTGCAAGGTCACCCGATCCGAGGCTTCAGCCAAAGCCTTCATATATTCAACGACTTGTCCCCAATCTGCATGTTGACGTCCCAATTGAAAACCTAAAACCGTTGCAGGTTCAGGGATATTCGAATCGTACTGGTAATTGCCTTCCGGCAAGAAATAGGATAAATCATACGTTATCTCCACCGCCTTAGGTTGGGCGAAAAGGTCTACCGACACACAGATAAACAGCAAAAAGATAATGCAGCTAGCTTTCATCTTGACAAAGGATTTTTCATATAAACGATCATGTTCTTGCCAAAATTACGAATAATTGACAACATAAAAAAGCTCCGGCGGAAAATCCGACCGGAGCTTGTCTTTTCTTCCGGGTTCCATCCTCACGGAAGTACTGACGGAGAGCTTTTAATTTATTACTTTAGTATTAATATCCCCGCATGTTCAACCTCGCGGTTTACTTGAAGACGAATCTCCGCACGGGAATTTTAGAATTATAATATCTTTATTATTTAACTACCACCTTAACAGCTTCCTCACCATCAACAGCCACGGCTACGATACCAGCAGGTACGGCGATTGTAGCGTTATCAGAAGAAAGAACTGCCTCAGCGACTACCTTACCTAAGATATTGGTGATTACTACTGACTTACCAGCGGCACCTTGAACAGTCACAGCACCGTTAGTAGCTACCACTGATACGCCTTCTACGTTAGCGCCATCGATAGAGGTAACCATATCGTCCGCATCAGTCTTTTGAGCCACATTGAATACCAAAGCCGCATCACCACCTGTCTTAGAAGAATTGAAGTCTGAATCGTAGCGTGTCAATACCAGACAACCATTCTGCATCTTCAACCATGCCGCATAGTTAGGAGCGATAGCATTACCCAATCCATGAACATTGCTTAAAGGAATATTCTTTTGAGCACCCGCAACAGCGTCATAATCAGGAGTATCTAATTTTTCATCCGTATAAACATTAGACTCGAACATGAATGCGTTAACGTTCGGATCTTCCTCTGTTACATTGGCTGCCTTGTCAGGATCTACATAACGGAATGACCACGTTACGTTCTTGTGTTGGTCACCTTGTAAGTTAACGATATATTTACCGTTGATTTTAGCGGCGGTGTATGCCTTTACGATATCAGCCGTATCCAAGTCTGCCGGTTTCATATTCTTGAACTCGTTAACCAAGATGAACAAGCTATCACCTGCATGAACTGCCTTAACGAAACCTACGCGAGTATAACCGTTAGTGATATCCATCCAAGGTTTAGTATTGCTATCTTTCATTCTTGCAGAGTCGGCGAAGCTTACCAAATATTTGCCATAAGCGAAACCAGTTCTACCTTGTTTAGCGTGTTGACAATGCCACTTATCAGTCTTATGGGCAACACCCTTATCATCAATATAGAAGTGTTTGTCATCTGCCTCATCACAAGGAATCGTTTCGATAGCGCCTTGATCGTCACGGGCTACGGAGATCAAATATTGAGGCTTAACATTACCAGCACCACGGTTCAACCATGCGGTATCAATGCGCATAGCCAACTTGTTTTCAGCTTTTTCCTTGCTCCAGATGCCTAGATAATCAACGAACTCGTCAGTGAAACTACTGTTACCTTCATCCATCAAGTATTCTTTACGATATTTCTCTACGAACAATAAGCTATCAGGACCATCTTTCTCATCTTCACCCAAGATTGCCTTGTTGAAACGACGATACAACGGAGCATCGCTAGGCTCTACAGTAAATGCGGAGGTTCTAGACTCGTTCAATAACTGAACCTTCAAACCTGCGGTCATACCGTCATCAGCGATACCAACTTTAGAAGTCGCAGTATTCAGATTAGCGATATATGCCGCATGCTTCGTGTTATCATAAGCAGTCTCCAAGATCGCATAGTAATGCTTGCCATCATAGTGGTTGTTCTCTTTGAAGAAGAATGTATCCACTTCTGCTACAGTACCATAATTAGCAGCACCCATAGAATACTTGCTACCATAAGCCTTAACTAATTTAGCCGTCTTGTTCTTAGCAATCACGTAGTTTGTTCTTTCCAATTGAGCAAGTCCCGGGATCTTCTTTAGTAATGTAGCGTCAACATTAATACCATACTCAGCGGTAGATCCTTCAGTCAAAATATACTCGTTCGCATCTTGTTTTACATAGATCAAAGAGTCCTTATCCGCGCCATTAGCGATCCAATAGTCTTGAGTAAACGGATTCAAATAGTTGAATTTGTATTTATTTACTATCAATTCATTATTTGAAAGGTATTTATAACCTAACTTCTTATCCTTGATGATAGTAGAATCTTTAATCTGATCGAATGTAACATTGTTAAATTCTGAAGAAGACGCGATGATCTCACCTTTATCATTCAATCTCAATTGAACATTGTTCCATTTCTTATTCGGGAACTCACGGTTGGTAATAGTAATCGGAGAAGTAGCCAAAGAAGTCGCAGTGCTCAAAGTCTTCGTAACAACCCACTGATAAGCAGGCATGTGCAATGGCTGTTGCTCATCCAATTTCACCCATTCGATCGTATTGTTACCAACATTATCATTTTCATGGATAGGAGCGGCCAACACTTCTCCCTTGGCATTCTTAATGATATACAAACCATTGTCTTTTGAAGTCTTATCGCTTTGAACGAAACAGTTTGTAGCATTGTATTTAATATGCGTATTAATTGGTTTCAAACCGATAGTAGCGATTCTATCAGCCACAGTAAAGTTCTGCAACTTAACGAACAAGCTATCAGCGCCTGCAGGTCCGCCTACCTCATCTCCCGCACAGAAGATATCGTGGTATGTAGTTCCATAGTCGATGATATTTGTTACTTGATTCCAATATTTCTCCGGAGTCTTCTCGTTCTTATAGCGAGCCTGCATCACTTGGATATACAAGCTATCCGTAGAAGGACGATAGGTAAATAAGAACTTATGCTGATCCGCAAGACTTGAGTTCTCTACATCCTTGCTAGGTTCCTTAGACTCATCTGTCCAACCAAACTTCAAGAACTGGATACCAACACCGTTAGCGGCTGTATCGACTTTCAAATATTGGTTCGCGTCTTCCTTGGAAGTAACGAATACGAAATTACGTGCCGTATTGCTATCTTTCTTATCAGCAACACCTTTCGCTACGAACTGAGTTGTAGAGAACGGATTAACGTCTGCGTTCGCATCCTTATAAAAAGTAAGAACGAACTTATTGTCTTTCACATACTCATTGATCTCGCTAGCGCTCAATACATACGTACCGGCATTAAACAGAGTAAGTTCTACCGCACCCTTAGATTTTGCATCCTGTCTAATATCTTTAGCCAATACTCTTTTTGCTTGAAGTCCATTATTAGTGCCTTTTGTTAAAAGAAGCACATAGTCTGGTTCATAATACGTATACATAGGCTGGTTATCTAGCAGCGTAGTCTCATAAGTACTAGAGAAAGCCCAACCACCAAAGCTCTCGCCAACAGTCAAAGAGTCTGTTGTCGCAAATGTTCCAGCCTTAATAGCCGAAGCATCTAAATCAGAAACAGCTAAAGTCTCGCCAGTCGCCTTGTTAAAGAAGTCATAAATAGGTTCTTTACCAGAACCTTCCTCTGTTACCTTTACACACCACAAGGAAGCCTTTAGATCTGTCAATGAGCTTACAGTCTTAAACGCATATTTGCCATTCTCAATAACAAGAGCCTGTCCCTTATCGTCTCTGATTTGGTACACACCTTTTCTTGCAGCCTCATCCAACTTCACAACCTTGGCGGCATCACCACCAACCGGAGCACTTGCAAGATTCTGCGCATTAGCAGACATCGCACTCAACAGAGCGACACCCGCCAAAAAAGTAGAAAACTTTTTGTTCATAATAAATAAATTAATATTAA
>ULXN01034234.1_pt1 | contig 19146 bp, 20 predicted proteins | sample 1961311 | NCBI WGS metagenome assembly ULXN01 (sample SAMEA4835839, study PRJEB28245) | human gut metagenome | biome: gut microbiome; material: fecal sample | place: Denmark | collected 2008 | reverse complement strand
AGTTTAACTGGGGGTTTACTCATGCCTTTTCGGCGGACAATTAAAACCGGGCATGTGTCAGAAAGCATTGCCCGGTTTTTGCATGGGGTGTTCCACGGATTATCCGTTATTCCTCTTTTTTATTTCCTCTTTTATTTTCCCAAGCAGCTCTTCTTCCGTAAAGCCGCCTTTTGCCGCGATGGTACGGAAATCAGCCACCCGGCTCATCATTGCAAACAGCGCCGGATTAGAAAGAGGCTTGTACTTCGGAGAAAGCTGCAAAAGGAATTCCTTTAGGTAAGGATATAGCTGGAGCGCCCGGTGGAGAGTGGTGTCGCCTGTTATCTCCACCGTATTTCCTTCGTCTCCCTCTTCCTCCGCCGTTTCCGCTTCCATTTCCGCGCCGCTGCCCGCCTTGCTTCCTGTCCAGACAGGAGCGGACTGCGGTTTATTTCCTAAAGAGCGGATATGCTCCACATCCTGCATGGTTTCCAGACAGCCGCGGTACACACCGTTTTCATCACGGACAGCTATATAATTTACAAATATCTGCTTTCCCGGCTTGTTGATAAAAAATTCCGCCGTATCTTTTTCTCCGCTTTTAAAAGAATCCAATATCCTGTTCACGACAGGCAGAATTTCTCTGGGGTGGCAGTTCTGTACTTTCCGGCCTATCACGCCGGCGCTCCGGCTGAACACACGGACCGGCGTATCGGTATAAAACTTCACAATATCGTTTTCATCGACAAATGTCAGGTCAATGGGAAGATGGCGGTAAATCAGATTGATCTGCGCAAGAGTGAGCTTCCCTATGGCCACATCCATCTCCGTATCCGTGCCCATCCCCATATGGTACTTGCTGAGAAGCGCGCTGAAGTCCTTCATAAAGGACGGTTCTCCTCCGGAAGACCGCTCTGTTTTTTCCGGCGGCAGGAATCCTTTCGGCGCCTCCATGTTGGCAAAGCCCACTTCCTCCTCGCCGATGCGCATTTCCCGGAATTCCTCTTCCGACAGAAGCTCCATGGATGTCGGGTACAAAACCTGGGTCTCCTTGAAAATAATATCCTCTATCTTCTCAATCACTTCGGGCTGCATTTTCAGGAACGCCTCTTCTTTATCCATATCCAGATATCTTGCGCTGCGGAGGATCGCTTTTTTCACATGATCATCAAACGTCCACATGATGAGTGTCGGGCGGTCAAACCCTTTCTGTTCCAGATAAGGGAAAAGCTGGTTATGTTTCCTTGTAATATGCTTTATGTATTCTTTCAGCCTGTCATAGACCTCCAGCCAGCGGTTTTTGATAAATTTCCCCGCCAAAAGCTCTTTCATTTCTGCTATAGTGCCGAGGATGATCTGATTTTCCTCCATGAATGAACGGATAGGGTGGCCTTCCGGCAATTCCAGATGTTCCCGTTCCATGACACCGTCGAAAAGCCGGATGATGTCATCCATTTTTTCATGCATGGTTTCATCATCAATGCCGTCATCTTTCAGCATCTGTTCGCCGAAAGCAAATTCCTGGGGCGTGACGGAATCAAAACGCTGCAAAATAATTCCACGCGCTTCCTCAAACGTCAGCTCCCCTTTAATGTATTTTTCCTTTATGGCGACAATTTCCCGGCACTTGGCTTCATCAAGACCGAGAATATCGTTCATTGTTTTAGTCATATGTCCTCCTTATATAACCGGCTGCATATTGTAATTCTCTGCAAAATAAGTATATCAAGAAAGATCAATATGCGCTATGTCATCCCGCCTATAAGCCACACCTTTCCCGCCTATAAGCCGGCCGGCTGAATGGATACCGGCTGCCGGGAAGCAGAGAACAGGCAGCAAACATAAAGAAGATGATAATTTCAAAAATGACTGCCCGCGAAATCATACTCATCACAAGCGCCTTCCGGAAACCGCATTTTACCGGTGCTGAAATAAACGGAAACAGATCGTACGCTCTTCCGCTTTCCATACGGGACAGCAAAAAAGACTTCCCTCTTCTACGAGATGGGAAGCCTTTTGCTTTCGGGAACGTTTTCACGATCCGTCTTACTTTAATTATGAATTTTCTTCATCTTCTTCCGGTTCGGAAACCACATCGATGGAAGCGATCCGGTCTCCCTCTTCCAGACGCTGGAGGATGACGCCCTGTCCTCCTTTTGCTTTCTTGCTGGAAATCTGGTCGGCAGGAATACGGATGGTGATTCCCTGTTCGGAGATGCCTACCAATTCATCCCTGTCGTCAGCAGCGACAAGCGCCACCACTTCATAGCCTTTCTTGAAGTTGATCGTCCCTTGTCCGTTCCTGCCCTGCAGACGGTAGGCGGAAGCGGCATTTCTCTTCGCGTTTCCGTCAGCGGAAATCGTAAAGATATCTTTCTCCGCCGCCACAACTACGCCTACCACATCATCCCCTTCTTTGAGGCGCATGCCGTGGACACCGGACGCGGAACGGCTGAGAGGCCGTACATTGTCATCATCAATGGAGAAGCGGATGGCCATGCCTTTTCTCGTCCCCATGATGATTTCCTCATTGCCCTTGACCGGAAGCACCGCTACCAGGCGGTCTTCGTCTTTCAGGCGCATGGCGATGAGGCCGTTCTTATTGATATTCTTATATTCTTCCAAAGCCGTCTTCTTGATGTAGCCGTACTTCGTCACCATGAGAAGGTACTTGGTTCCCTCTTCGGAAATATCCAGATCCAGAAGCTCCGTCACGTGTTCATCGGCGCCAAGGGACGTGATGAAGTTGATCATCGCGCTTCCCCTTGCAGTGCGGCTTGATTCGGGAATGTCATAAGCCGTCTTCATGTAGACCTTGCCCTTGTTCGTGAAGAAAAGGATCCGGTCATGGGTGGACGTGGTGAGGATTTTACGGACATAATCTCCGTCCTTCATTTTCAGTCCGCTTACGCCGCGGCCGCCTTTCTTCTGTGTGCGCAGATCGGAAGAATCGATGCGCTTAATGTAATTCTGCTTGGTCAGGGTAATGGTCATGGGCTTGTCGGGAATAAGGTCGGTCACATCCATATCGCCCAGGGCTGCCGCAATTTCCGTACGGCGTTTGTCCCCGAAATTATTCTTTTCGTCAGTGAGTTCCGCTTTGACTACCCCCATGATTTTCTCCCTGCTGGACAGCAGATCGCGGAGGTAGGCGATGGTTTCCTGCACATCCTTGTAATCCGCTTCAATCTTATCTCTTTCCAAACCGGTCAAACGGCGGAGACGCATATCAAGAATGGCGACCGCCTGTTTTTCCGATAGACCGAATTTGGAAATCAGCGCCGTCTTCGCCACCTCATCGGTCCGCGATTCACGGATGGTGCGGATGACTTCGTCAATATGATCGAGGGCAATAAGCAAACCTTCCAGAATATGGGCTTTGGCTTCTGCCTTTTCCAATTCATAGCGGCTTCTTCTCGTGATAACTTCTTCCTGATGTTTCAGATAGTAGTAAAGAATCTGCTTCAGGTTGAGGATGCGGGGATGCCCGTCGACGAGAGCCAGCATGATAGCGCCGAAATTGACCTGCATCTGGGTATGCTTGTACAGGTTGTTCAGCATGATTTGCGGATTCACGTCAGAACGCAGCTCGATAACGATGCGCATGCCGCTTCGATCCGATTCATCACGGAGCGCCGTGATGCCGTCAATGACTTTTTGGCGGGACAGTTCGGCAATCATTTCCACCAGGCGCGCCTTATTCACCTGGTACGGCAGTTCCGTCACAATGATACGGTTCTTCCCGCGTTCCATTTCTTCAATATCCACTCTCGCGCGGACGGTGATGGAACCGCGGCCCGTGCGGTAGGTATCTTCAATGCCTTTATGCCCCTGGATAATGGCCGCCGTCGGGAAATCGGGTCCTTTGATGTATTTCATCAATTCGTCAATGGTGATTTCCGGATTATCAATCATCGCGCAAAGTCCGTCCACCACTTCCGTCAGGTTGTGGGGCGGCACGTTCGTCGCCATACCGACAGCGATACCGTAAGAACCGTTGACGAGCAGATTCGGTATGCGGGACGGCAGCACAAGCGGTTCTGTCAAAGAGCCGTCATAGTTCGGCATGAAGTCAACCGTGTCTTTATCAATATCACGGAGCATTTCCAGCGTGATTTTCGCCATACGCATTTCCGTATAACGCATCGCCGCCGCCGAGTCGCCGTCAATAGAACCAAAGTTGCCGTGACCGTCTACCAGCGGGTAGCGGATAGAGAAATCCTGCGCCATGCGGACAGCGGAATTATACACCGCCGTATCGCCGTGGGGGTGGTACTTACCTAAAACGTCGCCGACGATACGGGCGGATTTTTTATATGCTTTATTCGGCAGCATCCCCGCTTCGTTCATCGCATACAAAATACGGCGGTGTACCGGCTTGAGGCCGTCGCGTACATCAGGCAGAGCACGGGTCACAATGACTGACATGGCATAATCGATGTAAGACGTCTTCATCTGCCGTTCCAGCGGCGTATTGACTATCTTTCCTTCCTTCCAGTCCATACATTCTCCTTATTCCCAAAAACGGCGAAATAATCCGCCGCGGAACCGTAAAGAAACAAAGCGCCTCTTTTTCACTAAAGCGCTTCTTAACGTTTACATTATACCACAACCTTTTATTTAAAGCCCATTTACCCCATTTTTTAACGATTATAAAACATATTTCTTTTATTCGTTTGCTTTTATGCGTGAATGAAATACCGGTTCTCTCTTCGAAAATTCTTCTGTTCTTTGCGCATGCCGCCTTTGCTATGTTAAAATGAAATAAATTTAAAGTTATTGGCAGGAATAAACCATGAAAAAATATATCATTCTCGGAATCATTACTTTGGCGGTCATCCTCGGCGGCGGCATTTTCGCTCTTTTCTCCGCGCTCAGCGGCGGTCCGTGGGAAGGCGTATGGTGGGGCGTGCAGGAAGCAGGTATGAATTGGTCCGGCGACAACATCCGCAACCTGGAAACGATTACTTTCACGCGAAACGACGATAAAACGATTACAGTGGATCACCGCGTCCAGCAGGGCAGCAAAGAAGTGGAAGGCAGCCTTTCAGGCACGGGAGCCATTGACGGCGGCCGTTTGATTGTCACTACGAAGACAGGACGGGAAGTCACTTTCTCTTACAGCCGTATCAGCAAACTGATCGAGCTTCCTTTAAAAAACGCGGACAAGACTCCTGTCACAGTAAAGCCGCTTACAGAAGAAAACAATAATGATATGGAAGAAATACGGAGCGAGATCGTAAAAATTTCCCAGAAACCGGAAAATAAAATCGATACCACGTTAAGCTCCTCAAAAAGTTAATCCGATTATCAAGGACAGGAAAATTTCCCCTGTCTTTTTTGCGCGCGAAAATACCGCTCCTTTTCCTGAAGCGGCATTCCTGTACTTTATTCCATTCCATCTTCTATTCCTTCTTATTTCTTTTTCAATGTGAAGATCGTCAGTTCGCGGCTTGTATCAAAGCGGAAAGGAAACCAGCCGCCGCTGCCGCGGGACACATAGCCGCAGTGCTTCCCGTCGCTGTACATTCCCCTTGTGTACTTGAAAGGCGTAATCATCGGTTTCCCAAAAATGCCGAACTGCGTCCCGTGGGTATGCCCGGTGAGCGTGAGGAACGCCCGGTTTTCAAAACCGGCATCAATGAAATCCGAATGATGGGCAAGAAAAATCTTCGCGCTGTCTTCCGGAATGCCGTCAAATGCGTCATGCACCATCTGATCCATCAGTTCCGCCCTTCCTTCTCCCCGCATTTCAGGATAGTCCACGCCCGCCACGTAAAGCAGGGCGCCGTCTTTCTGAAGCGCCACGTGGCTGTTGTCCAGTATCTTCACCGATGTTTTGCGGAGTTCATTTTCAATATAATCGGGATCTTTATACAGTTCATGGTTCCCCCGCACATAAATAATGCCGTAAGGGAAAAGCCCTGCGCGGGAGTTTAATATCTTTGCCGTTTCAGGCATGACACGGATATCGTCAATTAGATCGCCCGTAAGCATCACCACGTCGGCCCCCTCCGCCTTTGAGCGCTCCAGATCGTTTGCCAGATCAGCATTCCCATAGTACGGCCCGATATGGGTATCCGTGATTTGCGCCACTTTCAGTCCGTCAAAGGCTGCCGGCAGTTCTTCGGCGGCAATCGTATACCGCTCCGCATCTTCCTTCATTTCTCCATCCACAGAACCATAAACGCCGATGAATAAAGAAAGCGCCATCACCGCCGCGCCAAAAATCTGCGCATACCTGCGGATAAACCGCACCGTACTAATCATCATCAAAAGAAAGAGCGGCAGTACAAGCATGATATCCGCCGCTATCAGCGCGCAGGCAAAGTACGCGCCGAAGTGTGCCGCCCATCCATACTCCGGATAGGCAAGCGCATACCACACGTAGTACTGCACTGCGCCGCAGGAAATAAGCGCTCCGGCAATTCCATACAGATAAAACCGTTTCAGCCGGAAGAGCCCTGCCGCAAAAAGTCCGTTCATCAGTCCCAAAAAGGAAAAAAGCAATGTAATGATCTGATAGAAATCCATGAGATCTCCTTTTTATAAAAACAGAGTTCCGTTAAATAAAAAAATTGTCTTTTCAATGTCACGGGGCAGCTATTTTCACTCTTCCAGGTACGGCTCTATATATGCCGCTAATTTTGCGTGCGGCCCTGCCAGCGGTATTTTCCTGTATTCTTCGCAGCTGTACCAGCGGTAATCGCCTTCAGGCTCTTTTGCACCATGAAACAAATACGCTTTCATGTGCCAGATGCGGTGCGTGAACACATGGGTATACGTCCAGATTCTTTCTCCCGCTTTCCCGCCGAGAAGCTTCTCCAGCATTTTAACACCGTCTTTTTCGCTGTCCGACAAAACCATGGGCAGCTCCCACATGGAAGAGAGCATCCCCTTGGAAGGGCGGAGATGGAAAAGCGCCTTCCCCTCTTGAATCATGACCGCGCAGCAGGCGATGCTTTCCTTCTGTTTCTTCTTCGGCGTGCGGATCGGAAGTACATTTTCCAGTCCAAGGCGGAGCGCCGCGCACTCTCCGTGAAGAGGACATTTTTCACACTTGGGATGCTTGGGTACGCATACCTCGGAGCCTAAATCCATAAGCGCTTCATTGAAATCTCCTGCCCGCGCCGGCAGCGTCTTTTCCACTAACGTTGTGATTTCTTTTCGTCCCGCTGATTTTAAAATATCCGACTCAATACCATAGAGCCTCGCATACACACGGAGAACGTTTCCGTCCACCGCCGCTTCATGCTTTCCGTAAGCCATGGATAAAATCGCGCCTGCCGTGTATTCCCCGATGCCCGGAAGAGCGCGTACATCCTTTTTATCCTCCGGAATCGCTCCACCGTACTTTTCTACTATTTCCCGCGCCGCTTTATGGAGATTTCTTGCGCGGCTGTAATAGCCCAGTCCCTGCCATGCATGCAGTACGTCCGCCTCTTCGGCTTCCGCCAGTGCCTCAATCGTAGGGAAACGGCGTTTCCAACTTTCAAAGTACGGTTTCACCGCTTCTGTCCGCGTCTGCTGGAGCATGATTTCTGACACCCACACATAGTAGGGGTTCCGCGGTTTGCCTTCCCGCCAGGGCAAATCACGGCGGTTTTGATCGAACCAGGTTAAAAGCTTATGCGGCCATTCCTGTCCCGGTTGTATTCTATCCAAAATGAATCCTTTCCTTACACCATCTCAAAATGGTAATCATAGACTGTGCTCCCGTCTTTCTCAAAATAAATCGTACCGCGTATTTTATTTCCTTTCAAAATCATAGGGAGCCATACGCGGTCAGCCATCCACATTTCGCCGAAAGGAATTTCTTCCGGAAGGAACCACTTCGGCTCCATCTCATCGGAAAGATGCACTGTCCCCGTCCACGTGTAGATAAAGTATACGATGCCCGCATGAGACCAGCTGGGATCGGAGGGCTGATGGAAATATAAATCTCCCGCCGCCTCAAAAGCTTTCGGATCGGCAATGAGTCCGCTTTCTTCAAAAAGTTCCCGGGCGGCACATTCCCGCATCGTTTCCCCGTCTTCCCTTTTTCCGCCGAAGCCGTTCCATTTACCGGCTCCCATGCCGCGCCGTTTATGTCCCAGAAGAATCCTCCCGTCTTTCCGTACCGGATAGACAAGCGACGTGTCACGCATGAATGCCCTCATAGCTTTCAAAATACAATTCTCTGAAAATACGTTTTCCCGCTTCCGTTTTATAAAGACGGTTATAAAGCGCGCGGTTTTCCTTATCACTTCGGCCGCTTTCATACTGGTTCACCAGCATATCCGCCTCCGCCAGAATCTGCGCGTCCGGACCGTCTATACTCCCGTAGGAATGATGATGGGCGACCAGCCAGCAGATGCGGTCAATATCTTCCGTCTCGAATCCGAGTCTTTCCAATATAGGGCATGCTTCCCCCGGCCCCAATTCCTCCTGTATCTTTCCATCATTCCTGCCGAACTCCATTTCGCCCCGGTGAATCCCGATATCATGGACATAAGCGGCCGCTTCCAAAACGAAAAGCTGTTTCTCCGGAATCCCCTCTTCCCGCCCGATTTGTTCGGCAAAAGCATGAACTTTCAGAAAATGATGAATCCGACGGGGATCCCCTTTATCATAAGCAATCATTTCCCTGCACAATTGATCAAGCAATTCCATGGCATCCTCCAAAAACTTTATTTCTTTTATTATAAAGCCTTCCCTGCCATTTTGGATATAAGAAATAAACCCGTAAAGCAAAAAAGGCCAGAGCTCCCGCGTTTACACCAAACTACTATCTCCACACAAAAAAGAGACCCCGAAAGGCCTCTTTTTCATTTTAAGATTATTTTGTGAGTTTTGCACCGACTTCAGAAGTTACATCTGTGCCGCCATCAATCACCGCGCCGGCTTCCAGAATGACATCCAGTCCTTTTTCCTGGCGAACCTGCTGGATCGCTTTGCGGATATCCTGCAGAATCGGCTGCATGGCAGTTCTTTCTTTGGTAGCCATATCACGCTGGATTTCCTGGGCGATCTGTTCCTTTTCCTGATCGCTCTTGCCTGCGCTGCGGCTGTTGAAATTTTCCTGTGCTTTCTGTGCTGCCGTTCTCATATCCAGCTGCACTTTTTCCATCTTCGGATGAGCCTGGAGCAGGGCGCCGGAATTGACAAAACCGATGCCTGCCGCTGATGCGGACGCCATGGCGCCAAAAGTGATGATACCAGCTGTAATAGCTGCTGCTGTCTTATTCATTTTCATTCCCACATTCCTCCTTAGAAATATCCCGACATATCATGGGATTTTGGGTATGTATTAATAATAGTATAATCAGTCTTATCTGTCAATATAAAATGACTAAAAGTCAGTTCATCTGTTTTGCACTTTTGCTTCAAGCGCTGCGGTTTCCGCCTCCTCTTTCATGGCCTCTTTCGCTTCTTTCAGCGCCGCTTCCCGCACCTCGTTCTTTTTCTCTTTCTTCTTCGTAAAATGGGATACCGCTTCAGGGATCATGTTCAGCACCCTGTCGATCGTACCATTCGGTGTGGCATTTTTAATGGAGAATAATTCGACGCGTTCCCCTTTCATAATCAGAACCGCCGTAGGGCTCATTTTGCCGCCGCCCGCTTCTCCGCTGGATTCTCCGTTTGTCCCGTGATTTCCCGTACCGAAGCCGAAGGAAATATCCACAAACGGCACGATCGTGGCATCGTCCAGATAAATCGGCTGGCCTACAACCGTTTCCGTGCGGATCATTTCTTTAAATTCTTCAAAAATCCTTTTTCTTGCATCATCATTCATCATGGATTCCTCCCTGTCTGTACCGCCAGAACTGACGTGCCGGCGCGCTTGCCGCCAAGCGCAATACAATGTATACCGCATAGAAGGGAATGATTCTTCCCTGTCCTTTCCCCTTTAGTTTATACGATGGCTCTATATATTTCCACACTACATTTTTCGCAGCTTCCGGAAGAAACGCCTTTGCCATCCCCGCAAGCAGGCCGGTCTGCATCGGATCCCCCGTACCGAACTCTCCGCAAAAATTCCATTTCCGCGGCATGCTGTGCGCCAGAACCGCTGCGAGAGCTTTAAAAATATTTTCCGCCAGTCCGTTATGGATAGCAAACCGCAGCTGCTTCCACAGCGGAGGATGTTTTTTCTTTTTTCCTTTCCTTTCGTCTGCCGATTCTTTGTGTTTTTCTGCTTTATTTTCTTTCGTTTTTTCTTCAGGCACTTTTTCCGGTTCCGTCTCATCGGCAAGAATCATTTCTGCCCTCTGGGCAGCGGCAGGCCGCTCCTCATCTGCAAAAAGAAGTTCCTCTATTTTTTCGTCCGCATCCGCGGTCCTTTCTCGTTTCTTTCCCGGCAGTTCCATCGTTTTTTTATAAAGCCCGAAAATGAACTCCACTGTCACGGCAAGGTGCTTTATTTCAAGGATGAAACGGTAGCGGATCGGAATCAGCAGAAAAAGAAACAGGACAAAGAAAATTCCAAGACATATTTTCAGTCCCATCATCCACCGCCATAGAGACGGGTCAGGTTTGCTGCCGCCTCTCTTACAGACTTCACCAGCGCAGCCGGCGCCACCACTTTGACAAGCGGCGCATTTTTCAAAGCCCAGGCAAAGATAATCGCCGGGGGCGCTTCTATTTCCACAAGCACCTGTCCCTGCGTGGCCGACACAATAAACGCGGATTTCCCGAAATCTGTCACGATATCCGTCATAAGTTTCCAATCCGCCTCAAAGCGGCACTTTTCCGACGGGCCTGCATATGTACGGCTTAAGACAGAAAGAAAATCTGATACGCGGATTCCCATTTCCGCGCCGGGAATTGTCTTCTGCGGACGCGCCTCTTCCTCAAGCAGGGAAACGCTGTCAAGAAGTTCCACTGCAAACGGTGTAATCTCATCCTTTCCGTCAATATTTCCCAAAAGGAAGTACCGTCCGTCCGATGCGGCCACTACATAGGGGCTCACACGGTATACACGGTCGACGCCGCCTATATCTTTGCCGTGGTACCGTTTCCCGTCAGCCTCATAATGATCGTAAAAAAACTGTATCATTTTTTTATTTTCAATAGCCTCCGCCAAAACTGCCAGTGTTTCATCAGGCGGTTCCAGCTGGTTCAGCGCGGGAATATTTTTTACGGCCGCCTTGCCGTCATCAAAAGGACGCATGTATAAATTTTTTAATTTTTGAGCAAGCTGGCGCACTTCGGCCGCAGGAAGATGGGAGAAATATAAAAGGTCGATAAGCGCCTTCATATCCTCCTTTGTCAAGTCGTGATCCCAGTACCAGTCCAGTGAAAGCGGCGCCGGTTTCCCTTCTATTACACGCTCCACCTCACGGCACACTACAGGAAGCCCGCCGTCACGAAGGGCTTCCAGATTCCGGCGCACCGCCTTGCGGTCCATTTCCATGCCGTACCGTTCCCGCAGAAACGTCAATATCTTCTGCTGGGAAAGCGGATGCTCCGCATCAGACTCGCTGAGCAGGATCTGCGCAATATGGACAATCGATATTTTCCTTCCTCTTCCTTTCCTCTCCGCCAATCCGGTCACCTGCTTTTCCCTATGTATAAAATACTGTCAGACAATAAAGACAGGGCTCCTGTCAATTTCTTTATGAAAGTAACCGCAAAAGGTTTGTTTAATACCCCATGAACCGCCGCGGCAATAGCACTGCCGCCAAGAATATCCGAAGGATAATGCATCCCCGCAAACAACCGGGAAAAGGCAAGCAGCCCTGCCAGGCACGCCATCCACCGGCAGCCGGGCATACGGTTCCGCAAAAGCTGAAAAGCCACGGCCGCGCCATTCATGGCATGATTGCTCGGAAAAGACGCATTCGCCTTATGCCCCGTAAAGTTCCAAATCCGCCGATCCCTAGTAAAAGGCCGCCTCCGATGCCACAGCTTTCCGACAGCAAGGGAAATCACGGAGCATAGGCAGACTGCAAGGAACGCGGCCACACAACTTTCCCGCCGATGCTTTTGATTTTTCCCCGGCGCAAGCCAAAGCAACATCCCATAAATTAAAAACGACCAATGACCGTAACGGGTAATCAGATCCATCATGAGATCCACGGGGCGCGCCTGTCCCGCCAATTTATTAATCTGTCTCACAACGTCCAATTCGAGATCCATGAAAATACCTCTTGGGAAAATAAACTGTCTTTCCAAAGACGATTCCTGCCAAAACCGCCTAGAGTTCCACCTAAATTTCATAATTATACTTGCATTTTAACATAATCAGCCGATGAATAAAAATCGACACGCTCCCGACGCTAAGAAAAGCCTTACAAACACCTTTCCGGTTTTGGCAAACAAAAACGGCGCCTCACAAACGCCGTTTGCATAAATATATTTCTCTGTTTTGTTTCTTCCGCCCGTTACTCTTTCTTTGCCCCATCCATTTCTTTCTTCTCTTCCCGTTTCTTCATCGCTTCATTCTCCTTTTCTTTCAGCCTCTCCATGTATCCGCTTCGGCGAAGAATCGTGGACACAAAAGCCACAACGGTGCAGACCGCGATAAAGAGATTCACCAAAGTGAAGCCGTCGACGAAACCTATTTTATAAATAACGTAGCACGCCACGATTACGAGAAAGATATCATTGAATCTGAACATATCCGCCCCCTATTTCCTTAACCATACAAGAAAGCAAGGTTTGCCGTCAAGATGAAAAAATTATTTTTTTCGGTGATATAATATAAATTATTATCAAATCTATGGGAGGATTCTATGAAATACATCGGTTCCGCTTCTGCCGTTTTTCTTTTATCCGCGCTGCTGCTTTCCGGATGCAATGCAGGCAGGCCTGCCGTCCCGGCCAAGACAGCCGCTGTTGAGGAAGAAAATACGCAAAAAGAAAAAGCCCCCGCCTTGCAAGCCGCCCGCCTGGGAGATACGCTTGATATCTGGACCGCCGCCTATGGCGCGCCTGCCGGAGACACAGTTTATATGAAAAGATTCAATAATGGTACCGTGACGGTCATTGTTTTTAAAGAACATATCGTAAATATCACGCTGTCCGATCCTGCCGGTCCGTCAAAGGCACCACAGGACTATAAAGATTTCATTCCAGAAGACAGCATCCTTCAAAACACAAAGGAAGAACAGGATGAAAAAGGCAGCTACAAAACAGAAATGTACACCAGCTTTTCTCTCGAAAAGGCCTTTCCCCTGTCGGAAGGAAAGTTTGCTGTAGTCACAGCGCAAAGCAGGACAGACGGAAAATACCTTGCCACAGTGATTGACTGCACACCGTTGTCCCAATGAATCCATTCTATGCAAATCATAACAGACTGTAACAAAATATTTCTGCATTTTATACGGCTCTTTACTCATGCCTTTTCAGCAGGCAACTAAAAACCGCTTTCTGCAGTTTGACATAAAGGTCACTACAGAAAGCGGTTTTATTATGTATAAAAATAACAAACCGGGCAGGGAACCGTTCTCTCGGGATAATCATCCGCCTGCCGTTTTAAATCATCAGCATACTGCGTCAAGGAGCCGTCTGGTATAAACGGTTTTCGGCAGGGTGATCACTTCTTCGGTGCTTCCTTCTTCCACCAATTCTCCTTCATTCATGATAAGGATGCGGTCGCTTATATTGCTTACCAGCGGAAGATCATGGGTGATGAATAGAATGCTTACATTATGGATCCTGCGCAGATGCATAAGGAGCTCCACAATTTTTGCCTGTGCAGAAACGTCAAGCGCCGAGGTGGCTTCATCACAAATAAGAATTTCCGGATGGACGGACATAGCTCTGGCTATCGCCGCACGCTGGCATTCGCCGCCGGAAAGCTCATGAGGATATTTTTCCGCATAGTCCCTGGGGAGTCCCACATCTTCCAAAAGACGGGCCGCTTCCTTACCGACCATATGCTTCTTTTCTCCGCAGAGACGGCAGAGCGTATCCGAAATGGACTCACCAATTTTCCTCCGCGGATTGAAAGAGCCAACAGCGTCCTGAAATACCATCTGCACTTTGGTATACACTTCTTTCTGCGCCTGCCGTTTCAGGCGGACAATCGATCGGCCGCCAAGAAATATATTTCCCCTTGTCGGCTGATAAAGTCCGGTAATCAGTTTCGCAATAGTCGATTTTCCGCTTCCGCTTTCCCCGATAATGCCGAGAACTTCATTTTTACGGAGAGAAAAGCTCACATTTTTCAAAGCATGCACGATGTATCCGCCGTCGTCAAAGGTCATCGTCAGGTTTTCACAGACAAGGATTTCATCCATCATGCCTCCTTTTCCATGGCATGTGCCAGTTTCGGCACGGCGGCCATGAGCGATTTCGTGTAGGGGTGCTGCGGGTTTTCGAGAACTTTTTTCGTTTCCCCCATTTCCACGATTTCCCCTTTATAAAGCACCGCCACACGATCCGCCAGACGTCTGGCCACGCCGATATTATGGGTAATAATGATCATGGCGGTACTGAGGGTGTCCCGGAGCATGAGAAGTTCTTCAAGAACCTGCTTCTGCACGGTGGTATCCAGCGCGGAGGTGGGTTCATCGGCAAGAATCAGTTTCGGATGGAGCAGCACGGCAAGGGCAATCACTACACGCTGCGCCATTCCGCCGGAAAGTTCAAAGGGATAGGCATTCAGTATCCGTTCCACATCGGTCAGTCCGATCCGCTTAAAAACGGAAGCAATCAGTTCGTCCATTTCTTTTTTCTCCATCCGCCTGTGGGCAAGGATGGTCTCATAGAACTGGACACGCACTTTCCGCGTAGGGTTCAGGGAATCGCCGGGATGCTGAAACACATAGGCTATCTCTTCTCCCTGGCATTTTCTTTTTTCCTCCGCGTCCATATGGAGCAGGTCCTCCCCATCGAAAGTGACTGTTCCCGTATAGACATCGGTCCTGAGGCCTTTCACTTCCGAAACGGCTTTCAGAAGCGTCGTTTTCCCACTGCCGCTTTCCCCGACGACGCCCAGTATTTCACCGGGCATCAGTGTAAGGGAAATATCACGGATGACCGTTTTGCCGCCATAACCGGCGCTGAGGTCTTGAATTGTCAGTAATGGCTGCATAGGTTTCTCCCGCTTATTTTTCGAGGTCTTTCGTCACCTGGTAATAATCATTCGGTGTAATCAGGTAGCCTTTGACATTCTTGCCCATGCCTACCTGAATCGTATTGAATCCGACAAAATCCATGGCCGCGTCATCAATGACCGCCTGCTGGATCTTATGGACAAGCTGCACCCTTGCCTCGCCGTCAGACAGTTTCTGCAACTCTTCCAGCCATCCCTGCACTTCCGGATTATTGTAGTGCCCGAAATTGACTTTGCTGTCCTTGTCATAGGCATTGTAGAGGAAATCGTAGGGATCTCCCACCGGCATGGTGACTACATAATAGAGAGCGATATCGAAATCCCCCGGCGCGAAGAAGGTTGCTTTTTCAAAATTCTTAATCTGGACATCAATGCCGATCTGCTTCAGCTGAGCCTGCATTTCCGTAGCAATGGGAGCTATCGCGGCGCGCTTATAAACGGAAAACTGTACAGTAAGCGGCTTCCCGTCCTTTTCCACGACACCGTCGCCGTTGGTATCTTTATATCCCGCATCGGCAAGAATCTGTTTCGCCCTGGCAGCATCAAACATACGGGGTTTCAGATTCTTTGCTCCGTAAGCGCTGTCATCAGGAAATGCGCTGTAAGCAGCAGACACCGAGCCCTTCATCAGTTTTTCTCCGATATCCTTCTTATTCACGCCGTACATGATCGCTTCGCGGACAGCTTTATCCTGCATTTTGTTCAGATTGAAATACATCTGGTACACGCGGGGCTGTGCCACCCTCTTCACAACGAGGTTGTCTTTTTTCGCGACAGTTTCGGCAGCATCTACGGCCAGATCCTGGGCAATATCCACTTCACCGCCCTGGAGAGACATGGCAAGCGCATTCGCGTCAGTGACTTTAGTATATTCCACGCCGTCAGACTTGACTTCCCCGCCCCAGTACTTCGGATTCTTTTTCATGACGGCTTTTTTATTGCTCTCATACGATGCCATCACGAATGGGCCCGTACCAATCGGCGCTTTTTCAAAATCTTTCGTATTTGCCACGTCGATAATGGTCGCATAAGGATCCGCCAGGTCATTAATCAGGGTAAGGCGCGGTTTTTCCGTCTTAATGACGACAGCGTCCCCGTCAACAGTATAAACGGCGGTTTTCAGGAAACCGGCGCGTTCATTCATGTCGCCCGCACGTTTCAGGGAGTCAATCACTTTCTGCGGTGTCATGGCCTCCCCGTTGGAGAATGTCACATTCTTTTTCAGCGTGATTTTCCAGGTCAGGTCATCTATCTTTTCAAACTTTTCAGCAAGCCAGGGTTCAATCTTGAGTCCGTCGCCCACTTTAAACAGTGTCTCGCCGACACCGTAGCGGACAATGTACCAGCCATCCCATCCTTTTGCCGGATCCATGGACGAAGAAGATACGGATAACGTCCCCGCCACACGGACGATTTTATCCGCCGCCGCTTTCTTATCATCACCACAGCCGCTGATAAAAACGGAACAGGCCGTTACCGCTGCCAACCCTGCAGCAATCCATCTCTTTTTCATGTTTTTTCCTCCTAAAAAATATAATTATTTTTCATTTTTCGGATCCAGTAAATCTCTGACCTGGTCACCGAATAAATTAAAAACAAGCATTACGGAAACCATGACGGCACTCGGTGCGAGAGCCACCCACGGCGCATTCTGAAGACAATAGCGTCCTTCGCTGATCATGGATCCCCACTCCGCTTCCGGTACCTGCACCCCGAGCCCGAGGAAGGACAGCCCGGCAATTCCCATCATCATACCGCTTACATGGAGCGTCGCGGTCACGATAAGCGGTCCCGCGATATTCGGCAGAATATGGAGAAATATGATCTCCCTGTCACTGCACCCGCCAAGGCGGGCAGCATGGATAAAGGTTTCTTCTTTAATGGCAATAGTCGAACTCCGTGCCAGCCGGGCATACTGGGTCCACGCCGTCAGCACGAGGGCGAACATGGCATTTAAAAGACTTCCGCCTAAAATGCCCGCCACAGCAATAGCCAGAAGGATATCGGGAAACGCGAGAAATACATCGGTCACCCGCATAAGACAGGCATCCGTTTTCCCGCCGAAGTAACCGCCCATAAGACCTACGAAGCTTCCCAATGTCCCTGCACAGGCAATAATGGCGAACGCAGCGAAAATGGAATTGCGGCTCCCTACCATGACCCGGGAAAGCACGTCACGTCCATGGCTGTCGGTACCGAATAAATGATTCATATCTGGTGCGGCAAGAATATTATCCGAATGAGTCAGATAAGGATCATCAGGTACCAGGTACGGTGAAATCAAACTAAAAAGAATGATAAACAGGATAATGCCGAGAAGACACCACATACTTTTGGAAATCCGTTTTGCAAAAAGATCCACAGGTCCTCCTATATATCCTTAATTTTCGGATTAAAAACGGTATAAGAAATATCGGTGAGCAGATTGACCACCATGAAAGCAGATGCCATCCATACGATGACCGCCTGTACTACAGGATAGTCTCGCTGGCTGATTCCTTCCATAATAAGGCTGCCGAGACCGGGCCAGGTGAAAACGGTTTCCACGATGACCGTCCCGCCCAGAAGAGAGCCGAGGGAAATACCGGTGAGCGTAATCACCGTTACCATAATATTTTTCAATACATTCTTATACAAAATGGTCGTTTCGGAAAGTCCGCGGGAACGAAGTCCCACCACATACCCCTTGCCCAGCTCATCAAGCATGGCGGCACGAATCTGCCGGATATAACGGGACGACATGACCAGCGCCAGCGTAAGCGCAGGAAGGATAAGGCCTATAGGCTTTGTCGTCGCCAACACAGGAATCCACCCGAGACGGTAGGAAAAAATAAACATGAGGCAAAGGGCGATGATAAAGTTGGGAAGAGCATTTCCCACAAACGCCATAACACGGACCACATAATCAAACTTGCTGTTCTGCATGGCCGCCGTGAGTATCCCTACGGGAATCGAAATGCAGAGTGTCAGCAAAAGAGAAGCGCCCGCCATTTTCAATGTATAGGGCAGCGCTTTCAAAATCTGATCCAGCACGTCAGCGTCAGTAATATATGATTTTCCCATATTTCCGTGAAGGATATTCCACAGCCAGTCACCGTACTGTATAAGAAGCGGGCGGTCAAGCCCCATGGATCTCCGCATGGACTCCATGATTTCAGGACTGACGGAAATGCCGCCTGCCGACATACGCACGCTCACAGGATCACTTGGCGATAAATAGATTAAAAGAAACGCAAGAAAAGTAATTCCCAGCAGTACGGGAATAAATTGCAAAACACGTCTGATGATGCTTCGCCGCATTCGTTTGCTTCTCATGTAAATTCCATCCTTACCGATCCAGCATCCGCTTAATCTGCGAATAAATTTCAATTCGTTCTACAGCATATCATATTTTCTAATTGTTATCAAATAAAAGGTGGTCTTCTTTTATTGTTTCCGCAGTAAACTTTTATCATATATTCTAAATGACGAGTAACGGTAAGTGCCATAGTGGCAAGAAACAGAAAACGTCATTCTGAATATTGGCAAAGGATTAGTTATGAAAGTGACGATTAATGTAAGACGTCATCCGGAGCAAATGCAAAGGAGCTGTACCCGTGATGAGGAAAACGGTAAGAGTAATTTTGTGATGAACAGAAAAGAAACCGCACAGTATCATCAGTGTAATAGATTCTTCACTCCGTGTCACCGTTCCGCTTACCCATTTTCCCACACAGCATTCTTACCCCCGTTCTGAATGACGATTGGGGGAAAGCGTTACTAACGATAGGGAGCGGAAAACATCATAATGACACTAACAGTAAAGCGTCATCCTGAACGCCAGTGAAGGATCTGCCGCCGTGATGAAATAAATAGAAAGAACCCCGCAGGACGTCATGAGAGTCATAGATTCTTCGCTTTGTGTCACCATCCCGCTTTCCGGCTTTCTCAAACAGAATGCTTGTCCCCGTTCAGAAAATAAGTGCAGCAGGGGAAATGTTGTATTTCTTTTTGCCACACTTATATGGTACTAATGACAGCAGACGGTAAGGCGTCATAATGAGGGAATCGGTAAACGTCATTCAGAGCGGCAGCGAAGAATCTGCTGCTGTAGTGGGGAAAGCGGTAAGAAGATAAAAGCTATC
>ULXN01026861.1_pt1 | contig 19619 bp, 9 predicted proteins | sample 1961311 | NCBI WGS metagenome assembly ULXN01 (sample SAMEA4835839, study PRJEB28245) | human gut metagenome | biome: gut microbiome; material: fecal sample | place: Denmark | collected 2008 | reverse complement strand
TAATTATTCCGAGACTGAAACAGGTTACAGGTGTAGCGGATGTAAGTAATTACGGCGGTATCACTACCCAATATCAGATCGAGGTGAACCCTTATAAGATGGAGCAATACGACATTACCTTAGGGGATATTACGGAAAAGATAGAGAAGAATAACGTGAACGCCGGTGGTAGTATGTTAAGCCGGGGGGATTTGAGTTATGTGATCCGTGGAATCGGTCTGGTTAAGGACTTGGAAGACTTGGGACATATCGTGATCAAGACCGTGAATGGTGTCCCGGTCTACTTGAATGATATCGGTAAACTGAAATACGGAAACTTGGAGCGTAAGGGCGTTTTAGGTTTTACGGACGATACCCGTGATTATTCCGATGGCGTGGAAGGTATCGTGCAAATGCTCAGGGGGGAGAATCCGTCCCGGGTGTTGGATGATGTGCATAAGGCGGTAGACGAACTAAATAACGAGACACTTCCCGAGGGAACCCGTATCCATCCGTTTATGGATCGTACGGATTTGGTTAATACGACCTTGCATACTGTATCGCATACGTTGTTCGAGGGGATGGTACTGGTTGTCTTAGTACTGATCTTATTCTTGGGGAGTTGGCGTGGCGCTTTGTTGGTGGCCTTAACCATTCCCTTGTCTCTATTGATTGCCTTTATCTTGATGCATGTTACGAATATTCCTGCGAACCTACTATCCTTAGGCGCTATAGACTTCGGTATTTTGGTAGACGGAGCGATCGTGATGATGGAGACGGTCTTGAAGAAAAGAGAACGGCATCCGGATGAGGTATTGACGGAAGATTCGATCTTGCGCCGTACGACTGAGGTGGCTCGCCCGATCTTTTTCTCTACATTAATTATTATAACGGCCTATCTTCCTTTGTTCGCTTTTGAGCATATTGAGAAAAAATTGTTTACGCCGATGGCTTATACCGTAGGGTATGCTTTGCTGGGCGCTTTGTGCGTGGCCTTGTTCTTGATTCCGGGATTGGCCTTTTATGCGTATCGTAAGCCGGGAAAGATTTACCATAATCGTTGGTTGGAGAAACTTTCCACGGCTTATCATTCACAAATTGTCCGATTGATGGAGAAGCCAAGACGGGTTATTGTACCGTTACTGGCGATATTGCTGGGAGCGGGGATTTTAAGTTATACCGTAGGAAAAGACTTCTTGCCTCCGTTGGATGAGGGGGCGATCTGGATACAGGTACAGCTTCCTCCGGGTATTTCCATTGAGAAATCTAAGGAGATGGGGGCGGAGCTTCGGAAGACTTTGAAAGAGTTTAAGGAAGTCTCATATGTAATGACCCAAGTAGGTCGCGATGATGAGGGGGCGGAAGCGTTCTCACTCTCCCATGTGGAGTGTGGCGTGGGATTGAAGCCCTATAGTACATGGGAGTTCGGTAAGACGAAAGCGGATTTGATCGAGGAGATGGCAGCTAAGTTGGAGACTATGCCCGGCTACTCGGTCGGTTTTTCACAGCCGATCATCGATATGGTGATGGATCAGATCGCCGGGGCTCATAGTGATTTGGCGTTGAAGATCTATAGCGATGATATTACGGAAAGTCGCCATATCGCGGATCAAGTCGCTAATGTGTTGAAGGAAATACCGGGTGCTGCCGACGTAGCGGTAGATCAAGAGCCTCCGTTGCCGCAATTGCAGATTATCGCGGATCGTGCCCGTATCGCCCAGTATGGCTTGAACGTGTCGGATGTGGCCGATTTGATTGAGTTAGCGATCGGTGGAGCCTCTATTTCCCAGATATTTGTCGGAAGTAAAAGTTATGACGTGATTTGTCGTTTCGATGACGCTAGCCGCAATTCTCCCGAACGTATCGGTAATCTATTGCTGACTACCGGTTCCGGAACGAAGATTCCTCTTTCGCAAGTAGCGGAGATTAAGATGACAACCGGTGCCAGTACGATTACCCGTGAGATGAATAAGCGGCACTTGACGGTACGGGTTAATTTACGTGGCGTGGACTTGACGGCGTTCTTGAATAATGCGAATGCGTTGATTGATAAAGAGGTGAAATACGATCATGATTCCGTGCATTTGAAATGGGCCGGACAGTTCGAGAACCAGCATCGTGCGTATGCCCGTTTGGGGGCTGTGGTTCCTTTGGCGTTGGGACTGATGCTGCTTCTGTTGTTTGCGGCTTGCGGTAAATTCCGGCAGGCGGCTTTAATGATGAGTGTCGTTCCCTTGGCTTTGTTTGGTGGTATGTTGGCGTTGAATGTGCGGGGAATGACATTGAATGTTTCCTCGGCGGTTGGTTTTATTGCCTTGGTCGGTGTCGCTATCCAAAATGGCGTGATCATGATTTCCCATATCAATAACTTACGTACAAGGGAACGAGATTTGAAAGATGCGGTGATAACGGGAACTAAGCACCGTTTCCGTCCGATCTTGATGACGGCTACGGTTGCGGTCTTGGGATTGCTTCCTGCCTCTGTTAGTACAGGTATCGGTTCGGACGTGCAGCGTCCCTTGGCTACGGTAATCGTTTACGGGCTTTTATTTGCTACGGTAATCACGCTTTATGTACTTCCCGCTTTATACTACATGATCGAGAAACATTATGAGGGGAAGGATTTGACGCCGGTATCGGAGGAAAAAGAGCTGCACGCTTAATCCGGAGGTGGAATTAAAAAGATATACTATGTTTAGATTAGAAGATATGAAGAAATATATAATCCTGTCGTTACTCTGCGGATGCTTATCCGTGAATGCCCAGACCATGGTTCCGCTTACGTATCGGCAATATATGGAGCGGGTTGCGGAAGGCAACTTTGAGTATGCGTCGGAGAAATTGAATGTGCCGACCGCTAAGGCTGAGGTAACGGCGGCAAAGGTGTTTAACGATCCGAACCTTTCCGTGTCTTATTTCAATAATGAGAATAATTCCTTGCAGATGGGAGAAGGTGTTGAAGTAGAACTGAGCAAAACTTTCTCTTTTGGAAAACGGGGTGCGAATATCTCATTGGCACGTAGCGAGAGTGAGTTGACCGAGGCTTTGTTGGCCGATTATTTCCGGAACCTTCGGGCAGACGCTACGATTGCCTATATGGAAGCCTTGAAGCAACATGAGTTGTATAAGGTAAAGGAGAATGCCTATGAGAATATCCGGACATTGGCGGAGAGCGACAGCATCCGTTTCTCTTTAGGGCAAATTCGTGAGGTGGATGCTACGCAGAGCCGGGTAGAGGCCGGGGTCTTACGAAACGAGTTGCTGCAAGCCGGAGCGGAATTAAAGAATGCTTTCTCGAACTTAAACCTCTTGACGGGGACTTTCAGTATGGATACTTTATTTCACCCAGAGGCCGAGTTACGTATGGAGCCTCGGAATTTTATCCTTGTTGACTTAATAACGGCGGCAAGCGAGGGGCGTACGGATTTGGTAGCTGCCTTAAAAAACAAGGAAGTGGCCGCGAGAGCCTTGAAAGTAGCTTGCCGGGAGCGGAATACGGATGTGGATTTGTCTATCGCCGTAAGCCGTAATGCCCGGGTTTATAATGAGGAAGCCCCGGCACCTCCTTTTACCGGAGTGACGGCAGGTATCGCTGTTCCTTTGAAATTCTCTAATTTCAATAAGGGGACGGTTCGTGCCGCTCGTTATCGGGAGCAACAAGCGGAAGCGCAATATAAGCAGGCTCTTTTGCAAGTTCAGACGGAGGTGATGCAGGCATATCGTAATTATCAATCTTTCGCCGAGCAAGTTAATCATTATGAGGATGGGCTTTTAAGGCAAGCCCGTGAGGTGATGGATGGCAAGATTTACAGTTATAATAGGGGGGAAGTCTCTTTGTTGGAAGTCTTGGACGCTCAGCGTACTTACGATGAGGTACAAGCTCAGTATATCGAGACGCTGTTTAATTACAGCTCAGCCTTGGTCGAATTAGAACGTTCGGCGGGTATTTGGGATATTGAGATTTGATTCTAAAATTAGATGAAGATAGCGTATATATTTGGATATTATGTATTTTTGCGTCTAAATAAAATGAGCGCATGATATTCTACTTTACAGGAACAGGAAACTCCCGTTGGGTTGCGGAAGCATTGAGAAAGGCTTTAGAGGAGCCTTTGGTTTCTATAGTCGAAGTGTTGACAGAAGAAAAGAGTGAATATGTTTATCCGTTGGGAGAGAGGGAAAAGGTTATTTTTGTATTTCCTGTTCATTCTTGGGGACCGGCGGTATTGGTTACTCGCCTTATTTCCCGGTTGAGGCTGGAAGGATATGGAGGTCAGGCGGTTTATTTCGTATGTACTTGTGGTGATGATTGCGGGTATACGGATCGGATCATGCGGAAAACCCTGCAAAAAAGAGGGATTATCTTGACGAATGGCTTTTCGGTACAAATGCCGAACAATTATGTCCTGATGCCGGGATTTGACGTGGATAGTAAGGAGGTGGAGACGGATAAGTTGAGGAAAGCGTCAGAACGTATTCAAGAGGTCATCGGTAGCATTCGCCGAGAGGAGAATTTACCTTTATATTATGCGGGTGGAGTACCTTTTTTGAAAAGTTATCTGGTGTATCCGCTTTTCGTGAATTTTGCGATTGGAAGTAATCGGTTTTATGCGACGGAGACTTGTGTCTCTTGTGGAATTTGTGCGAAGATCTGTCCGACCGGTACGATTTCCTTGTCGGATGACAGAAAACCGGAATGGGCTGATACTTGTGTTCAGTGCGTTGCCTGTATTCATCGTTGTCCGGTGCGTGCGATAGAATATGGGAAGATCTCGTTGAAAAAGGGACGTTATCATCACCCAGAGTTTAAGTAATCAATAAATAGAATAGAGAAATGAAGCAATTTTGTATGATGGCGCTTGCCGGCCTTTTGGTGGTTGGTTGCCAAGAAGTTCCAAAAGGATATGTTATCAATGGCGAGGTAGAGAATATGCCCGACGGTAAAATTTATTTGAAGTCATTCCGTAATAAAATGTTCTTTGACGTGGATACGGCAGAGGTAAAAGACGGGAAATTCACCTTTAAGGGTGAGGTAGATCAGCCTTTACTTTTTGGTTTGGCAACCGAGAATATGAACTATCCGGTTCAGCTCTTCTTGGAGAATACGGATATGAATGTCAAGATCGGGAATGACGGGGAGACTATTACCGTACAGAATTCACCGGTGAATGATGTCTTTCAAGAAAATGCGGAGAAGGTATTTGAGGAAGGGTATGATATTGACAGTTTGATTTCGAAATATCCAGATTCTCCGGCGGCGGCGTTCTATCTATATCGTTATTTTACCTACCAATTATCTTTGGATGATTTGAAGGCGACTCGTGCGAAGATTTCCCCGGCATTGGCGAATAGTCCTTATGTGAAGGACTTGGACGGTATTATCAAGCAATTAGAACACGTACAGATCGGACAAGTCGCTCCGGAGTTTTCCTTGCCGGATACTGCAGGAGTTTCTGTGTCATTGTCGGACTTTAGGGGAAAATATGTGTTATTGGATTTTTGGGCCTCTTGGTGTCCCCCGTGTCGCAAGGAAAACCCTAACGTGGTAAATGCCTTCCAGCAATATAAGGATAAGAACTTTACGATCGTAGGTATATCCTTGGACAAGGATAAGGCTAAATGGCAGAAAGCGATCGCGGACGATCATCTGACTTGGGCTCACGTTTCCGACTTGAAATATTGGGATTCTGAGATCCCTGCTCTTTATGGGGTACGGGGTATTCCGGCAAATGTGTTATTGGATCCGAATGGGGTGATCATCGCCAAGAATATCACTGGAGAAGACTTACAGAATACCTTGAAGGAAGTGATTAAATAAGGATACGTTACTGCAAAGCCGTTGCAGTAGTATAACAAAGGGAGTGTATTGGATTAAGCCTAATACACTCCCTTTTTTATGGATAAGTTATGACTTTTCTTTATTTAAGCGGAATAAGGGTAAAGCCCCAGTTGTATTCCCGGTTTGCGGGTAATGTATAAGCTGGTTCCGGACGTGAACCCCAGCTATCATAACCAGCTACACCTTGTTGTTTCAAGTCGACGCAAACCTCAACGAAGTCGCGAGGCGTGATATCGTTGATATGATGCTGGCGACGTAATACGTTCTTTGCTGCGGCTTCATCATGATTCGCTACTTGCTCTGGTGTGAAATTACTCCATTGACGGGATAGGCCAGTCGCTTCCTCGTCATCGAAATCCTCTATGGAATTACGCAAAGCGTTAAATCCAATCGTATTATCCGCTTGGATCAACAAGCCTTTCTTGCCGGTACTAAGTGATACCCAACGAGTGTCGGTATGATGACCGTTTTCCTGCGGGCGTACATATGGGAAATATAATTCCTCGGCTGTAGATTTATATAAGCCGACCATACTACCGGCGTTTCTATCCAAGTAGTTCTCAGCAGGTCCTCGTCCGAAATATTCCACTTGATTCATGCTTGCCGGTAAGCGGAAGCGAACACCGATACGGGGAACATTCAATTTGGAAGCCTCTTTACGGGCGGCGTCACGTCCCGGAGTGAAAGTTGCCGTGCGAGTAGATTCCGATACCTCGGTTTGGGCGGCATCCATATCCGTGGATGTGAAACGGGCGGCCACATTTACAGCTCCGCTTGGATAGATCGTATAATTAACAATGTATAGATTTCCTGCCGGCAATAAATAGTTCACGTTAACCACGGCGTTATTGCCATCCATAGTGACGGTAGCGTCTGTTACGTTGAAGTTCTTGCTGCTTTCCTTCCATACTTGTAAGCGTTTTGGCATACCATTTCCGTAATCGTTATCGGTCGGCGCACGCCAGAAGTTCGGTTGGATACCAAAACCCTCGCTGAAATATTCCGTACCATCCACTTTATAAGAAGTAACGATTCCTGTCTTCTTGTTAAACATGAAGTTTACCTTTGAGGAGGATGCCGATAAGTTATCTCCATTGGTTGAAACCGTTAATTTAGGGCCGCTGATCTTAAACGCCTTCTTGGGGCTTTCGATCGGTAAGCGGAATTGATCGCAAGCGATTTCGTGTCCGATAGGGATTAACGGCTCTTTTTCTACGGTCGTTACGTTGAAGTTTACGAAATATTCCGTACCGGCTTGTGGCTTTAAGTTGCCTACGGGAACCGTAAATTCCTTAGAAGCTTGGGGTTCTATGTCCAAAGAGACTTTACCGGAGCGTACAACTTTATTATTGGCTGTTACGCTATAGTGGACCATATATTTCTTTAGGTTCGTGAAATAAAAACGGTTCGTGACGCGGAATAAACCGTTCGCTAAATCGATCGCCTCAAACCCGATATTTTGATGGGCGTATTTAACCTCTGCCATAGCGGGATGCGGGGTACGATCCGGGTTTACTATACCGTTGCAAAGGAAGTTTCCGTCACTAGGGGTGTTTACTCCATAGTCACCACCATAGGTATAATATTCACGTCCATTCTTATCTTTTTCCAAGATACCTTGGTCCACCCAGTCCCAGATGAATCCGCCTTGCAGGTTCGGGTATTTATAGATAGCTTTCCATTGATCCCATAAGTTGCCGGAAGAGTTTCCCATCGCATGTGAATACTCCGAAGGAGCTACCGGACGATCACTACCCTTACGCCCGATTTCCTCTAGCCATTCAGCGCTCGGGTATTGAGGTACGTACATATCCGTATTCCATTCCCAAAGGGCACGTTCATAGTTCACCGGACGATTCATGCTATTTATTTCCTTGTCTTTCAGATATAAATAAGTTTGATAGAAGTTGTATCCGTTTCCAGCCTCGTTTCCGAGTGACCAGAAAGTAACGCTCGGATAATTCTTGTTTCGTTCGTACATATTCATCGTACGGTCCATATGCGGGATCAGCCATTCCGGATTATTACCCAAAGTGCCGCCTTTTTTCAGGCTGTAATACATACCGTGAGACTCGATATTCGCCTCATCGTAAACATACAATCCGTATTCGTCGCAGAGTTCATAGAATTTACGGTCTTGCGGATAGTGGCATAGGCGGACAGCGTTGATATTGTTTTGCTTCATCAGCTCGAAATCCTTACGCATGAGTTCCTCGGTTACGTAATGTCCGGTTTCCGGGTTATGCTCATGGATATTGACACCCTTGAACTTCACCGGTTGTCCGTTGAATAATAAGACCGTATAAGGTTTTCCGTCTTCCGCTACTTGGTCAATTTGCTTCATCTCGAACCGGCGGAAACCAACGTTGAATGGAATTACCTCGATTACCTTACCCTCTTCTTTTATCGTCATCAATAATTTGTATAGATTCGGATGCTCGGCACTCCAAGGGGCTACTTTCTTTAAATCATACTCGAAAGATGCTGTTTGAGGACTTGCAGGACTTACCCATATATCATTAGCCTCGGAGGTCACAAGATTACCTTTTGCGTCCAAAAGCTCATATCCGACATTTAAATTTTTCGTTTCTTGGGTATGATTCTTTAAGTCTACCGCCAGTTTGAAGATTCCATTCGTATACGTATCGTCCAAGGTTGAGACGACACGGAAATCTTGAATACTGGCCTTGGGTTGAGACCAAAGGAATACGTCACGTTCGATACCGCTCATTCTCCAGAAATCCTGACATTCCAAATAAGAACCGGTGCTCCAACGGAATATCTTTAATGTAAGCACATTCTTTCCGGGTTGCAGGTATTTATTGATCAGGAACTCGGCGGGATTTTTGGAATCCTCGCTATAACCCACTTCTTTCCCGTTTAAATATACGTAAAGGCCGGATTTAGCTCCGCCGATGTGTAAATAAATATCCCGGTTATCCCAATTTGCGGGTATCTCGATGTCCCTGCGGTATACGCCAACCGGATTCGCTTCCGGCAATAACGGAGGTTGGGGATTTCTTGGTTTAAACTCGTAACCATGATTCGTATAAATGGCTACGCCATGTCCTTGTACTTCCCAGTTTCCGGGAACGGTTATATCATCCCATGAAGAGGTATTAACGGAAGGATCTGTGATATTTTGAGGAAGATCTTTGTAAGAGTCGACAAAGAAAAATTTCCAAGTACCGTTTAATAGGGAATAGTACGGGCTTTTCTCAAATCGAGAGGTGAGGGCGGTTTCCCGGTCCGCATAACTCATGAAGGAGCTTCTGGGTTTTTCCTTGTTTACGGCTACGACTTGAATGTCTTGCCAATAAGGTTTTACGGGTTGGGGTGAAGAACCGTCCGCATAAGCCATTCCGGAAATAAGGCAACCTAATGCTCCGGAAAGCATCATTTTTTTGATAGAGTTCATATTCATCGTATTTTATTTAGATTAGCACTGGGGAATTGAAAATTGAGAATTGAGAATTGAGAATTGAAAATTAGAAGTGACTCTACGTAATTTTCAATTCTCAATTCTCAATTTTCAATTATTTAGCTGCATAGTAAGAATATCCGTTAGCTACTTGCTGGAATGCTAAAACCCCAGATTGGCTTAACTCGACATTCATTTCTTTTCCGTCCGGTAGGTACATGACAACTTCGTCATTGCCATTGAATTTTAACAATTTTGTGCTTTCACCGTCAGCCTCTACATTCCAGCTTTGATCTGCTTCGTTGAAAACTAAGTCAAGCGCTTTCTCGTCGCCTTCCTTTTGGATATGGTATCCGTCAACTTTTGTTTCTACGGTATAAACACCGTCTTTACCATCGATTGTTTTAACGTTACCTACATCTGCTACAGGATTACTTCCGCTCCAAAATTCGATAGAGTTGATCACAAGGACATCAGCCAAAGCGGAAATCTCGTAAACCGGGACAATCCAGAAAGCAATGAACACTAGCTCATTAACAAACTTACTGTCGATGCTTCTATTCCACGTTAAAAGTTTGTTTGTTAAACCAAAAGATCCTATACAGGACGAAAATAGGATACTACTTGCCACCGTAGTCGCTAGTAATAAAGTTAAGCTTTTCTTTTTCATAATTTAATAATTAGTTATTACAAGGGACGAAGATAACAACTTTTTCATGATAAATAGTGGTTATAAAGGAATAAATGGAATAAGTGCCTTAATATTAATCAAGCTTCTATTAAGTACGTAGTTCTGGCGGAACTCCGTTTATTACTCATATACACTAACTTTATGTTTGAATTTCAAACCATATACCTCTTTGATGTCCATAGCTCCATACTAAAAAAGATTATGGTTGGAAAGATTGTTTGTTAAATATTTTAATAACTAGATGGTGTTGTTTTAGATTCGTATGCGAAAAATTAGTCTTTTTTGTTTTATAATTAAAAATAGTGCTATATTTGCTGCGTCTAATGATTATAAGTTCCGCCAGAACGATGAAGAAGTGCTTTCATGGTAGTTAACCGAGGATTTATAATTATACATTAATGATTTAGAAGAGTGAATATTATAAGAAACGAGATCTAAAATAGTATGCCTTAAGTCTTATAATAGTAACAGCTATTTAATAAACAAAAAACGATTCTTATGTTGAAAATTGTAAGACCTGTCAGTTTTGTTCTATTGTCTGCAGCGTTTTGTTCCGGGGGTGTGGTTCATGCTTCTGATCGTGCGGCGATAACTCCGAGGGTAGGTATTTCCCAGCAAGAAGGTAGTTTGAAGGGAACGGTTAGTGACAGTTTTGGCCCTGTGGCCGGAGCGTCAATAGTTGTAAAAGGTACTACGAATGGTACTGTAACCGACATGAATGGTAATTTCGTGTTGGATGTGAAGAATGGGGATGTGATCCAAGTATCCTTTATCGGTTATCTAACTCAAGAATTCAAATATAATGGAGAGCCTTCCATCAATGTGTCCTTGCAGGAAGATACCCAGAAATTAGATGAGGTGATCGTTGTCGGTTATGGTACGCAACAGAAGGCGAACTTGTCGGGAGCGGTAGCCCAATTGGATAGCAAGGAGTTGACAAGCCGTCCTATCTCCAACGTGTCTTCCGGTCTTCAAGGTATGATGCCGGGTGTAACCGTTACCTCGGGTCAAGGCCGTCCGGGACAGGATGGTAGTACGATCCGTATCCGTGGTGTCGGTACTTTGAACTCTGCCAGCCCATATATCTTGATCGATGGTATCGAGAGTGGCTCCATGAATGATATCGATCCGAATGATATTGAGAGTATTTCTGTATTGAAAGACGCTTCTTCCGCCGCTATTTACGGTTCGAAGGCTTCTAATGGTGTTATCTTGATCACGACAAAACGTGGTAAGACGGGTGCTCCTCGTATTTCTTATAACGGATATGTGGGTGCCTCGAAAGCTACTTCCATGATTGATCGTGTCAGCTCAGCCGATTACGCACGTTTGTGGAATCGTTTCGAGCCGGGACGTTATAGTGACGAGGACATCCGGATGTTTGAGGATGGCTCTGATCCTTACGGACATCCTAATACGGACTGGAATGATGAGGCTTATCGGACAGGTTTGTTGCATAAGCACAATGTTAGTATTACAGGAGGTGCGGAGAACGTGAAGTATATGGCTTCGGCCGGATATTTAGGGCAGACGGGTATCCTTCCTAACTCAGATCGTAAACAGTTTAACGGACGTACGAATCTGGATATGCAGTTGACGAAGAAACTGGCTGTTCGGATGAACATGTCTTTTATCAAGAATGACTTCTCGGATCCGAATGCTAGCTATTATGGTGGTTCTTCCGACCAGATTATCCGTCAATTGAATATTATTAGCCCGATGATCCCTGTCAAGGATAAGGATGGCAAATACGGACAAACTAACGATGGTAACCCTATCGCATGGTTGGATTCCGGGCAGACGGTGGATAATTGTAACCAGAATTTTACGGGGGCACTTTCTGTTGATTATGATATTATTGATGGGCTGAAGGCTACTGTGACGGGTGCCTACGTGAACGAGGACCAACGTCATACGGAGCGAGTCCTGAGCATACCGGATGATCCGGCATCTGCGTCTCGTACCACTTCCTTGGTTGAACGTTTCGTGAATTGGAAACGTTATAATTTCGATGCTTTGCTGAATTACAGCAAGAACTTTGGTCAGCATGGCTTGAAAGTGATGGTAGGTTATCATGCGGAGAAGTATGAGGTTAGCAAGAATCAGATGCAGAGGAATAATTTCCCGAGTAATAGCCTGAATGATATGGATGCCGGTGGGGCTTCTACACAAACAAATGATGGTTTGAGCCGAGAGCTTGCCATGCTTTCCTATTTTGGGCGTATTAATTATGATTTTGCGGGAAAATATTTATTAGAGGCAAACTTCCGTGCGGATGCTTCCTCTCGTTTTGCTCCGGGACATCGTTGGGGATATTTCCCTTCTTTCTCCGGTGCTTGGCGTATCAGCGAGGAGGAGTTTATGGAAAGTACGCATGATTGGTTGAGCAGTTTGAAGATTCGTGCTTCTTGGGGTATGTTAGGTAATCAAGACGCCTTAAATAAATCGAATCCTTGGGAGAACCAATATTATCCTTGGATGCAGACTTATAATTTGGATGGTAATTATCCTATGGGAGGCAACTTGACGACGGGATATTATCAGAAAGCCTATCGTATCGAGGATTTGTCATGGGAGAAATCTACGACTTGGGGTATTGGCTTGGATGCGGTTATTAATCATGTGACTTTCACGTTTGATTACTATGATCGCAAGACTACGGATATCATCATGGAGGTACCGGTCCCGACTGAGTTTGGCTTGGATCCTTATTTCGACAACGTGGGTTCTATGCGTAACCGAGGTGTCGAGGTACAGCTAGGTTATAACAATAAGTGGAATGACTGGTCATTGAATGTGATGGGAAATATGGCCTATAATAAGAACAAGATCGAGGATTTAGGAGGTGTAGACCGTATGACAAATCCTGATGACGGTGATTTGTGGCGTTTTGTTGGAAAGCCAATCGATTCTTACTATGTATATAAGGCTGATGGCTTTTTCCAATCTGACGCAGAGGCACAGCAATGGATGGATACCTATAAAGGAAAAGACGGCTACCCGTTCGGACAGGATTTCCAAGCCGGTGATTTACGTTATGTAGATACGAATGGAGATGGAAAGCTGGATGCGGATGACCGTGTATTGTCTAAGACTATCAATCCAGTTGTTACATTTGGTTTGAACTTGAATGTAGGCTATAAAGCATTTGACTTGACTTTGAACTTCACCGGTGCGGCTAATGTAGGCCGTGCGTTTACGAAAGAAGCGTTTGGTGAGTTCTCGGGTAGTGCCGGACATCCTTCTACTGCATGGCTGGATAGCTGGACACCGGAAAATACCAATGCAAGTATGCCGCGTGTAGCGGAGTCTAGAAAATCTCCGAGTGAGGCTTCTAACGTGATGTCTGATTTCTGGGTAATTAATACCAGTTACCTGCGTCTGAAGACATTGCAATTGGGATATACGCTTCCAAAGAGTGTGCTGAACGCTATCGGTTTGTCGAATGTACGTGTTTATTATTCTGCGGAGAATTTGTTTACGATAGATTCTATGCCATTGAACGTAGACCCGGAGACTGTTAGTTCCCGTTTGTCTAGCTACCCATTAGTGATGACAAATTCTTTTGGCGTAAATGTGACATTCTAATTAGTTAAGACCATTTAAATAGAAGATTTTATGAAACGATTATCAATATATATGTTGGCGGCTGGTATGGCTGCGTTATCTACTTCGTGTTCAGATTTTCTGGATACGGTGCCTAAGGATCAGTTGGCTCCTTCTACCACATGGCAGACAGAGGCGGATGCGAAGGGCTTCATAGTAGGCTGTTATAAGGATTTGCTAGATGGAAATACGTTGCTTTATCTGGATTGTGGCTCAGATATAGGCTATAATAATTTCCCTTGGGAAGGATTCCGCCCGTGGGGGGATGGGTCATTGTCTAGTTCTAATCCTGGGCAGATCCTTTATGATTACAAGTCGATTCGTAAGGCGAATACATTCTTGGAGAATGTAGACAAGGTGACGTTTTCTAGTGACGCTGTAAAAGCTAATTATGTGGCTCAAGCTAAAGCGATCCGTGCTTATAAGTATTTCTTGATGAATTGGTGGTATGGTGGTGTGCCTATTATTAGTTCTTATTCAAGTGCGGACGAGGCTAAAGTGGAACGCAATACGGAACAAGAGGTACGCGATTATATAGCTAAGGATTTAGACGAGGCCTTAGCTGGGATCGCGGAGGCTCCGGAGGCTCGTGGCTATATCGCTAAAGGTGCTGTTTTAGCTATCAAGATGCGTGAGGCTTTGTATTATGGTGATTGGCAAAAGGCAAAAGACGCAGCTAAGGCAATCATTGATTTGAAGCAGTATGAGTTGGATCCGGATTATACGAATCTTTTTAAGGTATCGGGAGTGGATTCTAAAGAGATAATCCTAGCGGATCAGAATATTGAGACGTTGGACGGATTGGGAACCATCGGGCAAATGTACAATAATGTAGACCAAGGCTGGTCTTCTATCGTCCCGACCCAGAATTTGGTGGATATGTATGAAATGTCTGATGGATTGACGAAAGAAGAGTCGAAGACTTATGACGCAAAGCATCCGTTCGCGAATCGTGACCCTCGTATGGCCATGACCATTTTATATCCGGGACGTGACTGGAGAGGTGATGTCTTGAATACTTTGGACGAGAAACTTCAAGATGGTACTGTCAACAAGAACTTCCCGACTTATACAGATAATGCTTCCAAGAGTGCTTTGACTTGGGCGAAATACTTGGATCCGATGGATCAATATGGAGATGTTTGGAGCTCGGGAGCTTGTCCGATCGTATTCCGTTATGCGGAGGTTCTATTGACGTATGCGGAGGCTGCGAATGAGTTGAGCGGTCCTTCTGATGAGATCTATGGTTATTTGAATCAGATCCGTCAGCGTGTAGGAATGCGGGAAGTGGATAAGGCTAAATATGGGACGAAGGATAAACTTCGTGAATTGATCCGTCGTGAGCGTACGGTAGAGTTGGCCGGCGAAGGCTTGCGTCGTGCGGACATCGTCCGTTGGCAGGAAGATGGAAAGATGCTTGCCGAGAAAGTCCTGAATGGTGATTTGTTACGTGTTACAGGAACGATTAATTATGGGGAGTCTGAGCCTACTAAACGTGCGGAAATCACGGGTACGGCTGTTATTGAGACTCGTCAGTTCTCTTCTCGTAACCGTTACTTGCCGATTCCTCAAACAAGCATGGATAAGAATCCAAACTTGAAACAGAATCCGGGGTATTAGTTTCCTATGAAATGTTAGATAAAAAGGGGGGGAAGGCCGAGAGGTTCTCCCCTTTTTTAGTTACATTTGGCGAATATTGAGATTGTATGTCTCATGTGCTTAAGTATATAAATTGATTCCGTTATGAAAAAGAAACTGATAGTTTTTGCCTGCTTTCTTCTCGTATCCTTGTCTTGTTTGCCGCAGTTGCCTGTACGGTTGAACGAGCGTTCGGTGGTGTTAAATACGTCTACCGGGGCATTAAAAGGGAAGATGGTAACTCCCAATCAGGAGTCCGGTTATCCTGTGGTATTGATTATACCCGGTTCCGGCCCTACGGATATGGACGGGAACTCCGCCGCCTTGCCGGGTAAGAATAACTCCCTTAAATACTTGGCGGAAGGGCTAGCGGGAAAAGGTATCGCTTCCTTGCGGTATGATAAACGGGGTATCGCCTCCAGCGCCTCAGCGGGAAAGGATGAGTATTCCATGCGTTTCGAGGACGGGATCAAGGACGCACGAGGCTGGATCGATTATTTGAGCCGGGATAAACGTATTTCCGGAATCTATGTGTTGGGGCATAGCGAGGGAGCGTTAGTCGGTATGGCGGCTTCGGTGGATAACCCGAAAGTGAAAGGATACATTTCGGTGGCAGGTGCGGGGCGTCCAGCCTATGAGATCGTGGAGGAGCAAATGGTGGGTCAGCCGGAAGTGATCCGGGACATGGTAAAGTCGATAAATGCGTCCTTGAAGGAAGGGAAGCTCGTACCGGACGTGCCGATCGGCTTACAATCCTTGTTCCGTTCGTCGGTACAGCCTTATATGATCTCATGGTATACGTATAATCCGCAAGAAATCATCAAAAAATTAAAAGTGCCGGTGTTGATTTTACAAGGGGATAAGGATATGCAAGTATCCGTAAAAGATGCCGAACTATTGAAGCAAGCCCAGCCTTCGGCGGATTATCATTTGATTGGAAATATGAACCATCTGATGAAGACCTGCGATACGATGGACCAGCAGAGGCAAATGGCTACCTATACCGATCCCGCCCTTCCGTTGCATAAGGATGTGCTGATATTAATTGAAAAGTTTGTGAGTAAACCTTGAACTGTTGTATCTTTGCGGTCATAAATTAAAGAGACAGTATGATTTCGGTTGAAGGACTAACAGTTGAGTTTGGCGGTTTTACGCTTTTTGATGACATTTCATTTGTGGTAAACAAGAAGGACCGTATCGCCTTGGTGGGCAAGAACGGTGCGGGTAAATCGACGATGTTGAAGATATTCGCCGGTTTGCAATCACCCACTTCCGGAACTGTTAGCGTACCGAAAGATGTTACGATCGGGTATTTGCCCCAGCACATGCAATTAGTTGATACCCGTACGGTGCGGGAGGAGGCGGAATGCGCTTTCGAGCATATCCATGAGATGGAGGAGGAGATCAACCGCTTGAATACCCAATTGGCGGAGCGTACGGATTATGACTCCGAGAGCTATCAAAAGCTGATCGATCGTGTCACGTATCTATCCGAGCATTTCCAGATGATGGGAGGAAACAACTACCATGCGGAGTTGGAGCGTACATTGGTCGGATTAGGCTTTAGCCGTAGCGATTTCGACCGCCCGACGTCTGAGTTCAGTGGAGGCTGGCGTATGCGTATCGAGCTGGCAAAGCTTTTACTCCGGCAACCGGACGTGTTGTTGCTGGACGAGCCGACGAATCATCTGGATATAGAATCCATCCAATGGCTGGAGAACTTTATCGCTACCCGTGCCAACGCCGTGATCTTAGTATCGCACGACCGTGCCTTTATTGATAATACGACTTTCCGCACCTTGGAGATCGAATTAGGCAAGGTCTACGATTATAAAGTGAAATATTCGGAGTACGTCGTACTTCGCCAAGAACGCCGTGAGCAGCAACAGCGCGCTTATGAGAACCAACAAAAGAAATTGGCCGATACCGAGGCGTTTATCGAGCGTTTTCGTTATAAAGCCACGAAGTCCGTACAAGTACAATCCCGCATCAAGCAATTGGAGAAGGTGGAACGTATCGAGGTAGACGATGTGGATACAGCCATGCTGCGGCTGAAATTCCCGCCCGCTCCTCGTTCCGGCTCCTATCCGGTGATTTGTGAGGAGGTGGCGAAGCGTTATGACGATCATCTGATCTTCGACCATGTGACGCTTACGATCAACCGGGGCGATAAAGTAGCTTTCGTCGGAAAGAACGGCGAGGGTAAATCTACCTTGGTGAAATGTATCATGGGAGAGATTGCCGATTTCACCGGAAAGCTCCAATTAGGTCATAACGTGAAGATCGGTTACTTCGCCCAGAACCAAGCGCAGCTATTGAACGAGAATCTTACCGTTTTCGATACGATCGATTACGTAGCCCAAGGAGATATCCGCTTGAAGATACGGGATATCCTAGGCGCTTTCATGTTTGGCGGCGAGGCCTCCGATAAGAAGGTGAAAGTCCTGTCGGGTGGCGAGCGTACCCGTTTGGCGATGATCCGCTTGTTATTGGAACCAGTTAACCTGCTGATTCTCGATGAGCCGACGAACCACTTGGATATGCGTTCGAAAGACGTGCTGAAAGATGCCTTGAAAGAATTCGACGGCACGGTGATTCTGGTTTCTCACGACCGTGAGTTCTTGGATGGCCTAGTCGATAAGGTCTATGAGTTCGGTAACCAGAAAGTCGTCGAGCACTTAGGCGGCATCTATAATTTCTTGGAGCATAAGAAAATGGATAGCTTGCGTGAATTGGAACGTTCTACCGGGACGAGCACTTCCACATCCGGTACCGGTGAGGCTCAGGTATCTCAAAACAAGCTCTCCTATGAGGCAAGGAAGGAACTGAGTAAAGCGATTAAGAAAGCGGAGAAAGCAGTTGCCGAGGCCGAGGCCCGTATCTCGGAGCTTGAGAATGGCATTGCCGTTATCGAGGCGAAGCTGGCTACGCCGGAAGGTGCCTCCGACGCTTCTCTCTACGGTGAATATTCTGCCCTAAAAAAAGAACTTTCCGATGCGATGGATCTATGGACCGAACGGACAATGGAGTTGGAAGAGCTGAATACGCAGGATTCATGAAAAGGCTGCTAGTCAGTGAAAGGCTGCTTATCTGATCTTTTTGATCCAAATACTCCTGTTTTCGTGACAAGCGCTTGTTATTGATGACGCAAAATAGCGGAAGGGAGAGTACGAGAGCTGGCTTTTAAAGGGGAGAATATCCCTTTTCTCATGCGTGATAGGCTGCGTTGGGCTACGCCAGTACTGCCATCGGCCGATGCGTATGCCGCCGTTGGGCATCGTGACTACTCAAGAATAGGGTTATGACTACTCGTGAATAGGCATTCTTACCCTGCTAGAACCCTATTGTAACCCTATAAATGATACCAATCTTTCCCTTTGATATGAATTAGGATGAATTGATTTCGCTAGAATAAAAGGCTCTTTTTGGGTATAGAGTTGGCTATTAGTTGTTTGCTGAAATTTTCTTTCGGATTTGGAGGCGAGCAGTACTTAGGCCCGGAATATTCGGTTCTCCGGAGGTTCGGATTACAAAGTGTCATTTTGATTATTCCTTGAAAATAACCTTTAATAGCTTACTCGTTTTAAAAAGAAAGTCCTTAACTTTGCTATCCAAAGAAACGCGAAAGCTTAAAACTCATATCATGTTAACTCAGATCATTAATGGAAAGATTCTTACCCCGCAAGGCTGGCTGAAAGACGGGTCGGTATTGATCAGCGACAGTAAGATTTTAGAAGTAACAAACTGCGACTTAGCGGTAGTAGGGGCAACCTTGATAGACGCCAAAGGTATGTATATCGTCCCCGGGGGTGTGGAAATTCACGTGCATGGAGGTGGAGGCCGTGATTTTATGGAAGGCACCGAGGACGCTTTCCGTGCGGCAGTAGCCACGCACATGAAACACGGTACGACGAGTATCTTCCCCACCTTATCCTCTTCTACCATCCCGATGATCCGTGCCGCCGCCGAGACCACCGAGAAACTGATGGCCGAGAAAGATAGCCCGGTTCTGGGGCTTCACTTAGAAGGACATTATTTCAATATGAAAATGGCTGGTGGACAAATCCCTGAGAATATCAAGAATCCCGATCCCGAGGAATATATCCCTCTGTTGGAGGAAACGCATTGCATCAAGCGCTGGGACGCCGCTCCGGAACTTCCGGGAGCGATGCAGTTCGGTAAATATATCACCTCGAAAGGCGTACTCGCCTCGGTAGGGCATACCCAAGCCGAGTTTGAGGATATCTTGACCGCTTATGAGGTAGGTTATACCCACGCCACCCATTTCTATAACGCCATGCCGGGCTTCCATAAACGCCGCGAGTATAAGTATGAGGGAACGGTGGAAAGCATCTATCTGCTCGATGATATGACCGTCGAGGTCGTTGCGGATGGTATCCATGTGCCGCCTACGATCCTTCGTCTGGTCTATAAGATAAAAGGTG
>ULXN01062031.1_pt1 | contig 20222 bp, 19 predicted proteins | sample 1961311 | NCBI WGS metagenome assembly ULXN01 (sample SAMEA4835839, study PRJEB28245) | human gut metagenome | biome: gut microbiome; material: fecal sample | place: Denmark | collected 2008 | reverse complement strand
TTGCGGGTTACCCTGCTGAGAAAATAGGTTGTCGCCAGTTTTTTTATTTTTATAAAAATACAAGTTAAAGATTATAAGTGACAAATTATAATTTATAACTTGTATTTTTTTATGTTTATAGTATAATAGAACTGTAAAATATAATTGAAAGATAGAAAATAATGAGTAATATGTTTATCAATAAAAGACATTTTTTAGAAATGATATTAAGAGATTTTATACAAAGGAGAACAAACACAGGATAAAATTAACAGGGAATATAGCGGGTATCAATTGTTGTTGGCAAACCAGTCAAAGATAACAACAGGAAAAATGAAAGAAAAAGAAGTTGAAGAATGTAAAGTAATATTCAAATGCAGGTGGATATATTGGAATGATATCAAGACAAAACAACAAATTAGCTAGAGGAGAACAAGAAACAGTAGCAGGGGTATATACTTATAGAATAAATGATAAGTACTGTATTGAATATGATTCTGAAGATCTTTCTGCTGTTATGCTATATCAAAGTGAACTACAAAAACAAAATAAAGAAAAAAGAGAGGAAGAATCTAGATAATTTATGGGTAAAGTTATATGGAAACCAGGTACATTTATATATCCTTTACCAGTTGTAATGGTAACGTCAGGAGATATGAATAAAAATAATATTATTACTGTTGCATGGACGGGAATAATAAATACTGATAAACCAATGTGCTATATATCAGTAAGAAAAGAAAGATATTCACATGATATAATATCTAGAAACAAAGAATTTGTAATAAACTTAACAAATAAAAATTTAGCTTTTGCGACAGATTGGTGTGGAGTTAAATCAGGAGCAAAAGTTGATAAGTTTAAAGAAATGCACTTAACAAAAGAAAAAGCCAAATTTGTAAAATGTCCACTTATAAAAGAGAGCCCAGTTTCAATAGAATGTAAGGTTACAGAAATAAAAGAAATGGGAAGTCATGATATGTTTATAGCAGAAATTTTATCAATTGATGCTGATGAAAAATATATTGATGATAAAGGAGCTTTTGATATAACCAAATGTGATTTAATTACTTATGCAAATGGAAAATATTTTACGTTAGGAAAACAAGTTGGAAAATTTGGTTATTCAGTCCAAAAAAAGAAAAGAAAATGAAGAAAATATGCCAGAATAGTTGACATATTTAGAAAAACATGGTATGATATTTAAGCGTATGTGAGAAACATACGCTTAAAAAAATGAAATTGAAAAAGCATAAAGCTGGAGGTGTGTTAAATGGCTACAAAAGGAGCAAGAGAACCAATTACATTAGAATGTACAGAATGTAAAAGAAGAAATTATTTAACAGAAAAAAACAAAAAAAATAATACAGACAGATTAGAAGTTGTTAAATATTGCAAATTCTGCAAAAAACGTACAACACATAAAGAAACAAAATAAGCCTTTTAAGGGGGAAATAAGATGCCTAAAAAAGAAGTATCTAAAAATGACAAAAAAGAAAAGAAAGAAAACAAACACTTTTTTAAAGATTTTAAGGCAGAATTAAAAAGAGTAATTTGGCCAACACCAAAGCAACTTGTAAATAATACTGTTGCTGTTATTGTAATTGTACTTATTACGGCTGTTATTGTATTTGCGTTAGATTTAATATTTGAAATTGTCAACAAACAAGGGATCAATAGAGTAAAAGATTTTGTTGAATCTCATAAACAACAAGATTCTAACAATGAGGCAAATGATGCAATAGATAATATTTTAAATGCAGAAAATTCTAATAATGAGGCTGAAAATAATACAGTAAATGAATAATAAGGAGGCTAAAAATATGTCTCAACAAGAAGAATTAGTACCAAGATGGTATGTTGTACATACATATTCTGGTTATGAAAACAAGGTAAAAACAGACTTAGAAAAAACTATTAAAAATAGAGAGTTAGAAGAGTTCTTTTTTGATATTATTGTACCAATGGAGGAACAAATAGAAATTAAAGAAGGACAAAGAAAAACAAACTTAAAAAAAGTTTTTCCTGGTTATGTTTTAGTTAAAATGATTGTAACAGAAAAAACATGGTATATAGTAAGAAATACTAGAGGTGTTACAGGATTTGTTGGTTCTGGTACAGATCCAATTCCATTAACTGATGAGGAAATTAGAAAGATGGGATTTGAACAAGTAGAAGTAAATGTAGACTATAATATTAATGATACAGTTCGTATTATAGATGGACCATTAACAGATTTTACAGGAACTGTTACAGAAATCAATAAAGAAAAACATAAAGTTAAAGTATTAGTTTCAATGTTTGGAAGGGAAACACCTGTTGAACTTGAATTTTCTCAAGTCCAAAAAATTTAATTTTAATTTAGAACGAGTAGTACGAGGAAACCAGGCAAAATTTTTTAAAGCTATACGTGTGTATGTTGAAGAAAATTTTGAGATGGTTAAAAAAGTAATAAGAAGTTATAAATTAAAATTACAATAATTTGTAATTTAGGTTTTGTTTTATAACATAAATAGAGTGCTATAAATCAAAATTTTAGATTAATATACATATTACAAAACAATAAAGGAGGTGCTATAACAATGGCAGAGAAAGAAGTTAGTAATATTATAAAATTGCAAATTCCAGGAGGTAAAGCATCACCTGCTCCACCAGTTGGACCAGCATTAGGTGGTAGTGGTGTTAATATTATGGACTTTGTAAAACAATTCAATGACAAAACAGCACAAATGGCAGGAACTATTATTCCAGTTGTTATAACTGTTTATAAAGATAAATCATTTGAATTTATTACTAAAGAACCACCAATGGCAGTTTTAATTAAACAAGCTGCAAAAATTGAAAAGGGTTCAGGAAAACCTAATAGAGATAAAGTTGCAAAATTAAATAAAGCACAAGTTGAAGAAATTGCTAAAAAGAAAATGCCAGACTTAAATGCAGCATCATTAGAAGCAGCTATGAGTATGGTAGCAGGAACTGCTAGATCTATGGGTGTAGTTGTAGAAGACTAAAAAATAAATTGGGAGAAAATCAAATAGTGATTTTCGATTGAACCAAAGGAGGGTAAAAATGAAAAAAGGAAAGAGATATCAAGAAGCTGAAAAGCTAGTTGATAGAAAAAAATTGTATACTGCTAAAGAAGCACTAGATACAATTGAAAAAATGCCAAAAACAAAATTTGATGAAACAGTAGAATTACACATGAAATTAGGTGTAGATTCAAAACAAGCTGATCAACAAGTAAGAGGAACAACAGTACTTCCAAATGGTACTGGTAAAACTCAAAAAGTATTAGTATTTGCTAAAGGACCAAAAGCAGACGAAGCTACAAAAGCTGGAGCTGATTTTGTTGGAGCAGAAGAATTAATACCAAAAATTGAAAAAGAAAATTGGTTTGATTATGATGTTATAGTTGCAACTCCAGATATGATGGGTGTTGTAGGTAGATTAGGTAAAGTATTAGGACCAAAAGGTTTAATGCCAAACCCTAAATCAGGAACTGTAACAATGGATGTTACAAAAGCAATCCAAGAAATTAAATCAGGAAAAGTTGAATACAGACTTGATAAAAATAATATTGTTCACCTAGGTTTTGGAAAGGTATCATTTGGAGCAGATAAACTACTTGAAAACTATGAAACAGTTGTAAATGCTATTATAAAAGCAAAACCAGCAGCTGCAAAAGGACAATATATTAAGAGTGTAGCTATATCTACTACAATGGGACCAAGTATGTATATTGATCAAAAATAAATAAATATTGCCGAAGAAAGTAAGCATACACTTAAGTCTTACCGAGGTAAAGAAAGAAACGGAAATATCATCCAATCAATCTTTGTCTTAGTAAGAATAGGCATTATTGATTGGATGTTTTTTTAGATTAAATTGCATTCATATAAAATTTGGGAGGTGAAAAAATGGCAAGTGAGAACATTTTAAAACAAAAAGAAGAAGAAGTTAGTAAACTAGCTGAAAAATTAAAAGAAGCAAAAATAATTCTTTTAACAGATTACAGAGGAATTAATGTTGCTGATGTAACAAAATTAAGAGCAGATTTAAGAAATACAAATAGTGAATACAAAGTTATTAAAAACAACATTATAAAAAGAGCATTAGACGCAAATGGAGAAAGTGGACTAGATGATTTACTAGAGGGACCAACTGCAATTGTAATTGGAACTGAAGATTATTTAGAACCATCTAAAGTAATATACAACTTCTCTAAAAATAATGAATTCTACAAAATTAAAGGTGGAATTATAGAAGGTAAAGTAATGACAGCTGAAGAAATTATAACTTTAGCAAAATTACCATCAAGACAAGAACTTATGGCAAAATTGGCAGGTGCTTTACTTGGAAATATTATAAAATTGGCTGTTGCGCTTGATGCAGTTAGGGAACAAAAAGCTAACGCCTAATTTTAATGAAAAACTTCGTCTTGCGTTGTCAAGCGTCGCATAAAAATCATAGCTTTGCATACTGACGCTGTAACAGGCATAGCCTTAACAGCCTCAGCATCGATATACACCAGTATTATCTCAAGATTTTTAGCTAGCTTTCCTAGCAATACTCGTTTTTGATTAAAATTGTAAAAATTAGAATAGAGTGTTATACTCGTTTCTAATTTGTTTAAGATTAAAATAATGGGAATAGAATTATATATATTTCCAAATTAGAAATCATATTGATTAAAATAATAAAAAATTAAAATAAAGAAGGAGGTCATTTTAAAATGGCAAAAATTGATGAATTATTAGAAACTATCGACACTTTAACAGTTGTTGAATTAGCAGAATTAGTAAAAGAAATTGAAGAAAAATATGGAGTATCTGCAGCAGCAGTTGCAGCACCTGCAGCAGGAGCAGCAGCTGGAGCAGCTGAAGAAAAATCTTCATTTAATGTAGTATTAAAAGAAGCTGGAGCAAACAAAATCCAAGTAATTAAAGTAGTTAGAGATGCTACAGGATTAGGATTAAAAGAAGCTAAAGATTTAGTTGATGGAGCTCCTAAAACAGTTAAAGAAAATGTAGCTAAAGCAGAAGCAGAAGAATTAAAAGCTAAATTCGAAGAAGTTGGTGCTACAATAGAATTAGCATAGTTTTAAATATAACTATATATTCCAAAAAGAGTACTAGTTTAAAAGTACTCTTTTTTTGTACAGAACAACAATATATACACATATAAATTTTTTAAATAATTAAACTCATGAGAAAAATAAGAGTAATGATTAATTACAATTGATCGGAAAAATGCTTTTCTTATTGATAATTTTTAATTGACTTTAAACAATATAAGTTATAAAATAGAAAAGTAAATATATAATTAATTATGTTTGATATAACTAAAGGAGAGAAAAATAAACAATGGTAATATTACTAGATGCTATGGGTGGAGATAATGCACCTGATGCAACAATAAAGGGAGCTGTAAGAGCCATAAATCAAATTGATGCTGAAATTTTATTAATTGGAGATAAAGATATTATTAATTCAAAAGTAAAAGAATTTTATAAAAAAGATGATATCTCAGATGTATCACCAAAAATAAAAATACATCATACAACAGAAACTATAGAAATGGAGGATACACCTACTTTAGCAATAAAACATAAAAAAGACTCATCTATGGTTGTAGGTTTTAATTTACTTAAAGAAGGTAAGGGAGATGTATTTATTTCTGCTGGAAACTCAGGAGCATTACTTACAGGAGCAACACTTTTAGTTGGAAGAATAAAAGGTGTTGACAGACCAGCACTAGCCGGAATTTTACCAGCATATAAAAGTAGGTTAGTTTTAATGGACTGTGGAGCTAATACAAACTGTAAGCCAACAAATCTTTTACAATTTGCACAAATGGCAAGTATTTATTTAGAAACAACAATAGGAGTAAAAAGTCCAAAAGTTGGATTATTAAATATTGGTACAGAAGAAACAAAAGGTAATGAATTAATGAAGGACTCATATAAGCTTTTAAAAGAAAAAAGCGGAGAACTTGGAATTAATTTCATTGGAAATGTAGAAGGAAGAGATGCTTTTTCTGGAAATGTTGATATAGTTGTAACAGACGGATTTACAGGAAATAATTTTTTGAAAGCAGTAGAGGGATTAGGAAAATTCGTAAAAAGAACATTATCAGAAAGCTTAAAAAAGAATTTATTATCTAAAATAGCAGCACTTCCAAGTATGCCAGCAATAAAAAGATTTGCTAAAAGTGTAGATTATAAAGAATATGGTGGAGCATTGTTTTTAGGTGTAAAAAAACCAGTTGTAAAGGCACATGGAAGCAGTGACGCAAAGGTATTTGAGTTTACTATAAAACAAGCTGAACAATTTGTTAAAAATCAAGCTGTTGAGAAATTAAAAGAAGAATTTACAAAAGAAAATGAAGAAAACTTGCAAAACTAACAAAATGCGGAATATAAATATATAAAAATGAAAATATTTTTCGAATTTGCTTGACAATTATACTTACATGTATTATCTTTTAGTAAAGAGTTAAAGCAAAAAAATAAAGGAGGTGGCTAAAGTATCATGAGTTCAGAAGAAGTTTTTGAAAAAGTAAAAGAAACAATTATAGAACAAATAGGTGTAACAGATACAGCAGTTACTATGGAGGCATCTTTTATTGATGATTTAGGAGCTGATTCATTAGACATTGTTGAATTAATTATGGCGTTAGAAGAGGAATTTGATATGGAAATTCCAGATGCCGATGCAGAAAAAATAGTTACAGTAGGCGATGTTGTTGAATATATTAAAGAACATGTTGCATAAGAAAAAATATAATGAATGGTATAGTTATAGACTATACTATTTTTTATATTCTAGTAAGATTCTCCTAGTAGGAGGATTTTACGTATAAGATAAATATGCGAATTATTAGAATTTATAGCAGTTTACACTGCACATAAATTCTTAAAATTCGTTTTTTTTTATGCTTAAATTTCCATGCAGGTTATATTGCATAAAAATTAGACATTATGATATAATTGCCAAAGGAAGAGGTGGAAGTATGAATAAAATTTTAATAAAAAATGGAAAAGTACTACTTTTAAAAAATGAAAACATTGTAATTGAAAATAAAGATATTTTAATAGAAAATGGAAAAATAGTAAAAATTGAAAGAAACATACAAGATAATGCAGACAAAGTTATAGATGCACAAAATCATATAGTTATGCCAGGTTTAATAAACACGCATGCACATATACCAATGAGCATATTTAGAGAAACTACTGAAGGATGCAAGTTATATGAATGGTTAAATGATAAAATCTGGCCAATAGAAGATAAACTAACAAGAGAAGACATATACTGGGCTAGTATGTTATCATATATTGAAATGATAAGTACAGGAACAACATGTGTAAATGATCAGTATTTTATGCCAGAGCAAATTAGAGAAGCAGCTGTGAATACAGGAGTAAGAGCAGTTATTACAAGACCAATTGTAGACATGGGCGGTGATTTACAAACAAGAATAAATGAGTTTAGAGAATTTTATGAGTCTAGAGATGAAAATAATGATCTAATTACATATTCTGTTGCTCCACATTCTTTATATACTTGTTCTGATAAAGCATTAGAAGCATGTACAAGTTTAGCAAAAGAATATAATTTACCAATACATGTACATTTTTTAGAAAGCATAGATGAAATAGAAGATATAAAAAATAAACATGGGAGACCAGCAATTCAAGTATTAAGAGACTACTTTAAAGATGTACATACAATATTAGCACATTGTGTAAAATTAACAGATGAAGATATAGAGGTTTTAAAAACCATGGACTGTGGAATTGCACATAACCCTATATCAAATTTAAGATTAGGATGTAAAATAGCTGATACAACTAAATATTTAAAACAAGGATTAAATGTAGCTCTAGGAACAGACGGCCAAGGTTCAGGAAGTAATATGGATATGTTTGAAGCTATGAGAGTGGCATGTTTAGCTCAAGGTGGAATTCATGAAAACGAAGAAAGAATTACTGCTAAAGATGCGGTTAAAATGGCAACAATAAATGGAGCTAAATTATTACAATTAGACAATAAAATAGGAAGTATTGAAGTTGGGAAAGATGCAGATATAATTTTAGTAAATATAGAAGAAAAATTAGATAATATTACAATGCTTCCTAACTTAAATAAAATTGCAAATTTAGTATATAATACATCAGGAAGAAGTGTTGATACTACAATTGTAAAAGGCAATATTTTAATGGAAAATAGACAAATAAAAAATGTAGATGTTAATGAAGTAATTATGAAGTGCAATAAAATACTAGAAAGGCATTTATCTTAATTTTCAGAAACATTAGAAAAGGTGAAATAACAAATGTATTTAAAAAGAATAGAAATGCAAGGATTTAAGTCTTTTGCAGATAAAACAGTATTAGAATTTAAACCAGGAATTACAACAGTAATTGGACCAAATGGTTCTGGAAAAAGTAATATATCAGATGCAATACGCTGGGTATTAGGAGAGCAAAGTATGAAGTCTTTAAGAGGTGCAAAATCTGAAGACATCATTTTTGCAGGAACACAAGCAAGAAAATCATTAGGATTTGCAGAAGTATCAATTGTAATTGATAACAATGATAACAAACTTCCTATTGAATACTCAGAGGTAACAGTTACGAGAAAAATATATCGTAGCGGGGAAACAGGTTACTTTATAAACAAGGTTCCTTGCCGTTTAAAAGATATTTTAGAACTATTTATGGATACAGGTATTGGCAAAGACGGGTATAGTATAATAGGGCAAGGTAAAATTGATGAGATTTTAAGTAATAAATCAGAAGATAGAAGACACATTTTTGAAGAGGCAGCCGGAATAGTTAAATATAGAACTAGAAAGCAAGAATCAGAGAAAAAGTTAGAGCAAACAAAATTAAATTTACTTCGTATAAATGATATATTAGCTGAAATTGAAGCAAATATTGAGCCTTTGAAATTACAATCAGATAAAGCAAAACAATTTTTAGATTTAAGAGAAGAACTTAAATCTATTGAGGTTGGGCTATTCATATATAACATTAATACATATAAAGAAAAGCTAGAACAACTTGTAAAAGACGAAGATATTATTACTTCTCAAAAAGAAGCAGAAGATGGCAAAATGGAAGCTTTACAAGCTTATAAAGAAGAATTAAGACAAGTTGTAGATGATATTACAGCTCAAATTGAAAATATGCAAAATATAGGGTTTGAAAGTTCAAATAAAATAGAAAAAATAAACTCTGAAATAGGAATATCAAATGAAAGAATACAAAACAATACTGCAAATAAGCAAAGACTTGAAGCTGAAATATTAGAAGTAAAAAGCAGAATAGAAGAACTAAAAGAAGAACAAAGACAAAAATTAGAAAAGAAAACAAATTTAACATCTAATAAAGAAAAGTTTGAAAAAGAGTTAGCAGAAAAAGAGGCAGAACTTGCAGAATTGTCAAAAAAATTATCTGCTAAAGAATTAGAAATAGAAGGCAAAAAGCAAATTGTTCATGATAATATAGACAAAAAATATGAATTGGCAGCAGAAATAAATACACAAGATGTTAATTATGAGAACTTAGAAAAACGTAAAAAGCAACTAAAAAATGAAATTGATTCAGTTATATCTGAGTTAGATTCTACAAGATATGGTAAAAATGAAATTTCAAAAGGATTTTATGATATAGAATCAAAAAGAAATATTGCAGTAGAAAAGCTAGAGAAGAGTGTTCAAGCAAAAGAACAAAATATGCAAAAACTAAAACAATATGAAGATGAAATTTCAAAACTTACATATACACAAAGAATGAAACAAGCAAGACATCAATTCTTAATTGAAACTGAAAAAGAAAAAGAAGGATATAATAAAACAGTTAAATCTTTATTAGTAGCATGTGATAAAGACTCAAGTTTGAATAAAGGAATACATGGAGTTTTAGCAAATCTAATTTCAGTTGAAAAAGAATATGAAACTGCAATTGAAATGTGTTTAGGACAAGCACTACAAAATGTTGTAACATCAACAGAGCAAGATGCTAAAAAAATGATTGAATATTTAAGATCAAACAGTTTAGGAAGAGCATCGTTTTTACCAATAGCATCTGTTCAAGGCAAAAAGTTAGATAAATTAACTAAAATGGATGGAGTAATTGGAATTGCCTCAGATTTAGTAAAATGTAAAAAAGAATATGAGCAAATAATTTTAAGCTTATTAGGACGAACAGTAGTTGTTGAAGATATGGACACAGCTATTGCACTTGCTAAAAAAGATAAATATTCATTTAGAATAGTAACTCTAAAAGGTGACATCATAAGTTCTAGTGGTTCTATTTCAGGCGGAAGTCTACAAACTAAAACAGTAAATATTTTAGGAAGAAGTAGAGAAATTGAAGACCTAGAAAAAGAACTTAAAAAACTAGAAAAACAAATTGCTGACAAAACAGCAGAAAAAGAAGAGTATGCATCATCTATTGGAGATAGCATTGAAGAGACAGCTAAACTTGAAAAAGAATTACAAGAAATTGATATAATATATGCAACAGAAAAACAAAAAATGGTTGCAGTTGAGGAAAATATTACTCGTTTGGAAAATAGGCTTACTAAATTAAAAGAAGAAGTTACACAAACAGAGAAACAAAAAGAAGAAAATAGACTTTTAAAAGAGCAAAAGGAAACGGAAATACAAACTCTAACACAACAAATAGAAGAGTTAAACAAAGTAATAGAGGAATTTGCACTAAACAACAAAGATAATCAAAAATATATTGATGATTTGAATTTTGATATTACGAATTTAAAAATATCTGTAACATCTTTTGACGAAAGTGAAAGCTCAATTGAAGAAATGGTTGAAAGAATTTCACAAGATATTAAAAATAATGAGCAAAGTATTGAAAACAAAAATCAAAATATATTAGCAATAAATGAAGAAAATACTAAACTAGAACAAACTATTACAGAATATAATGCTCAAATAGAACAAATCAAACAAGAAGTAACAAATAGTGGAACTAAAGTTGAAGAGCTAAAACAAGAAAGAATTGCTAAAAATGAAAAATTAGTAAATACAGAAAATGAAATTCAAAGTCAATTTTCTACATTAGAAAGTTTGAAAGAGCAAATTATAAAACTTGATGTTAAGAAAACAAAATTAGAGCAAGATTTACAACAAGTAGTTGAAAGCTTATGGAATGAATATGAACTAACACCAAATAGTACAGAAGAATATCAAAAGCCTAATAATGTGGCAACAGCACAAAAACAAGTAAATAGTTTGCGCAATAAGATAAAAGACTTAGGAAGCATAAATATTGATTCTATTGAAGAATATAAAAAGACTAAGGAAAGATATGATTTCATGTCTGAACAACGCTTAGATTTGGAAAATACAGCATCTAAACTAAGAAAAATTATAGGCGATATGACAACAACAATGCAAAATCAATTTAAAGAAAAATTTGAGCTTATAAATAAAAACTTTAATGAAGTATTTACAGAGCTATTTAATGGTGGAAAAGCAGAACTAATATTAGAAAATGAAGAGAATATTTTAGAATGTGGAATTGATATTAGAGTTCAACCACCAGGCAAAAAACTTCAAAACATGATGCTATTATCGGGTGGAGAAAAGGCATTTACAGCAATAGCACTATTATTTGCAATATTAAAAATAAATCCAGCACCATTCTGCATATTAGACGAAATTGAAGCTGCATTAGATGATGTTAATGTTTATAGATTTGCAGAATATTTAAAGAAGTTCTGCAAGCAAACACAATTCTTAGTAATAACACACAGAAAAGGAACAATGGAAGCAGGAGACTCAGTATATGGTGTAACTATGGAAGAAAACGGAATAAGTAAGCTATTATCAATTAAATTAAAATAAGAAAGGCATTCCACTAAGCATACCTTCGAAGCAAGTGCGAAATACATGCCACTCGCTTTGCTCGAGCGAAACTAAGGTAGCCTAACCTTGTTGTATAGCAAAAAAAGAATGTCATTTTAAGAAACTGCTAAAAAATAAGTAAACTAAGAATATGGTAATAAGAAATTTTTCTCATTACCATGTTTTTATGTAAATTTGGAAGAAGAGTAAAAATCTATAGAAATTTATGATACCTAAAAGTGAATCGACAATTTCAGAAAAATAAGGAAAATATATCAGTATGTAGGTAAAAAAGGTAAAAGATATTGGGCTCATAGGATGTGAAAAATGGTATATTATTTTAAATACATGTGATTTATTTATAGATAAAGAAAATTTTATTATAGGAACAAGAGAAAATATGTCACACTACTTTAAGCAAGAGTTTAATATAGAAATAAATAAAAAATCTAACTTATTTAAAAAAATTTACAAAAATTAAAAGAATTTAGTGATTATACAACAGGTAGTATTTTAAATATATATGGAGGAAGAAATTTAACTAATTAAAGAACTATATAAAATATAGTTCTAAGAGTTAAAAGGAATAAATTTACCATTATTAATATTAATAATAGAAGAATTAGTTGCTTTTGGAAAGTCATTGTAGAATTCTGGTGGCAAATTTAAAAGATTCATAAGCATACACTTATTTGCGTTACCATGACCAAAAATAAATACATTTTTAATGTTATTTTCATTAGTATAATCTTTTATAAAATATATTGCACTCCAAAGTCTATTGCATACATCGAATGGAGATTCACCCAAAAATGTAGGTTTAAAATATGTTAATGTGTTTCTAGTACATTCTTCATATACTTTAGGATATGTAGACTTCTTAACATCTCTACTAATCATATGAAATGCACCAAAAAATTGTTCAATTAAAGAGTTTAATACAACAATATTTTGCGCACTTTCCGTAAAGTCTAAATGTTTATTGGCAATCTCAAAGGTTTGCCTGGCTCGTTCATATGGAGAAACTAGTACTAAAACGTCATTATTAGAAATACCTTGCTTTTGCATATACTTTTTTAACGATATGCCTAATTGGTTAGCTTGTTCAATGCCGGTGTCAGTCAATTTAACCAATGAATCCTCTATTTTTAGATTTTCAGTTAATGGTTGACCTAAATTTTTATAATTAGCTTGTAGTGCATTTACTTCAGATTCACCATGACGAATTAATAAAATATTTAACTTTTCTATATAAGAGTATGGTGTTTTAATTTCTTTTAATATGTCTAGATTACTATATCTATAATACATAATAATTCAAGTCTCCTTCTAAAATTATTATTATAATGATAACAATTTTTAGAAGTATAGTCAATATAAGAAGTAAAATTAAATAATAAGGGGTGAAAAGTGGAAAAAATTAGATATTAAACTTGCAGAAGAAAAAAGAATAAAAGAAACAATAGAAATAGTAAAAGAACAAATTGAAACAATTACAAGTAGTATAGAACATTTACATGAAAATCTATATCTGTAAGCAAATTTGGCAGCAATGTATTTAGATAAAAAGAGGTTAAGAAAGTTCAAAATATAAGCCTTATTTTGAAAGAATTGATTCCAGAGAAACAAGTGAAATTCATATTGGTAAAGCGAATGTTGATGATGATAATAACTTAATTGTTGTATATTAGAAAGCAACAATTGCTAGCTTAGATTATACATATGCTAGGCAATTACAATCAAAATATTTTATGATGATTGCAACTAATAGATTTTTCTTAGATTGTATATATAATATATTACTAGATTTAGGAGTTAATGATGTAAATCAATGTAATTTTGAGGAGTTTGTTGAACAAGTTATAGAGGCTGGAGTAAAGATAGAAAGTTCTAAAGATAAATTAGCTAATATGGTAAACAATAATGGAAAATACAAAAAAAGATGAAGTGACTTTATTGATAAAATTAGAGTTCAAATACATACAAGATTAACAGAATCAGTAATAAGAAGAGGAATCCAGTTCCAGTTATTAATAAACAAACAGAAGGACAAATGGCAACACCAATTGCTAATAGAATTAATGAATTGGTACAAGATAAAAGGACTAATGTAGCAGTAATAACTAAAACATTACAAGAAACAAAAAAATTACATAAAAAGATAACAAGACAAGGAATATATGCTACCCTGATTTTGGACGAATCTAAAGATTATAATGTGAGAGTAAGTATTATTCTATCATATTTAGTAAAAAGATTAGAATTTTATTTTGTTATATTATTAGATGTAGGAAAAGAGTAGTATGGCGATAATGAATTAGATGCTAAATTATTATATGTAGCACATACATTAGATATCTATTATGCAAAGGAGAGAATAGAATTGATAAATGAAGGGAAAAGATCTAAGAGTAGATTCTGAAGTAGAAGAAAAATATAAGGGGGAAAATCTTTTCCATTATTATTCTAATTAATGTATCAGGAGAAGGAGTAACTAACAATGGCATGTTTTCTTCTATTTCATTCATAGTTTGAAATCTAATATGTACATAATCTTTTTGTTCTAATTTTGGTAACCAGTAAATAATAAATTCTTCAGCTTCTTTATAATTTAAACCAAGAATAGATAGTTTTTTTTCTAAAAAGTTAGCAACATTTTCTCTACTTACAACAAAACCTTCTGTTAAATTATTATCCTATTTTTTTATTATATTCTTCTAATGCCTCTAATGCATATTGAGTATCTGTCAAACAAGGTAAATATTTTTTGCCATATTTTTGTCTTGTTTCATTACCCTTTCCAGTAATTAAAACAACACTATTTGGATTATCTAAAATAGCTTCTTTTATAGCTTCTCCACGGTCTTCAATAATTTTGTAATTTCCATGTTCTTTAGCAACATACTCAGCAATTTCTTTGCAAATATCAACTGTTTCTTCTGGACCAGGATCTTCAGCTGTTAAGTAACTAACTTTTGAATGAATACCAGAAAGAGTACCTAAATCCCTTCTACGAAGTTGAGCTTTTCCACCAGGGCAACCAAATACTGTAATTATATTTTTATCAGGATATTCTTGTTTTGTAGATTCATATAATTTTTGGAAACTTAATTTATTATGAGCATAGTCAACAATAACAATAATATTTCCATCTTTGCTAACATGTGCTTCCATTCTACCACTGGCTCTAGCTACTTTTAGACCATTATAAATGTTTTTAAATGGAATGTCTAAAACCATTGCAGTAGCAATTGCAGCTAAAGCATTTTCTACATTAAATAATCCAGGCATTGTTAGTAATATCTCTTCATCAAATTTAGCTGTTTTAACTCTAAAAGAAATTGATGTGTGAGTTAATTTTTTAATATCATAAGCAAATACATCAGCTTTTTCATTTTTAGTGCTAAATGTAATAATCTTTTTAGATTTTTGTGCATTTTCTAAAATACGGTCAATATAGTCTGAGTCTAAATTTACACAAGCGTTTTCAACTTGGGCAAAAAACTTTAATTTATAAGCAAAATAGTCTTCAAAATTAGGATGTTCAATTGTACTAATATGGTCTTCTGAAATATTTAAAAATACACCAACTTTATATAAAACATCATGAACTCTATCTAGTTTTAAAGCTTGGCTACTAACTTCCATAACTAAATTTTGCATTTTACAATCAACAGCATTTGCAATGTGTTCTTGCAAATCAATAGATTCTGGGCTGGTAATTAATGATTCTTTACATTCTTTACCATCATAGGTATCAATAGAAGAAACTATTGCAGTATCTGGTAAATTGTGTTCTTTCATGTAATCATCTAAAATACTTTTTATGTAATAAGCAGTTGTTGACTTTCCTTTTGTACCAGTAAGACCAATCATATTTATTTTGTCAGCTGGAAAATCATAATACATACAAGAAACAGCAGCTAAAGCTTTTCTTATATCATTTACAACAATATGTGGAAAATCTGGGTTTGTTACATTTTCAGGTTCTGCAATATATGCAGTAGCACCATTTACAATTGCTTCATTTAAATATTCAGGTTTATAGTTTAAACCTTTACAAATATATAAAGTGTTATTAGCAACTTCTTTTGAATTATGTTCTAATTTTTCAATTGAAGTATTTAATATGTTATCACATAAGCAAACATTTTCTACTAAGTTTTCTTTTTTTAAAATATCAATATAATCTTTTAATAAATAACGTTTCATAAGTGCTCCTAGTCATATAAATTTGATAATATTTTATATCAAAATATAACAAAATGCAATACAAATATAAATACAAAAGTAAGGCAAAAAATTTTGTTGAAATTTGTCTAAATACATTATATAATAAATGAAAACAGGGAGGATGTTTATGTTTGGATATAGATCAGACGGAAGAAAGATAAAAAATATTCCGCCGTTTTTTAAGATTATTCCGCAGGTAATGAGAACAAGAAGTGATTCACAAGTTTATTATACTTATGATATGCCTATAAAAGAAATTGATAATTATATTGATAAAAAAGCTGAAGAAAACATTAAAATTTCATATATGGACATAGTATATTCAGCATTAGTAAGGCTTATAGTTCAGAGACCAAGGCTTAATAGATTTGTAATGAATGGTAGAACTTATGCAAGAAATGAGATATTTATATCATTAGCTATAAAAAAGAATTTAACTGATGATGGAATAGAAACTACAATAAAATTACCATTTACAGGTAAAGAAAACATTTTTGAAATAAAAGAAAAATTAGGAAGTGTTATTAATGAAAACAAAAATGTTGAAAAAAATAATGATACAGATGCGTTAGCCAGAACTTTATCGATAATACCAAATTTTGTTTTGAAATTTGCAGTAAGCACAATAATGTTTTTAGATAAGCATGGAATTTTACCAAAGGCTATTATAAAGGCAAGTCCATTCCATACAAGTGCATTTTTAACAAATGTAGCTTCACTTGGAATAGATGCAATATATCACCATTTATATGACTTTGGAACTACAGGAATATTTTTAGCAATGGGAAAAAAGAAAAAAAGCTACATATATGATGATGATACTTTTAAGGAAGAAAAATGTATATCACTTGCCTTTGTGTGTGATGAAAGAATTTGTGACGGATACTATTTTGCAAACTCTGTAAAGTTATTTAACAAATACCTAAAAAAGCCAGAGCTATTAGAAGAAAACATAGAAAAAGTAGAAGACTGTAAATAAAATTATAGGAATAAATGTAAATACAAAAGTGTTTGCATTTATTTTTTTGTAGAAGACAAATACGCGATTTATTAGAATTTCTAGCAGTTTGCACTGTATAGAAATTTTTAAAATTTGTATTTTTTACATAAACCAAGTACAAGCATCATATAATTAACTAACTTAAAACAAAGGAGGATAATTATGTGGTACACATTATCTACAAAAGAAGTAGAAAGGCAAATGCAAACTAATATTGAGTTTGGTTTAAACGAAAAACAAGTAGAGGACAAGCAAAACAAGTTTGGACTGAATAAGCTAGAAGAAAAAAAGAAAGAGAGTATAATTATAAAATTCGTAAAACAATTTAATGATTTTATGATAATTATATTAATAATTGCCTCAATTATTTCAGCAGTAGTAGCAAAACTAGAAGGAAGTAATGATTATTTTGATTCAATTATAATAATTGCAATTGTAGTATTTAATGCTATTATGGGATTAGTGCAAGAGGCAAAGGCGGAAAAATCATTAGAAGCGCTTAAGAAAATGACTGCACCCACTTGTAAAGTAAAAAGAGATGGTAAAATATGCACTATAAAAAGTGAGCAAATAGTTCCAGGAGATATTGTACTACTAGAAGCGGGAAATTATGTACCAGCAGATTGTAGATTAATTTCAAGTTCTAACTTAAAAATAGAGGAATCTAGTTTAACAGGTGAAACTGTACCAGTTTTAAAAGACGCCAATTGCATGCTAAAAGAAAAAACAGCATTAGGAGACATGGTAAATATGGCATTTTCAACTACAATAGTAGTTAATGGACATGGAGAGGCAATTGTAACAGAAACAGGAATGAATACAAAAGTAGGCAAAATTGCAAAAATGATTATTACAAATGAAGCACCTGAAACACCAATTCAAAAGAAATTAGGAGAAGTAGGAAAAACGTTAGGAATTGCATGTTTAGGAATTTGTTTATTGATATTTATAATTGGACTTTTAAAGAAAATTGAACCGATAGAAATGTTTATGACATCAGTAGGATTAGCTGTAGCAGCAATACCAGAAGGACTGCCTGCAATAGTAACAATTATGTTATCAATTGGTGTAACAAAAATGGCAAAGAAAAATAGCATAATTAGAAAGTTACCAGCAGTTGAAACATTAGGCAGTAGTAGTGTTATATGCTCAGATAAGACAGGAACTCTAACACAAAATAAAATGCAAGTTACTAAAATAGCAAATATAAATGGAGAAACTAATGATAAAGAATATATAAAATGGTTAATTGGTATGACTACAATGTGCACAGATGTGGAAATATCAAGAGAAAATGGAAAAATAGAACTAACAGGAGAACCAACTGAAAAGGCAATAGTTAACAAAGCTTTAGATGAAGGACAAAACAAAATTGAGTTATATAATGTAATGAAACGTGTAAAAGATATTCCATTTGACTCAAGTAGAAAAATGATGACAACAATTCATAAAATACCAACTGGATATAGAGTTATAACAAAAGGTGCACCAGATATATTATTAAAAAGATGTAACAAAGTATATGAAAATGGAAATGTAACCACATTAGATTATTCAAAAACTAAATTGATAGAAAATCAAAATAATAAAATGGCAGATGAGGCCTTAAGAGTATTAGCAATAGCATATTTAGATATACCAAGTCTGCCAAGCAAGATTGATAGTGAGAATATAGAAAAAAATCTGATTTTTATTGGACTAATAGGAATGATAGATCCACCAAGAGAAGGAGTAAAAGAAGCTGTTACAACCTGTAAAAAAGCTGGAATAAAAACTGTAATGATTACAGGAGATCATATAATAACAGCAAAAGCAATTGCAAAAGATTTAGGCATATTAAGAGGCAGTGATTTAGCAATTACAGGTGAAGAACTAGATAAAATACCGCAAAGCATATTACAAAAAAACATTATGAATTATTCTGTTTTTGCAAGAGTAACACCAGAACATAAAGTTAGAATAGTTAAAGCATATCAGTCAACAGGTGCGGTGGTAGCAATGACAGGAGATGGTGTAAACGACGCACCAGCATTAAAAAATGCTGATATTGGAATTGCAATGGGAAAAAATGGCACAGATGTTGCTAAAAATGCAGCAGACATGGTCTTGACAGATGATAATTTTGTTACAATTGTTGAAGCTGTTAAACAAGGAAGAAATATATTTGATAATATAAAAAAGGCTGTACATTTTTTAATTGCAACAAATATAGGAGAAATTGTTACCATATTTTTGGGATTGTTATTAGGTTTAAAATCTCCACTTTTAGCTATTCAACTATTGTGGATAAACTTAGTAACTGATTCACTCCCAGCAATTGCTTTAGGATTAGAAAAGCCAGAAGCGGATATAATGAATAAAAAACCTAGAGATAATAAAAAGGGAATTTTTGCAGACGGATTATGGCAAAAAATAATTGCAGAGGGAATAATGTTAGGTGCTTTAACATTAGTGGCATTTAGTTTAGGAAATTATTTATATGGAACAGAAGTTGCAAGAACAATGGCTTTTGTGAGCTTAGGATTATTAGAACTAATACACAGTTTTAATATAAAAAGTGATGAGTCTATATTTAAAGTTGGATTATTTGAAAATAAATATTTAATGGGAGCATTTATCTTAGGTGCTATATTACAAGTTGTTGTGGTTGTGATTCCATCAGTGGCAGAAATATTTAAACTTGTACCATTAACACAAACACAATGGTTATATACATTTGGAATATCTATATTACCATTAATAATAATTGAATTGCAGAAGATGTTTGACAAGACTGATTCAAAGTTCGAAAATAAAGGAATATTAGTAAAACGTGCAAGCGTATAGAACTTGAGAGTTGACACGTATGAGCAGAACAGACTCTCAAAGGAAGCGGATTGAGAGAATTGGCAAACAATTTGAGGCCAACGGCTTTGAAACCTATATGCCTCATCAACATCTGAAAGAAAAAGCTAAGTTGTCTAAGAAAAATTATAATGCAAACAGAAGTAATATTGATAATGCAATTATTGAAATGGAAAGTGTCAAATGTCTTATGGAGTATGACACTGAGGAAGCACTGGTGGAGCACATTCGATACTATATGAAAGATTTCTTTTTGCGAATGTTCTAACTCCGGTAGAGTGTCAGT